>Ga0182030_10008819_pt1 | contig 20780 bp, 22 predicted proteins | sample 812S3MmetaG_FD_121299 | JGI IMG/M metagenome (GOLD analysis project Ga0182030, IMG submission 121299) | Permafrost microbial communities from Stordalen Mire, Sweden - 812S3M metaG (Illumina Assembly) | ecosystem: Environmental > Terrestrial > Soil > Wetlands > Permafrost | place: Sweden...
CCAATGCCCTGCCTGTTCGGGTTCGACGAAGGCGAAGGCCAGCGCCCCCAGCCCCATCCGCGCGGCGCGGTGGATCGATTCACGGCGTGAACAGGCCAGCCACATCGGAGGATGCGGCTTCTGCACCGGCTTGGGCACGATATTTCGCGTCGGCATCGAGAAGAATTCGCCCTTGAAGCCGGGATAGGGCGTCATCGCCAGCATGTTCGCTGCCTGTTCCGCACCCTCGGCCCATAGGGCGGTCTTCTGGTCGGGGTTCTGCACGAACCCCTCCATCTCTAGCGCCGAGGCGGATTCTCCCGTGCCCCATTCGACGCGGCCCTTCGAGACCAGATCAAGCACGGCAATGCGCTCGGCGGCGCGGGCCGGGTGATTGTAGTTGGGCGACATCAGCATGACGCCATGGCCGAGGCGGATATTCTTGGTGCGCTGAGAGCAGGCAGCCAGGAAAACCTCCGGCGCGGGGGAGTGAGAATATTCTTCGAGGAAATGATGTTCCACTTCCCAGACGAAATCGATGCCGAGCTTGTCGGCAAGTTCGACCTGGTCGAGCGCCTCGTGGATAACGCGCATTTCGGAATCTTCTTCCCAAGGCGTCGGCACCTGGTGTTCGTAGAACAGACCGAATTTCATAATATTTCCCTTCCCGCACGCAGTCGCGCTTGAGCGCAGCCGAACCGCATTGATAGACCAGTGCGACGCTGACGATAAGTGTGCGTTATAGACCACCATCTTTGCACATTTTGCAAAGATGGTGGTCTATTCGATACTATGTGGATTAGGAATCCTAAGCACAATTTTGTCGTTGCAACCCGTCGATTTTTCAAGCGATAAGCGCGCATGTCAAAGCGACCAAAAGCATCGAAAATCGCCCGCAAAGAAGGAAGCGAGGCTGCGCAGGCGGGACAGGCGCGCAGTTCCAACCCCTATCCGAGTTCGGATGTTGAAAAACGCAACGATTGGTTCGCCGGTTACGATGCGGTTGCAGCCGGGTCGAAAGGCTTGAAGTCCTAGGCAGCCGCAGCCAAACTTCCCTTGGCGGCACTCGCGAAATACACCGCTGCGCTGAGCGCGGTGATCCAAAAGCTAACGGGCCAATCGGTGTAGTAGGCAAGCGTAATGCCCAGCCAAGCTTCGCCCAGACCGAGCAAGACAGCCAGCAGTACACCCAAACCCAACCGGCTAGAGAGGCGTTGGGCCGCGGCGGCAGGCCCTACCATCAGGGTGAAGACGAGTAGAACGCCGACGATCTGGGCCGCCTCTGCGACTGCGAGAGCGACGACTGCCATGAACAGGACAGACAGCAGGCGCGGCGACACGGATTTTGCCTCGGCCAGTTCCGGCTGCAGGGTCACGAACAGCAGTGGACGCGTAATAACTGCGAGTACGATCAGGCAGGTAAGACCGATAAAACCCAGAGTATAGACGACTGCCCTGTCGACACCGAAGACATTGCCGAACAGCAGACCGGTCGCCTGGATGGCGAAAGACGTGTAAAAATGCAGAAACAGCAAGCCCAGGCCGAGGGACAGGGACAGTACCATCCCGATGGCAACGTCCCGCCCGCTGACGCGCTCGCCGAGAAAGCCCATCGCAAGCCCGGCCAGAAGAGTCAGCGCGACCAGCCCCCAGAAGGGCGACAGACCGATCAGCACCGCGCCCGTCGCCCCGGCGAAGCCGACATGGGACAAGGCATGACCGGCAAAGGTCTGGCCGCGCAGGACCAGGAAATACCCCACAGCGCCCGCGACGACGGCGACGATGCCCGCAGCGGCCAGGGCATTGATGATGAAATCATATTTAAGCATGGTCGTGCCCGTGGGCATGGCCCTGCTCATGCAGATGCTCGCCCCGCTCAAGCTCATATTGGTCCGACATCACGAAGATGCGGCCATTCAGCCTGATGACCTCAATGGCCGAACCGTAAAGACGCGACAAGACCGGGCTGGTGATGACCTCGTCGACCGGCCCCAGGGCAGCCTGCCCATTTCCGAGATAAAGCACGCGGTCGATGGTTCCGAGCAGCGGGTTCAGCTCATGCGCACTGAACAGCACGGCAATGCCGATATCCTTCTGCAGCCGGCGCACCAGTTCGATGACATCCGCCTGGTGGTGCGGGTCCAGGCTGATCAAAGGTTCGTCAAGCAGCAGCAACTTAGGACTACCGAGGAGCGCCTGGGCTAGCAACAGACGTTGACGTTCGCCGCCCGAGGTCTCGGCCAGCGGCCGCATCGCCAGTTCTCTCGCGCCGACAAGCTCAAGCGCCCGGTCTGCTTCTCGGTAATCCGCCTTTGCGGGCCAGGGAATGCCCCAGCGGTGACCGTTGGCGGCGCTGACAACAAAATCGCGGCCGCTGAGACGAAACCCGCCGATAGAAGTGCGGGTTTGCGGCATATAGCCGACAGCGCGATTGCCGCGTCCGACCGGCGCGCCAAGAACGCGGATCGTCCCGGTCGTCACCGGAACCAAACCCAATATCGCCCGCATCAAAGTCGTCTTGCCGGCGCCGTTTGGACCAAGCATGCCGATGAATTCACCATCTTCGATGGTCAGGGTAACGTCGGACAATATGCGCCGATTGCCGATCGAAATCGTGACCCGGTCGAGCGCGATTGCGGTCATGGCCTGGACCCGGACAGGGCCACATCCAGCGCGTCGAGTTCGGCCGCGATCCAATCCTGGTAATGCATCCCCGGCGGTTCGGTCTCGCTGATTTCAACCACCGGCACCTTTGCCTCTTCCGCAATCTGCTGCATCCGCCGGGACAAGGGACTGGCCGCCTGGATGTTGAAGAGCAGGGCTCTTACTTTATGATTTTTTAGATCGTCCTCAAAAGCCGCGACATCGCGGGCGCTGGGCTCCGTATCGTTCATCACGGCCAGTTGGAAGGCCGGGTTGCGCATCTGCAGGCCAATCGCGCGAGCCATATAGTCGAAGACAGGTTCAGTTGCGGTAACCGGCACGCCGGAATATTTGGCCCGCATCGCCGCAACTTTCGCAGTCAGCGGCGCTGTGGCCTCGTCGAAGACTTTGAGGCGTGCCTCATAAGCGGCACGTGCATCCGGATCACGGTCGATCAGGGCCGCGGCGATCGCATTTGCCATGACCGGCATAAAAGTTGGGTCGTACCAAAAATGCGGATTATCGCCTGCGGATTTGCGGGCAAGGTCGGCCGCAACGATGACCCGTCGATCGATCCCCGGTGTGGCCGACAACAGCTTGGTCATCCAGGGATCGTATTCGGCGCCGTTATAGACGACCAAACCGGCCCCAGCGACCCGCATCACGGTCGCTGCGTTCACTTCGAACAGATGCGGGTCCTGTGCGGGATTGTTGAGGACGCTAACGACCGCTACATCCGGCCCGGCAAGCTGTGCAACCACATCGGCGTACATATTTTCCGCCGCGACCACGCCCAGTGTCGCAGCATGAAGCGGATCGGATGGGGACATTGCCACGCCAAGCAAAACAGCAACCACTCGACTGCGAATAGGAATCACCAGGCCGATCTCGCTGGGATGGGCGTCAGTTGAACGACATTAATTTCCGAGTACGGAAACATTCGATTTGCCCCAAAGAATCCAGAGACACCCCAAGATTCTTCAACCAAGAGAATGCCTGAACGATATTATGTATCAAGGATATACAGAGGCCGCCGACCGGCAACAATCGGCGGCATTTCAACAAATGGGAGAAAACACCATGGACCTGAAGACATTGTGGGACGAGCGCGCGATAATCCAGGGGCTGAACCGCTTTGCCCGAATTCTGGACGGTCGTGAATGGGGTTCGGTCGCCGAGGTCTTCGCGCAAGACGTTACCTTTCACTATGGCGACGGGGTGGAACAATCGGGCATTAGGGCGATGACGAAGCAGTTTTCACGCTTTCTGGATGCCTGCGGTCCGTCGCAGCATTTGTTGGGCAGTGTCTTCGTCACGGTGACAGGAGACACGGGCATCAGTCGCGCCTATGTCCAAGCCCGCCACCAGGGCGCGAAGGATAAGGAGCATCTATTTCTGGATTCGAACGGCGAATATATCGACAAATGGGAGCGGCGGCCCGAGGGTTGGCGCATCGTCCGCCGCGATGTCGTCTGGCACATGATGCAGGGCGACCCGTCTGTATTGGGCGCTTAGGCGGCTCCATCGGCATTCACGGCTTCCAACTGCCGGGCCATTGCGCCGCGCCCTAGCCGCAAGATTCCCCAGGCCAGCACCATCGAGATCGTACCAACCAGGGAGATCGACCAGCCCACCGCCGTGTCGCGGTGAAATATATAGTCGGTGGAAGCCGCGATACTGGTCGGCCCGAGGCCGAGACCGATCATATTGGTGAAGAACAAATAGGTCGCGGAAACCTGACCACGCATGCGAACGGGTGTTACGGTCTGAAGCGTTGCGACATTCACCCCGGCCCAGGTCAGGGAGAAGAAGGCCGAGAGCGATACCAGGGTGAGTGACAGCCAAGGCACGGCAATAACGGTGCCGAGCGACGCGGTGACAACCATCCCGAAGGCGTAGGCCATGCCCGTCGCGGTAAATCCGTTCGAATGTCCCCTTAGGCTCATCCGGTCGGTGAACCAACCGGCGGCGATGCTGCCCAGAACGCCGAAAAACAGCACCGAGCCACCGAAAAACAGGCCGGACTGCGCCGCTGAGAATCCATGCACCCGCTGCAGATAGGTCGGTATCCAGGCGTTGCCGCCGTAGCCATAGATGGCGAAGCAGCCGAGACTGAGCGCAAGCGTCGCGTAGACACTGAGATTCTGCCAGATAAAGCCCAGTACCGCGCCAAAACTCGGCTGGTCGGCCGCAGTTTTCGCGAGGCGATGGGGCGTTTCGCGCACGATCAACACGGCGAGCAGGGCCAGTAGGATGCCGGGCAGACCGACAATCAGAAAGACGCTCTGCCAGGGCCGGGTAAAGCCGACGAAGGGCAAGTCGATGGGACCGACAGCCGAGATTGCCTGAATGACAGAGCCGCCGATCATCAGCGCCAAACCCGAGCCGATCGGAATGCCCAAAGTGAAGACCGACAATGGCCGAGCCCGGCGTTCCGGCGGAAACAATTCGGATATGAGCGCGTAGGAACAGGGCGACAATGTCGCCTCCCCGACGCCGACGCCGACGCGCGATGCGAATAGCCGCCAGAAACTGCCGGCCAGACCGCAACTGGCCGTCATTACCGACCAGACGGCGACCCCGCCTGCAATCAGCCAACGCCGGCTCCATCGATCGGCGAGCCATCCCAGCGGAATGCCTGTGGTCGTATAGAGCAGCACGAAAGCAAGCCCAGCCAAATAGCTGAATTCAGTATCCGTCAGGTGCAGATCCTGCCGGATTGGCTTGACCAGCAGGCTCAATATTGTGCGATCGATGAAGCTGGAGGTCAGCAGCAGCATCAGAAACAGGACGACGAACCAAGGGTAGAGGCGGCCATTGCTGTTGGCAGGGTCGGCAGCGGGAATATCGGTCGCGATGCTCATGAGCGCGTCCTCCCTTGAGGGAGAGGTGGGACCGAAGGTCCGGTTGGGGGCTGAAGCCGCCCCCTTCTCTCAATCAGGGTGAAAGCCGAACCATCACCCCCCACCCGGCGCAAAGCGCCGACCTCCCCCTCATGGGGGGAGGCGAAGATAAAGGCGATGCTCACTAAAGGATCGCGCGGGTCTGGGTGAGCGAGGTTCCGAAGCTGTGGACCACGGCAGCGTGGAGGCCGCCGGTGCCGCCGCAGACCATGACCACCACATCCTTAGGCTCAGGTGTCAGATAGACCCGACCGTCGGACCGGATACGGCCCTGGTCTTCCAGTTGGCCGCGATGGAGATGCTCGAACCAGTCGGCGGGCAGGCTGGCGTTCTTCCAAAGAACCTCCTGGACATCCTCGATATTGGGCATTTCGCGACCGATGATCTGGGCGCAGATCGGATTGATTGCGATCAGAACCTCGCAAAAGGGAACGGCAGGAGAAAATCCGTTGGTTCCGGCATAAGCTGCGGATTTTCCGATCATTTCGAGAAACTCGGCCGCCCTCTGGGAGGTCGTGTCGAGAATATTCATCGTGCCCATGCCGCCGAAGGTCGTAACGGCGTCACCCTTGATCCCCGCCCGGCGCTCAGCCAGCGGCGCCCAAGGCGAGCGTTCCTCCCATTCGCCCACAACCAGACCGGTGACGCGGGCGGGGGAACCGAATGTGCTCTGCGAGGTCACCCCGACAACCTGACCTGCGACATTGCGCATGATGAGGCGCAGCGCCCTTCCGATCGCCGCAGCCGCGCTGGCGGCGCCGCCGAAGCAGCCGTGCTTGTAGGGAATTCCCAGCCGGTCGCGGATTGGACCATTGATGAAGAGCGCCGGTGCGACCGAGGCCGTGGTTGCGTTCATGCCGTAAAGCTCGAAATCGGGCTCGGCCACCGCCTCGACAGCGGCGATCAGCAGCGGCAGGGATTCCGGCGGGGCGCCGGCCATCACCGCGCTGATGACGATTTTCTCGACCGTGCATTCCGCCCGCATCGGCGGAAGAAGAGCGATAACCTCATCGGGATAGCGGTTGTTGAGGGACAGGAAAGTCCGCACCCGCGTTTCCGTAGGCGGCACCAAGGGCAGCCCGTCGCCCCAGCCCTTTTCCATGGCGAAGGCGGTGAAGTTGGCGATATCGAGATCGGCCTCGTGACGAGGGCTGGCAAGCCAATCGATCTCGCAGCCGTCGGGTCCGCAGTCGCGGCTGACGATCTGTTTCGGCGGGGCGCCAACCTTGGCGTGGCTGGGCGCAATGGTGACAATGCTCATGCCGCTGCCCGATTCTGGGCATCGATCTCAGCACCCATCGTGACGATCAGCTTCTGGAAATGCTCGCGCCCGACCGGGTCGACCTCTTCGCGAAAACGCTCGTTCAGCGGATAGGGCAAGACATGTACGCGCAGGCCTGAGCGCCCGCCGCGTTTTGCGATGGTCTTGCTGAATTCTTCGAAATTGGCGGTGGCGATGGCGGTGGTCGGCAGGCCGGTCGCGGCGGCGGCAAGCGCGTCATGGACTGTCCAACCGGTGCAGGAGCCACAGTTGGCAAGCCCGACGACAGCGATATCTATGGAGGCAAGGAATGCCTTGAGTTCGCGGTCCATCCGCTCCCCCTCCTCGCCCGAACGGCCGCAGGAGCGCCAGAATTTGACGTCGGCGGCACCGGCCTTGCGGAATTCATCGGCCCAGATTTCGCTGATCCAATCCCAGGCGCGCCACATCTGGTCGACGCGGATACCGATCACCTTGCCGGCAAGCGGTCCGGCGTCAGGTCCGGGCGACGTAATGTCATCCGCCCGCGCGGTTGTGGGGTCGAGAACAAATCCATGTGCCATTGCGGCCTCCTCCCATAGGAGGCTCGCCAGCGGCCCCCTTGGGCGGATCATAAACCGGGCGGGAGCGGATCGCCAATAACGCTTTGGCGGTTTGAGCGGCCTATTCCGGTTCGCGCAGATAGGGTTCGACAGTGCCCTTGAGCTTGATCGTCATCGGCTTGCCGAACCGGTCCATCGTCTTGCCGACCGCAAGGCGTACCCAGCCCTCGCTCAGGCAATATTCCTCGACATTGGTCTTTTCGACCCCATTGAACTTGATGCCGACCCCGCGCTCCAGAAGCGGCCCGTCGTAATAGGGACTCTTCGGATCGGTCGAGAGACGGTCGGGGAATGTATCGGTCATGGGAGGCAGCCTTGGACGGCGGAATAAATACAGATGAGGCGTTGATAGCGCGGAGCCGACGGGATGCCAACTGGGATGGAAATTTGGGCCTATTTAGGCGCTGCGGCTGCAGCCCCGTCCAGTTGCTGTGCCACTATCCAATCCGCCTCGGCGCGGCTTGGCTGGGATCGAGGAGAGCGGCTTGATCGAATTCGGCGATAGCTCGCTTGTATTGCGCCTTTCTCGCATAGGCGCGACCGCTTCCATAAAATGCGATTTCATTTTTTGGGTCGAGACGGACTGCCTAGTCGAAGTCATCGATGACGCGGTCATACTGCCGGCTGTCTGCCTGAGAATCACCAAGCTCAGTCTTTGATGCAAGTGAGCGCCGAATTGTTACAGTGAACTTCCATATCAAAACCTCCGATCCCGCGAGAACAATCACCAAGACGAGCAGCGCCATCGCAGTCCTGTGGCGAATCACCCAGCGGAGCACCTCAAGCCGCCCGCGGCTTTACTTCGGAGACCAGCCTGTTGCCTAGTTTCTCAGCGGCAGTTTCAAGCTCAAAATCCCGCTGCATGTTCAGCCAGAACTCGGCCGTCGTTCCGAAATATCGGCCCAGACGCAAAGCCGTGTCGCCGGTGATGGCGCGCCGTTCGGCCACGATTTCCTGAATGCGCGTGACGGGCACCCCGATATCCCTGACACGCCGATATGCGGTGAGCGCCAGGGGCGTCATGAACTCTTCACGGAGCTGTTCGCCAGGATGGATCGGGGGAAGGTCGCGCATAATGACTATCCTCAGTGGTAATCGACAATTTCGACCGCTTCGGCGCCTGCATCCTTCCAAATAAAACAGATGCGCCATTGATCGTTGATCCGAATTCTGTGCTGCCCAGCGCTGTTGCCCCTCAGGGTCTCCAGCCGATTGCCCGGTGGGGCCGTCAGGTCGCGCAATTGGCTCGCCTGATGGATCTGACGCAACTTTCTCTGCGCCGTTTACAAGATTGGGCCGACGACATTTCCGCCCAGAGCAAAGGGGCCACGCGGCCGAGGGCCCCCGGGTTTAAGCCCGACCTAACCCTGATCCGAACTACAAACAGATTGTTTTTTCGATTCCAGCCTCAGCCGGTCAGCGACCTGTGTCCCGACAGTGGACAAGGGACGCTAACGCATGTGCGGCTGCAATTACCCCCTCACGTCCGAGGGGCACGCAGGGTTAACGCCCGGTTGGGCGGGCCGGCCTTGTGTGCTGAGTCATGAAGCTTTGCGCACCATGCTTACGGCTGGCGCGTAGACCCTCGCCGCCGGCACGGCCGGTGCCGATGGGCTGACCCAAGGGTATCAACTGATGCTTGCCGGGGCCGATGAGGTCGGCGCGGCCCATGCTCTTTAGCGCATCGCGCAGCAGCGGCCAGTTCTCAGGATCGTGATAGCGCAGGAATGCCTTATGCAAGCGCCGCTGGCGAATGCCCTTAGCAGAAAACACGACCTCGCCGCCCGTCCGACGGATGGGACGCAGCGGGTTCAAGTCGGTGTGATACATGGTCGCCGAAGGCGACATCGGCGATGGCAGGAAGGTCTGAACCTGGTCGGCGCGGAATTTGTTCTTCTTCAGCCACAGGGCCAGATTCATCATGTCTTCGTCGGTCGTACCCGGATGCGCGGCGATGAAGTACGGAATCAGATACTGTTCCTTGCCCGCCTCTTTCGAATAGCGGTCGAACATCTCCTTGAATTTGTCGTAGCTGCCCATGCCGGGCTTCATCATCTTGTCGAGCGGCCCGGTCTCGGTGTGCTCGGGCGCGACCTTCAGGTAGCCGCCGACATGGTGGGTCACCAGTTCCTTCACATATTCGGGACTCTTGACCGCGAGGTCGTAGCGCAGACCCGAAGCGATGTGGATTTTCTTGACGCCCGGAACGGCACGGGCCTTGCGGTAAAGTCCGATCAGCGACGAATGGTCGGTGTTCAGGTTCTTGCAGACGTCGGGAAAGACGCATGACGGTCGACGGCAGACCGTCTCGATTTCCTTACTTTTGCAGGCCAAGCGATACATGTTCGCGGTCGGGCCGCCGAGGTCGGAGATGATGCCGGTGAAACCGGGAACCTTGTCGCGGATATCGGCGATTTCCCGAAGGATCGACTCTTCGGAGCGGCTTTGAATGATCCGCCCCTCATGCTCTGTAATCGAACAGAAACTGCAGCCGCCGAAACAGCCGCGCATGATATTGACCGAAAAGCGGATCATGTCCCAGGCCGGAATCTTCGCTTCGCCATAGGAGGGATGCGGCGCCCGGGCATAAGGCAGGTCGTAGACACCGTCCATCTCGGGCGTCGTCAGCGGGATTGGCGGCGCGGTCAGCCAAACCTGCTTATCGCCATGGCGCTGGACCAGGGGCCGGGCGTTTCCGGGATTGCTCTCCTGATGAAGGATGCGCGAGGCATGGGCATAGAGGACTTTGTCGTCCTTGACCCGGTCATAGGCGGGCAAGCGCACGACGCTAGTCGCGGCGGATGTCTTCTTGCGCTCTGCAGCAGCAGTCAATACCGCCGCCTCGTCAGGCTCGGACTCGCTCTCCTCGATCTCAGCCTTCTCGTCGACCAGATCGGGCGACAGCACTGTCCAACCCTCGGGCACCGCGTCGATCACGAATGAGACGCCGCGCACATCGTGCATATCGCGGGGGCTTTGACCCTTGGCGACGCGGTGGGCAACCTCGACCAGCGCGCGCTCGGCATTTCCGTAAATCAAGAGATCCGCCTTGCTGTCGACCAGAACCGAACGGCGGACCTTTTCCGACCAGTGGTCGAACTGGGCGATGCGGCGCAGCGACGCCTCGATGCCGCCGATGACAATGGGGACATCGCGAAATGCCTCGCGGCAGCGCTGGGCATAGACGATGACCGCCCTGTCGGGCCGCTTTCCCGGTGCGCCGTCGGGCGTATAGCTGTCGTCACGGCGGAGCCGCCGATCCGATGTATAGTGGTTCACCATCGAATCCATGTTTCCGGCAGTGACGCCGAAAAACAGATTGGGCTTGCCCAGCGCTTTGAAGGCGTCCGCGCAGCTCCAGTCCGGCTGAGCGATGATGCCGACGCGAAAGCCCTGAGCCTCAAGCAGCCTGCCGATGATCGCCATGCCGAAACTGGGATGGTCGATATAGGCATCGCCGGTGACGAGCACTATGTCGCAGCTGTCCCAGCCGAGCTCGTCCATCTCGGCGCGGGACATCGGCAGGAACGGCGCGGGCCCAAGACGGGCAGCCCAGAACTTCCGGTAAGAAAAGATATTTTTGGCGTCGGTCATCGCACTATCCAGCCGCCGCATCGGCGGCCTTGTCGGTGACGATCTATACCATCTCGCATGCTCGGACACCAAAGGGCCGGTCGCATTATTCCTGACGCTTGCAGAAACGGGTCTTGGGCCACTACACCTTTGTCAACAGAATGGGTTGGAGCTCTATGTGTGAATTGCTGGGCATGAGTGCGAGCGTGCCGACCGATATCTGCTTCAGCTTTACGGGATTGATCCGCCGGGGCGGCCATACCGGACCACACAAGGACGGCTGGGGCATCGCTTTTTACGATGGAAAGGGGTGCCGCACATTCCACGATCCGGCGGCCAGCGCCGCCTCTCCGATAGCGGATTTCCTGCGCCACCACTCAATAAAAAGCGAAATCGTCATCTCTCATATTAGACGCGCCAATCGGGGGCGGGTGGCGCTTGAGAACACCCACCCCTTCATGCGCGAGATGTGGGGTCAGAATTGGGTGTTCGCCCATAACGGTCAGCTTCGCGGCATTAAAAAACTTTCGCTGGGCGCCTATCGCCCGATTGGCGGCACGGATAGCGAATTCGCCTTTTGCTGGATGCTTGGCAAACTGCGCGAGCGCTGGAGCAATGCGCCGTCGGATCGCGCACTGCATCGTGCGATCGAAGAGCTGTCGCTACAGATCGGACAACACGGCGTCTTCAATATGCTCCTCAGCAATGGCCGATCGCTCTATTGTTTCCGCAGCACGAACCTGGTGTGGCTGACCCGTCGGGCGCCGTTCGGGGCAGCCACGCTGGTCGACGAGGACTTGACCGTCGATTTCGCCAAGGACACATCCCCGTCAGACGTCGTCACGATCGTCGCTACCCGGCCGCTGACCAAGGACGAGCGATGGTCCACCACACCCAAATCAACCCTGGTCGCTTTCCGTAACGGTGAGTTGAAAACGACATCCTAATGTGACGCGCCTATCCTTTTGAGGATTCGATGTCCAAGCTGCCCGATCTTGAAGGATTCGCCATCTTTGCCAAGGTGGTCGAAATGCGCTCTTTCTCAGCCGCCGCCGAACAGCTGGGTCTGTCCAAGGCCACGGTTTCCAAGGCCGTCGGCAGAGTCGAGGCAAGATTGGGCGCACGACTGTTCAACCGCACGTCGCGTCGGCTGGCTCTCACAGACGCCGGACGCAATCTTGCAGAACGCGCCGCTCAAATCCTCGCTGCCGGCGAGGCGGCCGAAAGCGAAGCTCTGGCGCAATCGTCGACTCCGCGCGGTCTGGTCCGCCTCGCCGCACCGATGTCGTTCGGGTTGCGCCAGATTGCTCCGTTGATGCCGGACTTCTTTGCAGCCTACCCCGATGTATCGATCGACCTGCACTTAAGCGACGCGATCGTGGATCTGATCGGCGATGGTTTCGACGCCGCCTTGCGCATCGCCGACATGCCGGATTCCTCACTCGTGGCGCGGCGGCTATGCGCGGTGTCACGCTTCACCGTCGCATCGCCTTCTTATCTTCAGCGGCGCGGCAGGCCGGCTCATCCGTTCCAACTCGCCGAGCATGATTGTCTGGGATACGGCTATCAGGCCACGCCCGACACATGGCGTTTCACCAATGCGGCAGGCCAGGACGCCACCGTCCGACCGGCCGGGCCGCTGCGAATCAATAACGGCGACGCCATGATGCCTACCCTACTTGCGGGCCTGGGCATTGCCGTCTTGCCTGACTTCATCGTCAGCGAAGCGATCAAGGACGGTCGACTAGAAGTCGTCATGCCCGAATGGAGAATGCCGTTGGCTGGTCTTCATCTGGTAACACCCTCGGCCGGTCCGCGCCCAGCCCGGGTGGAGGCATTGGCCGAATTTCTCACCAAACGACTGTCCCGCCAGAGTTGGCGGGTTGTTGCTTAACGGGATGGCACGATAGTTGCGCTGTCTACAACCTAGGGGCCGGCAGCGAGGTAAACTCGCATTCCGCTTCGCCCAAAATGGTAAGCGGAGCGCAAAATGCGACATTTCCTTTTGGTTTTGGCAACCTGCTTGGTCGGCGTCTGGGAGCCGGCCTTAGCGGTTACGATCGGTGAGGACCAGAGCGTTGGTGCCGTGCCGTACCGTACCGCTAGACCCGGGAACCGGTCTTCTGGGCAACTATTACAAGCTGAACACAAGCTTTCTAACCAGCCTGGCACCGGCGGCACAGCTTATTTCGACTTCGGGCGGTCCGACCGCAACGTTTACGACGACGACTGTCTGTTTCCCGAACTGCAACATCAGTACCGTTTCGGATGCGACCACATCGCTCGCCGGCCTGCTCAACAGCAATGTGACCAACCTTACGTATGACGCGCCGATCGCCCAGATTCCCACAACCGTCGATCACTCAACGATGACCATCACCGGCTATATCGCGATAGCTCAGGCTGGAACCTATAACTTCAACCTGGCTTCAGACGATGGGTCTCAGCTCACAATCGGGAACCAGGTCGTAGTCGGAGGTAACACCATGCACTCTTTCGAAATCGATAGCGGTTCGGCGGTGTTCGCAGCTACGGGGCTCTATGCGATCGACATTCAATATTTCGAGAATAGCGGCTACACTGGTTTTGAGTTTTGGGCGAGCGACAGTTCAGGCAACTGTATCATCGGCCGCAGCGCAAATTGTACGGGAACAGCAGGCACGGATTTGCTCTATTCGAGCCCAAGCGCCTCGTCGGTTCCCGAACCGAGCACGATGATGCTGTTTTCGGCCAGCATCGTGGCGCTGTTCCGAGCACGCATCCGCCGCTACCGGGCGATTTGACGCAACGAGAAACCGCACCTTGCCTTTACGTGTCGGCCGGAATGCGCTTTCTGCGGCCGTCTCGACTTTAGATAGGGCTCAATAGCCCGAACCGGAGATTTTCATGCGTCTGGACGCCATCCCTATCGGCAATAACCCGCCCGACGACGTTAATGTCATCGTTGAAGTCGAAATCGGCGGCGAGCCGATCAAATATGAGATGAACAAGGAGGCCGGTACCTTGTTTGTCGATCGCTTCCTGCATACGCCGATGCGCTATCCCGGAAATTACGGATTCGTACCGCACACGCTATCGGACGATGGCGACCCGATCGACGTTCTGGTCGCCAATACCCGTCCGATCGTGCCTGGGGCCTATATCAATGTCCGGCCTGTAGGCGTGCTGAAGATGCGCGACGATGGCGGCAGCGACGAGAAGATCATCGCCGTTCCGTCACCGAAGCTGACCAAACGCTATGTCGATGTGCAGAACTATACCGATCTGCCGAAGATCACACTGGAGCAGATCCAGCATTTCTTCGAACATTACAAAGACCTGGAGCCGGGTAAGTGGGTCAAGCTGGATGGCTGGGGTGACGCGGACGAGGCGCGCAAGCTGATCGTTGAGGCGATCGAGCGCGAGAAGCGCTACAACGCCACGCCTTAGCGCATGACAAGTCCCGACGCCCTTAGCCGATTGATCGCCGACACGGGCCGCGTCGTGGTCTTTACCGGAGCCGGCATCTCGACCGAATCCGGCATTCCGGACTTCCGCAGTCCCGGCGGTGTCTGGAGCCGGATGAAGCCGATCTATTACGACGATTTCGTGAATAATGTGGAAATGCGCCGCGAGGCCTGGAACCGCGCCTTTTCCGGCGTCGCCGGATGGGTCGGGGCGACTCCGAATGCCGGCCATATGGCGATCGCGCGACTAATCGCTCGCGGGAAGGTTTCATCGGTCATCACACAGAATGTCGATAATCTGCATCAAGATTCCGGTGTGCCTGCGATACAGGTGATCGAACTGCACGGAAACGCCAGTTATGCCACTTGCCTGGATTGCGGCCTGCGCCACGAACTCGACGCATTGAAGCGGGATTTCCTGAAGACCGATTTGCTACCCGCTTGCCGGGAGTGCCGTGGAATTGTGAAAGTCGCGACTGTCTCGTTCGGTCAACCCATGCCTGCCGACGTCATGGCCCGAGCAGAGGCCGAAAGCCGCGCCTGCGATCTTTTTCTGGTGCTGGGCTCATCGCTTGTCGTATTTCCCGCCGCAGGCCTTCCAGTGATTGCCAAGCGCAACGGCGCCAAACTTGTCATCGTCAATCGCGATCCGACCGACCTCGACGATCTCGCCGATCTCGTGCTTAACGAAGAAATTGGCCCGGTGATGTCAGCGCTGTCACCAGCGGATCGGAACTGAGTTAAAGCTCGACCAGATCGTCGGGAATTTCATTTACTTGTCCCGGCTCGGGTGGAAACAGAGGCGACAGGATTGCTGCGCAAGCATCGGAAGCAAAGACGAAGGCATCGGCGACCCGTCCCCGTGCGAAGTCGGCCTTGAAGGTCTCAACAATCGGCTGCCAAACCGAAGTAGGCAATTTTTCACCGATGGCGTCATCCGCCAAAATCTCGACAGTGCGCTCCGCTGCGGAGCAGAAGATCAGAAGTGCGCTTTTGATATGCGGCTGTTTGAGGCCGATGCTGGCGTAATGCAGCCTGGCATGTCGCCAAGCCGCCTCGCGCTTGACCGAGGACGGGACAAGTATGAGGCGCAGAGTAGGCCATTGGAGGAATCCGGCAGCCACTAGAAACAGCACGGCCTCACCCATGAAGAAGCGTCCGGCGTGTAGGCCAGGTTCAATTGCAGCGACGATTCCGCCGACGATCAGCGTCAGCAAAGCCGGATAGATCAGCGCGAACTCGCCGTAATGTCCGCTCGAATGAGCCAGTACCAGTCTTAGCTCCACCCCTGTCACAGCCTCAGCCTTTGCCACAGCAGCGGCGATACGGTCGCGATCCGCTTCGGTCAATTTGGCGATCGTCACCATGATCCCGAAGCTCCCCCACCGCCGAACGAGCCACCGCCGCCGGAAAATCCGCCGCCACCGCCAAAGGATGTGCCGCCGCTGTAGCCGCCGCCCCGGCTGCTCCAACTGCTGGCGATCATGAATGGGAGAATGGTCGATCCGAACCCGCCTCCGCGACGCCGTGCAAGCCACATGAACAGAGCAAAGATCAGGAAAGTGAATAGAATCGACCCAACGGAGCCGTGATCGTCTTCCTGCGGCCGCTGCTGCATTTGGACGGGAGGCGCTGCGGCCAAGTCGTCGCCGAGCGCCCGCAGAATTTCATCGGCGCCGGAAGCGATTCCTCCGGCGTAATCGCCTTTACGGAATCGAGGGAGGATAACCTGGTTGATGATGGTCGAGCTGACTGCGTCGGTCAGGTCGCCTTCGAGCCCATAGCCGACTTCTATTCGTACCTTATGGTCATTTGGCGAGACCAGCAGGATCGCACCGGTGTTCGCCCCCTTCGGTCCGATGCCCCAGAAGCGGCCGAGTTGATAGCCATATTCCTCGATGGCGCGCCCATTCAGCGACTTGACGACGGCGACTACTACCTGCTGGCCGGTACGCTTTTCATGCGCTGCGAGCTCGGCTGTCAGTAGCGCCGCCGATTGCGGCGGCAGGACGCCCAATTCATCGACCACTCTGCCAGTCAGCGCCGGAAAGTCAGCTTGGTCCGCTGCCCGCAGTGGTGTGGCAGCGGCTACGAATAGAAACGCTACGATGAAGAGGGAACGGATCAAAACTTGACCTTGGGCGCTTCTTGAGCTTGCTCTGAGATCGTGAAGGTCTCTTTCACCTTGGCATCCGGATAGAGAACCGAAGCAATCCAACGTCCGGGAATGGTGCGAAGCTGAGTATTATAAGCCTGCACCGCCTGGATATAATCTCGCCGAGCAACGGCGATCCGGTTCTCAGTCCCCTCGAGCTGTGACTGAAGAGCCAGGAAATTCTGGTTCGACTTTAAATCCGGATAGCGTTCGGACACCGCGAGCAAGCGACCCAATGCCCCGCCAAGGGCAGCTTGATTTTGTTCAAACTGATGAAACGCTTCGGGGTTATTCAGAATATCGGCCGGGAGCTGCATTTGTGTTGCCTTCGCCCGCGCCTCTGTCACCCCGGTAAGCGTGTCCTGCTCCTGCTTGGCGTAGCCTTTCACGGTTTCGACCAAATTGGGGATAAGGTCACTTCGGCGCTGATATTGATTGAGTACCTCGCTCCAAGACGCCTTGACCTGCTCATCCAGCCTAGGGACGTCGTTGACTCCGCACCCCGATAAGACTGCAGCCAGGCAAAGACCGAGAAATGCCAGCCTCACCTGAGAATATGACCAGCGCATCATTCGCACCCTTCCCGATGTCTCACTTATTCAAACGCCATTTCAACCAGCGGTCATTTTAGCGATGACCGCAGTCGTGCTGTGTCCGTCTTCGAGTTTGGCGCGGATTACGTGTCCGCCGTAGGATTGCACGAGGTCTGCGCCGACGATCTTATCGATCGTATAATCCGCGCCTTTGACCAGCACATCCGGCCGAATCGCCTCGATCAGGCTGATCGGCGTGTCCTCTTCGAATATTGCGACGGCGTCTATATCGGCAATCGCCGAAAGCACCTCGGCGCGGGCTGCCTGGTTCGACACAGGCCGGGTCGGACCTTTCAACCGGCGCACGGAAGCATCGCTGTTCAACCCTACGACCAACCGGTCACAGGCCGAACGGGCTTGGCGGATCAGCGACAGATGACCGGGGTGCAAAAGATCGAAACAGCCGTTGGTGAAGCCGACAGTCAGGTGCCGGCGGCGCCAGCGTTCAACCTGGTCCTTCAGTGCAAGACCCGATTTCAGTTTGTCGCCGACACGACCCGCCTCATCGGCGCCCATACGCAGTTCCTCGGCGGTGACCGAGGCCGTCCCCACCTTGCCCACGACGATCGATGCAGCAAGATTGGCAAGCGCCGCGGCAGCCGGCAGTTCCGACCCCGTCGCCAAAGCCAGGGCCAGTGTCGCAACCACCGTATCGCCCGCGCCGGACACATCGAACACCTCGCGCGCCCGGGCGCGAACATGAACGGCATCGGCATCCATTCTGATCACGGAAAGCCCCTCGCCGCCGCGCGTCGCCACCATCGCCAATACACCCGACTTCCCCAGAACGCCGCGCGCAGCTTCCTCCAGCTTGGCGTCGCCCTGCCCGAGGAACCCGCCGGCGGCTTCCTCCAATTCCTTCAGGTTCGGCGTAACGACGCTGGCGCCGCGGTAACGGCTGTAATCGGACCCCTTAGGGTCGACAATAACGGGAATGCCAAGGCTCTTCGCACTGGCAATAGCATGGCGGATCACATGATCGGTCAGAACGCCCTTGCCATAATCCGACAGCACCAGGACCCCGGCGCCGTGAAGCCTCTTCTCGATCTCGTCGAGAATGCGCTCCTCGACCTTGGGCGATATCGGGCGGGAGAGCTCATAGTCGGCACGCAGCAATTGCTGCCCCCCGGCAATAAAGCGGGTCTTGACCGCAGTCGGCCGTGAACTGTCGCGAACAAAACCCGCATCCTTGTCAGGGCCCAGCAGTCTCGCCAGGAAATCCGCCTCGGCGTCGTCGCCCACCACAGCGATTAGGTGCGCCTCGCCGCCAAGCGCACGGATATTGGAAACGACATTGCCCACACCACCCGGCATAACCGTCTCGCGATCTACCGCAAGAACAGGGATCGGAGCCTCCGGCGAAATCCGATCAACCTTCCCGCTAACAAATCGGTCCAACATCAAATCGCCGACCGCAAGGACGCTGCCTCCTCCAGCCCGGTCGAGCATCCGCTCCGTCAGTTCATGGAGGTTAAGCAGGTCCGCGCCACGAGTCATAGCTGTATCCGTCAGGCGCGGGGAGCGTGCTTCGCCAGAATGCGTTGGAGCGTACGCCGATGCATTTTCAGCCTGCGCGCTGTTTCCGACACGTTGCGACCGCACTGTTCGAACACGCGCTGAATATGCTCCCAGCGAACCCGATCTGCCGGCATCGGATTTTCCGGAGGTGGCGGCAACGAAGCGCGCAACGGATCGGCACGCAAGGCCGCCTCGACCGCGTCGGCATCGGCAGGCTTTGAGAGATAGTCCAGCGCGCCCGCTTTTACCGCTGCGACGGCGGTGGCAATGTTTCCGTAAGCAGTCAGCATGACAATCCGGCATTCCGGCCTTGCTTCACGAAGGACCGCGACAATATCAAGACCGCTGCCATCGGTTAGCCGTAAATCGAGCACCGCATGGGTCGGTTTCAATCGCTGTACTGTACCTGCCGCATCGGCGATGCCTCCTGCAGTCTCAACATAAAAGCCACGCCGCTCCATCGCGCGTGCAAGACGAAGACGAAAAGGTTCGTCGTCATCGACGATCAAAAGCCGGTTTGCATCCGGCACACCGGCCGGCGGCCGATCGCTTAAGCTGGGTTCTTGCATTTTCTTTTCCTTTTTGCGTCGGCTGTCAGACCCGCGCCATACAACTAATCATAAAGCAATCGCAGCGCGAGGCCACACGATCCTGACTGCAGCGCCTTCCAATGCCCCTTCCAGGCCATTGACGAACGTGAGTTCTGCTCCAGTCCGCTCAAGAAGTGTTTGCGCGATGAAAATCCCAAGACCCAGATGCTCATGCTCCTGGTCGCGCAACGATAGATAAGGCTCCCCCAGTCTGCCAAGCAATCCCGGCGAAAATCCGGGACCGTCGTCGCTAATCGTCATGACAATCCGGTGTGCATCAGTCTGCGCCACAACCTTAACGGCTGTAGTAGCAAACTGCATCGCGTTCTGCAGGATATTGCCGAGCCCATGCATGATCTCAGGCGTGCGTCGGAGGATTGGCATATCGCTGCCAGGGGAGGCTGTGCTGGTTATTTCGAGCCGAATTCCGGGCATCCGGTGAGGTACCGCGGCGGCTTCCACCAGCTGGTCAAGGGGCAGTCGATTGAAGGGTGATTCCTCCGCGTCCTCCGGCTTGCGGGCAAGTTCGGCCAAAATGCTGCGACAGCGCTCGCACTGACTTTGGATCAGCGCGACATCTTCCGCGAACGGACTGTCAGCGGGAAGGTCCCGCCCCAGTTCCTTAGCAACCACAGTGATTGTCGAAAGCGGTGTTCCCAGTTCATGTGCCGCGGCCGCGGCAAGGGTGCCCAGTGCAGTCAATTGTTGCTCGCGCGCAAGCGTAAGCTGAGTTTCCGCCAGCGCCTCTGAAATGCGTCGAGCTTCGCCCGAAACGCTCCAATTATAAGTAGCGATGAAACCGCAAGCCAATGTCAAAGCGATCCACATGCCAAGCTGGTAGAGATCGGGTAGTCTGGGTGAGCCGCCGCCATTCCATGGCAGGTCAAACGGAGACGCGAACAATGCCGCCAAGCAGACAATGGCGAGCAATGTTAAAAGGAACGAATAGTCCCGGCCCAACACGGCAGCCGCCACAGCGATCGGCCCCAACACCAAAACAGTGAAAGGGTTGGTCATCCCGCCCGTCAAGAAAAGCAGCGCTGAAAGCTGCAATATGTCGAACGCTAAATAGAAGGCGACAGCGCGGTCCGATAGGGCACGGCCGCGACGCATTATCGTGCCCACCAAATTAACGATAACGGCCAACGCTATCACCGCCAAGACCGCCGATAACTGCATCGGAAAGCGGAATCCGATGGCTACGATCGATACTGTCACCAACTGTCCGATAATTACGATCCAGCGGACAAGGACAAGCGTGCGCAAGCTGACGCGCCCGACATGGCGGTGTAGCTCGGCGCCACGTGGCATCGTTGCGGGGTGAGAGGCAGTATCCGCTATCATCAAATCCTCCGCGAGAAACCCCGGCCTTCAGGCCGGGGAGGGATAGCGGTCTGGCATTCAGCCCGGGTAAGTATTAAATTGGCCTTGCGGCGGAACACGTCGTGCCTGCGCGTGGACGGTTCTTGTTCTAAACACCCGAGTGAATCGCGAACTGGACGGTGACTAACACGGCC
>Ga0182030_10008820_pt1 | contig 20778 bp, 23 predicted proteins | sample 812S3MmetaG_FD_121299 | JGI IMG/M metagenome (GOLD analysis project Ga0182030, IMG submission 121299) | Permafrost microbial communities from Stordalen Mire, Sweden - 812S3M metaG (Illumina Assembly) | ecosystem: Environmental > Terrestrial > Soil > Wetlands > Permafrost | place: Sweden...
GGGGGGCCCCCCCCCCCCCCCTTTTTTTTTGGTGGCAGATTACAGATGACTGACTGGAGGTGTATTCAAGGGTTGTTCTCCCACCATTTTAGTTCCCTGGTTCGCCATCACGCATTGGGCGACAGTTTCCGCGCTACAAACCGCCTGGCATGCTCTGCCGGAACTTGTAGGGGTTCGTTAGTTGATGCAGGGAAATTAAAAATAATAATAATATCAAGCACCAGTGAGACACCGCTGACTCTCTGACAGAATTCCAACTTTTTTCTTTCTCAACAAGAATACGAATTGGGCCCCGCCAAGCATGGCATCCCCGGGGATCTTGGACCGATGGCTGGCTAGACAGACAGTGATGACCAAGGCAACAGCACTCTGCCTGAAACGAAACACAGCTCTGGAGAAACCTGTTATTAATGAAGAAGGATTAATGCCATCCCGCCAGAGTCATGTAGATCTATAGATATGGTGGCTACTCATGTGCTGAATAGACTAGTAGAAAAGAATGGGGTCTTCTGGGATCTAATGTCCATCACTATTAGGTGCTATGGGAACTTTCTTTCCCCCCTGACTTCAATTACTAGTAGTAGGCAGCCTGGGCGCTCCAAGTCACGAGCCTAGCTAGAACAGAGAGAGAGAGAGAGAGTCTGAGGTCTTTGCGGCCAAAGCTTCTCTCTTATCTCAATTCGGAGGCGTCAAATTTCCCGATAAAAAGGTCAAGGGCCGGAATTCACGGTTCCATTTCTGGGGGGAGGGCGTGTTTCCCGTTGGCTAGTCAGCGAAGGACCAGACGGAGACCGTCCAGAATTTCAAGATGAGCAGGGCAACCGTCCAAGTGAGTGAGTGAGTGAGTGAGTGAGTGAGTGAGTGAGTGAGTGAGTGAGTGAGCGAGCGAGGGGAGCAATTGAGCCAGGGTATCATGGAGGCGCACATCGGTGAGGGTGAGGGCCATGTGAGCAAAAGGATTATGCAGAAGGGGGGAGTGGAGAGATATCATCATGGCTTTTGCATTCCTCTCCAATCGTAAGTCAAGGTCTGCCTTGTACCAGAAAGGCGTCTTTGCTTCAAAACAAGGTTGCTCGCATGATCATTTATGGCGATCTTGCGATTTCAGATGGCGTGTCTGGCAGAGAGAAAGAAGCCCAAGAAAAAGAAGAAGTAAGATTATTATTTTATTATCTACCACACATCATGCAAATACCAAAAATAAATTAAATAAATAATAAATAATAAATGATAAATAATAAATAATAAATAATAAAAATAATAATATAAAGGCCATTCCTTGTGCTTTGATTCCATCGTCCCCATCATGACATTTATTTATTCTTAGCATCTCACCGGCGGCGAAGAAGAAGTGGATGCTCCTCGTCCATAGCCTTTCCTTTCCTTTCCCTTTCCTTTCCCTTTCCTCTCCTTCCCAGCCCTTCGCGCGTAGATCCGTTGGTCTCTCAATTAACGAGGCCCCCGTACCTATACCTACTCATTTCGCCTAGCGCCATTGCCCTTGCAACCCATTAATAAAAACCTCGCTGCTGAAACTTTCCATCTTCTTCTCTCTTCTCTTCATCCCCGTCTTCTCGCAACTTCCTCACGCATCTTCTCCCTTGACAACCTTCTTTTCTACCAAGATCATTTATAATATATTCAACGTTCACTCGTGAATACCTGTCAACATGTCTGAAGCACCAAAGACCGTTGAAGAGCCTGTCGCGGCTGCTCCAGCAACTGAGACTCCCGCTGCAGAGGCTGTTGTCGAGAGCACGCCTGCAGTCACAGAGCCTGCTACTGAGACCCCTGCTACTACTACTACTGAGCCAGCTACAACTGAGGCTGCCGCTCCAGTAAAGGAAGAAGTTAAGCCAGTCGAGGAGGGTGTTCTTGGGTACAAGGCGCCTGGTCTTCTCAAGTAAGTTTTCTCCCGCGCGTAGAAGCCCCACAATCCCTTTCGCGCGTCTTGCCCCGTCGATCTATGTATCGGTCGAGCCTCCCGATAAGCTTCACATTCACTGCTGAATACTCGCTAACTTTTGTTTTCTTTCTCTCACCAGGGGATTCATTTTCCAAAAGAAGTTCTTCTGGTTCGGAAGCGAGCCAGTCGAGACGAAGAGCCTTTCAAGCTACCTCCGTGGTGAGAAGCCAGAGGTTGCTAATCACAACGCTGCCTGGGCCTCCCACACTGGCCAGGGTCTCTTACTCTTCAGCAAGAAGGCGAGCGAAAAAGCTAGCCCAGCTGGCATCATCAACTTGGTTTGTCTCACCTACAATTTTGATGAAAACTTTCTAACATATTTGTTTTACAGTCTGATGTCTCTGATTTGACCCCTGAAGGCACCATTGCTTTCTTCTTCCATCTTGGCGGACACAAGCACACATTCGAAGCCAACACCCTCACCGAGCGCGACAACTGGGTCTCTGTTTTGAAGACAAAGATTGCTGAGGCTAAGGAGCTGGCACCGTCTGTTACCGAGCACGAAACATACAAGAAGAGCCACAGTTCATTGAGCAAGCCAGTTGTTGCTGGTGCCGCTGCAACTCCCAAGAAGTCCACTGAGGTCAAGAAAGAGGAAAAGGCTGAGGCCAAGGAGGAGGCGAAGATTGACAAAGTTGAGGATAAGGTTGAGAAGAAAGAGGAAAAGAAGGAGGTTAAGGAGCGCAAGAGCCGAAGCGCCTCTCGCAAGCGAACTTCCATCTTCGGATCTATCCCAGGATTCGGCAAGAAGGAGGACAAGGTTGAGGCTCCCAAGGAGGAGACCGCAACCACCGAGGCTGCCACTGGTAAGACATCTGTATCGATCTGTGATTGTGAGATGCTAACAAGTAATTAGAACCAGCTGCTGAGCCTGTTGCTGCCGTCGAAGCTCCTGCCGCCACTGAGCCTGCCGCTCCAGTTTGTCACCCCCCTCATTATCTACCCTCTTTTTACTGATTTACCGTTATAGGCTACTGAGGAACCCGTCGTCGCTGCTCCGGCCGAGACCAAGCCAGCCCCCACCAAGCGCAACAGCATCTTCGGAACCCTCAAGTCTTCATTCTCTCAACATAAGGAAAAGAAGCCAGAGGCTGAGGCTGCTCCAGCTGTTCCAGCTAAGGATGCTGAGCCTGTCAGCGAGACTGCTCCAGTCATCCCAGGTAAATAGAGCTCTTCCATATTTGAAGCCCCTTTGCTAATTGTGCAATAGCTGTTGAATCTACTGAGCCATTGGCTGCTGCCGTTGCATCTCCCGCCACTGTCCCAACCGAGACCACTGCCGTCGCAAACGGTGAAACCAAAGCTGCCGAGACTCCCGTTGTCAAGAACGATAAGCGCAAGAGTTCCCTCCCATGGTTGACCAAGAAGGAGAAGACCACCAGTGATGAGGAGGGCGAGAAGCCATTGTCTCCATTCGCCAAGCTCCGAGCCACTGTCAAGGGCAAGAGCTCCCCCAAGACCGAGAAGCCAGCTGAGCCTGCTGCTGAACCTGCTGCCGCCACCGAAGCCCCTGCCGCTGAGGCCAAGCCTGAGGAGCCTGTTGTGTCCGAGCCTATTCCGGCCGCCCACACTAGCACCCCTCAAGTTTCCGCTACCGCATAAGTGCCCTATCACTGTCTGCATCGCGTTATGATTCAGTGCTGGAGCAGTCTCCTTACGGTCGGGAACGGATCTCCTTGAAATACCCCAAGATTGATTGATACCACTCTCATTTTGCATTAGTGTTGTGTTTGTTTGGTCTGCGCCGCGGTTGCATTTCGGCTCCGTATGATACCCCTATACCCAGACTGTCTTTTCGCAATCTGCCATTAGGGCACACCTGTCACCTTAATACCTAATAAAATTTCTTTGTTGTCTGCAAATAATGGAATACTCCATGATTGTGAAGTGATGCTCTTCTTGATGTGAACTCGGCAGTCGTTAGGGTGTGGAATAGGTGAGCCCCCGAGCTCACGGACCACATTTAGAAATTCGAGACATCCAACCTCACCCAACGACCATTTTGCAGATGACATGGTGCTGAGGGATTACTATCTGATCCTGACATGCCTTGTTGAATGACCATTGTGTACGAATGATCTGCAATGAAAGTCTCAAACTCTGACACCACGCGGAAGTTCCTGGAGCCAGATGCGAGTTTGAATTTTTTGCGTTTTCTATTACTTCAAAAGCGAAAAGAGCCCCTTCTGATTCTCGATTCAATAGGATTATATATAGCATAGTTGGTGTATATATTTGATTAAGCAAAAGGAGCCCAGCAACATCAGAGAGGACTTGCGATTAGGTAGATACGGTATCTAACACCGCTCAACCTTGATAACCATCAACATCAGTGCTATTCGACAACTTCTCATACTTCTTGTAGTTCTCTCCATAGGCCTCAATCTTGCCCATGATCGCCTTATACGCATCCGACCCAAGGACAACTCTCAACGGTGGGTCTTTCATCACAGCCAACTCGTACATAGCCTTTGCAGCCTTTGGCGGGTCACCAGCTTGCGTCCCATTCCTCTTCCCCATCGCCTCCTTAGCATTCATATGATCATAAGCGGGATGTCGCTTCTCTGGAAAGGCCATCGATCTTCCCGCCCAATCCGTCCTAAATCCACCAGGCTCCACACACGTAAACTTAATCCCCCACTCCGGCTTCACTTCATTGGTCAAGGCCTCTGTAAATCCCTCCACAGCCCACTTACTCGCACAATAAATACTAAAGAACGGAACACCTCTCTGGCCACCAATAGACGTCACTTGCTGGATCAACCCACCAGATGGTTTCTGCTCGCGCATCACATCCATAGCTTTTCGGGTCACGGCAATTAGACCGAAGAAGTTTACGTCCATTTGTGTTTTAATTTGCGCGTCGGTCAGCTCTTCGAAGACGCCAGAAAGGCCATAACCGGCGTTGTTGACGACGACGTCGATGCGTCCGAATTTGTCAAGGGTGGTCTTGAAAGCGGATTCGATGTCGGAGGGTTTGGTCACGTCGAGTTTGACGGGGAGGTAGTTCTGTATCATATGTGTTAGTATTTGGTAGGGTGGAGGAGAAGGGAGGGATGTACCTTTTCAGTTGTACCTTTGAAACTGAGCGTCTCTGGCTTTCTGGCTGTTGCGACAGCGATGTCACCTTTATCAAGTACTTCTTGAACGAGGTTATTGCCGAAACCAGTGGAGGTTCCTGTGATGAAGAAGACGCGAGGCATGATGGATGATGTTGCAAATGATCTTGTAAGATGGGGTTTGAGAGATCCTGCACGTAACATGTATGAATTTATCAAAGAAAATTGTTATTAGAGCAAAGGAAGACTGTTTATATATTCGACTTCAGCTTCGGAGGCATTCTCTAGAACGTCAGAGACCCCGTCATAAGGCTGCGTCTAAGGATTTAAAGCATCTTAAAGGCGTCTTTCTTCTGCTCCTTCGGGGTTAACCTTCTCCTCCGATGGGGGAAAGTGGGGGATCTAGACATTCTTCTTGGGTGGCTGGCGCTCGTTCATGCAGAAGGACGGCGATATTAGCTTTGGTAGTGAGTGACGTTGGGAATCTCAAGGTAGCATTCCGCGGCAAACTGCTTCTTTACGTCATAATGGTCGCGCGTGCGGTAGTGAAATCTAGAAAAAGAGATATGGCTAAGACTAAAAAGAATATCAATTGGTAGGAGTAGGAATCTTGATGGCCTTTGATAAATATGAGCAAGTGAAGCTGCCCCAAAAACCTTACTTGTTGTCTTGAGACCGAAGGCTTGGCGGCTTAGGCGCAGATGTCCTTCACATTCTCTATAACAAACCTATCTTACAATATCTTACGGATTTTCGTCTTTCTTTGCCTTATCCTCAGGTATGCTTCCTCTCCCGAGGTTGACCACGTTTCTCAAGCTTCCAAAGGATAATACATCACTGATCCGTGTCACCCCACTAAACAACATACACAGCCTATCAATACCACATCCCCATCCTCCTGTAGGAGGAAGTCCCCATTGAAGCGCTTCTAAATAGCTCTCATCAATGCTAGCGGTATATTCATTATCCTTCCACTTCACCTGCTGTATGAACTTCTTCCGCTGCTCAAATGGAGAATTCTCCTCTTCATACATATTCGCTATTTCATTATGATGGATGAATAACTCAGCACGTGCAGAAACTTCTTGCTTTGTGGCTGGATCAATGAATGACTTCGACAGTGGCGCCATACAGGAAGGATGGTAAGTGATGAACGTGGGCTCGTTGCAGTAAGATTCAATATAAATCGAGGAGAGTTTGTCAAGGAGTCGAGGAAGTGTAGCTGAGGAGGGTTGTATAATGTTATGCTTAGCGAAGAGCTCAAGGACCCGTTCTGTTGCATCGTCGGCAGAAAGATCAGGGAGCTTCTCACCTAATGCTGCTTCGATGGTCGGTATGAACTGCAGGCGTCTAAATGGTGTTCCAGAGAGGCTGGCGTCCGGTTCAGGAAGCGCTTTCAATGGAAATGCTCGCAACTCCTTAACCCGGTCCGCTAAACCAGAGACCAGATTCTCTGTCATTTCAATGAGATCTTCCAAATCCGCGAAGGATTTATAGAACTCGCAAGTTGTGAATTCTGGATTGTGAGTAGCGTCGAGACCCTCGTTCCGGAAAGCAGGCCCGATTTCAAATACGCGTTCCATACCCCCTAAAATAAGTCGCTTGAGCCATATCTCAGGGGCAATTCTCAAAGCCAGTTGCTTGTCGGAAAATTCGGTTGAAACTGTTGTGAAAGGTCTGGCTACTGCACCACCTGCTTTATCGGCAATGATAGGTGTTTGGACTTCGAGAAAATTGTCTTTCAAGAGAAAGTTTCGTATATGCTGTATGATGTGCGAGCGGGCACGTATGGTACTGGCAACTTTCGGATTGATCAGAAGATCGACATGACGGTTGCGAATGCGAGTTGCAGGGTCCTCTAGTTTAAGGGGCAGACTCGCGAGGGAAGGAGATAGAATGGTGGGAATTTCCACTGCACGGATGGAAACTTGTCCCGACTCGGAGCAATAGGGATGCCCATATACAGCTATACTTGATGAGCATCTACGCAGTATCATCCAACTTGAGACTCACAAATGATGTCCCCACGCCGAACCAGATGGTAGAACTGTTGGAAGCTCAAACCGCCCGCCCCACCAGACGCCGCAAATTTTGCAAAATTGCACACAGCTTGTAAGGTATGGCCATTTTGGACAATATCCAGAAAGGCAAGATTCTTGCCAGCTATGCGGGCAGTTCTTAATCGTCCTAGTAAGAATCAGAGAACGTCGATTTCGATTGATTTCCAAAGGCTATCTATCCTACCACGTATCACATAGCATTCATCCCGCCGTTCCCCTGCCTTCAGCAATTCATATTTCTTCAGAAAGTCTAGACAGCTCACTGCCCTCTCAGTCCTTTGAATTCTTGGATATGCTAAGGCATTGGCCTCTTCAAGTTCTTCCACCCTTTGCCTGACCTCAGCAGCTGTAAATTCGGTGTAACTTTTTAGGTCTGGCGCCACTTCTTTAACAAGTTTCCTGTGCTTTGGGGGTTGTGCCAGACATCTTGTTGAATGAAAGAAGTGGATGTAGACGGATTTCTGTATCGGAGACAAGCTCTTGGAGAGATATGGCCGCAGGAAACGCAGACCAGTGTTCATGTTCAGCCTATCTCGGACTGATTAGCTAGTTGTGACGAAATTCGTGCAAGAAGAAACAATTGTTTGAGGTATTATCAGACAACGGATCGATGTGAGATCAACCACCCGTAGGGTGTCAGTCGCAACGGTTCTAATGTTATATTGAAATCATCATAACAACCTTTAACATTGATGGAGCATGAAATTTAAGACTTACTGTTCATTCTGCGGCTTACCATGACACTTGCAAGCTCGAATGGCCGAGTTGAGAGAAAACAAATTCGGTACGAGTACTACTAGACTAGTAGTAGACGACAGGGGTCTTATTAGCTCCAGAGCTTGAAGCTTCAAGATTTTTGATCTTTGAGATACTTTATCGACAACCAACCTCAAATACGCAATCCACATCCTTCTCTACACCTCGACCTCGAGTTATCTAAGACTCATTACTCTAAAACAACATCCACCAACACCGCAACCATGTCAATGTTCGGAATCGGTCGGCCTCAGCCGTCATCAGCAGAGAAGATCGCCGCAGCAGAGCAAGAAATGGATTTGGTAACTGACATGTTCAACAAGTATGCTCTTCTCATGACCCTAGTACTTATAAATTTGTTCTCGTTTTCGTTTCTGTACGTTGCGTTCTAAGCTAATCTCTGCTCAGACTTCAACAAGCCTGCATGAAGAAATGCATACCAAGAGAGTACAGAGAGGGCGAAATCAACAAGGGAGAGGGCGTTTGCATCGATCGGTGTGCGGCGAAGTTCTTTGATGTGCAGATGAAAGTTTCGGAGTTGTTACAAGCAGAAGCAGCTGCCAAAGGGGGGGGAGGTGGAGGAGGGATGGGATTTGGGGGAATGTGAGGTGCTAAGCGGACATGGGAGAGAACCTCAGATGCTTGTATTAACATTTGATGGGAGCGGGAATAGTCAGGCATTGGTCATGATTGATGCAAAAGACGACACGGGATGGAACATTATCCCTAAATAATGCGAATTGTATTTTAGAAGGTATACAAGACCTAAGGGTCCAATTTCAACTCCTCAATCCTCCGATTGCTATGCTACCATGTAAATGCCTCTTGGGTATCTCCTAAACGCCCGCTAATTCCATGTCCTGATGCTTCTTTCCCATAGTTCAACACAATTTCATCGACGAGTAATTTGGCCTCTCCCTAGGCCTGTGATTGAACGTACAAGCCAATGTGCCCAAGTTTCAGCGTTGAGGTAATTCTCTAGCTCATTTGCTCGACCTTCCAAATCATCGACTTGTCTCTCAAATTGAGAGACTCCATCTTCAACATCCTGTACTTTCGAAAGTAGGGCATTGATCTCATATTCTAGCTTTGCACCAAGTACTTCGATATCCTTGATAGCTTCCGTGGCGTGAGACCGCTCATCTGCCAATATATCCTGCGAATTCTGTTTCACAGCTTGGTAAGATTCGCCCAACTGATAGTACAGCGTTCGAAAATCCTCTTGATCTCGAAGAGCTTGATCGTCTAATGCAACCACATCATCAACTTGATGGCCTACCCATGGCACGATGCTCTCTTGGAGATCGAGTACGCTCTCATAGAGGTGTTTGAAATCTGCCGAGATATATTTCTGCTTCTGCAGAGTGATCCAGTCATCTGAATCATCTACACCATCACCAACTGCACCGATAGGTTCCCATCCTAGAACAGCCTCCTCGGCATCGCTAAAGGACATCTGACGAGGCCACCAAGCATCATTGCGCGCTTTGTTAGCCAATGGGTAAGCGGCAGAGATGCTGTGACGTCGGCGGAGAAGAACTTGAAAGTTGTTCGGATCCCGATCTGCCTCCAACACTGGGCCTTCGAGATCACCGTCTCCGAAGACTGATCCCCCGACAGAAGGGTCCGCTGCGACCAGAGTACGACGAATGTCCTTGACTTGCTCTGCCCATAAAGCGTCTGCTTCGGCATCCTTTTGAGGTACCTCTCGTGGATTTGGCTCCAATGTCAAGCTCAATCTTGAAGTATCTGGCGGGGACTCCGAATCTCGAATCTGTGCTGATACAATGAGACCGGACACAGGATCCTTGACTTTTGGTGAGCCATTCTGATATTCAGTGGGAGTGGTCTTCCAAGTGAACGCCTTGCCAACCCCGCCTTGTGGGCTCGTCGGAGCTCCCATCGACAGTGCCAACGTTGTAGAGCTATTTGGATTGAAATATTGTCCCAAACCTCGGCCATCAATGTCTGATCCCTCGTCCTTTGAATGCTTGCTGTTGTGACCACGCAGGCCAACTGCATCCTTTATGCGACCAAAACCGGATCTAGCGTCGCTCATCTTCCCAGTCACGCTTTTAAACACTGTCTTCCTGAGTTGAGGGTCCCGGTCGAGGGGACTATCGAGCATGCTGGCAGTGGACCCGGGTGGGGGAGCGGAATAGACTTCCTGGGGGCTTTCTTTCTCCCTTTTGCGCGGCTCAGGATCTTCGTCAGGTGGGAGGGAGTCGGCTCTGTTGTGGGACCAAATGTAACCCCCTTGATCATCCTTGGTGAAGGTTAGATTGTGCGTATCTGTATCTGATTTTGATTCTCCCATTCCTCCTCTCCTTGGTTTGCCGTACCATAACCACTTAGCCCTCTCGCCATGCACCAGACTCACGAATCTATCGATATCAAGGGTTTCGATATCTCCAATCCCAGCTTTATCACGGCCCACCATTCCCATTACCATCTCTCCTCCTTTGCCACTGAGCTCAGCAACTGTAGACTTCACGGCCTTTGGTACAGCCCATCCCTCGCCAGCGGCAGCTTTCGCAGTAACAGTATGCAATCGATTGAGAGTGTGCCGATCTAACCTCCTCGTTCGCTCCAATTTTTGAGACTTCTGGAAATAGGCGATGCCACGTTTAAGACTGAACACATCGAAAGCATCCTTTGCTACAGGGGCACCATAATAATTAAGACGATTACGTGATCCCATGAGCAGACCGAGTAGTGCCGCGACAGTGGTAGGCCCCAGTATGCCGTCCGTTGGCTCGATATTGTAGTACTCCGAACCTATTTCTGTCCACCAGTCGTTCACTGCTTTCTCTGTAACATCGCAAAGCATGCCATCCGCGTATTCTTGCTCCAATTTCCCAAATACCATTAACGCTACCTGGCAAAGTTTCACGAGTTCGATGACAGCACCATAAAGCGGTATTCGATCACTAGTCTTGTATAATTGGAAAAACTTGGCTTGTGTCGCTCCCGCCGGGTGTGATAAGCTCATTCCAGATCTTCCAGAGCAACCAAGCCTCTTCAGGTTCTCGTTAACTATGAAGTCCTCCCTGTGTTTCCTCACATCTCCATCTGGCACTGGGATGACTGTCAAGGCAGAGGGAAAACTGCTAAGGTTTGTGACCATGAGCATTCCAAGGGGGGTATCTTTTGGTCGAGCATGGAACTGGGAGATAGCTTTGAAGTATACGCGCAACCTTGGAGACCATTCTTCTTCCTCCGCAGGAACACCCAACACTCCTACCAAAACCGAGTGATTGGAATCCCCAGTATATGTGGTAATGATGAATGTGGGATGCACCCGCGAGCAAGCCCATTGTTCGACCAGGTATAATTCATATCCCCTGAGTCGCCCTCGGCGTTCGACCACAACGGTTGCAGAATCCTCTTCAAGATATCTACTTATGATTAGCAGAGGCGAGTGTTGGCACGAGATAGAGTAGGTACCGGAATGCAACAGGATCTGCGAAGACAAAATGCCGGCGCTGAGGAGACTGTGGGATGCTTTTCAATGGAGCGGCATGAGAAGTCGTGTGAGGACTCATAGTATGTGGTTGAGGACTGGCATTCGTAGAGGTTGTATTGGACTTGAGACCTCCTTTGGCTTTGTTGGCAGCATTTTGCTGCGAGGTAGTTCGAGCGAGAGTAACAACTTCCTCTCGATGCATGTGTGGATCATATGCATGAGGAAAGGTAAACCTGCCAGACATGGTTTCTCTGTCTGGCTGTTGTTTTTCTGACCAGGGTGTCTATCCTGTGACGTCGCCGTGGTTGAACAGCAAATGAAGCACCATTGTCCACAAAAGGATTATGAAACATAGGAAGTCGCCATGCCAAAGGCAGTGAGGAGCGATCTGAGGGATGAAATAGTGTCTTCTTTGTCTACATTTGGGACATGCAACCAAATCGAATGTGCATTACCTGTACAAGCCACTCGTCGTCGCCTGGACGAATAGGTTCTGGGCATGTGATTTAAGGTACAGCGGTCCGCACAGAAACTTGTAGGGTTCTGGTTGGGCTGGCTAGCACTGCAGAAGACGCCATCTGGGGTTCGGGACCCGCATTCTGCGCTCATGCAACCTTCTAGCATTAGCAACCAGCAATTTCGACCTCAACCAAGACTCACCATGAAATGCATTATTCATTCCAGTTGAGCTTTGCCTTTATTATTTTGCATGAGTCACAATTCAGTATCTGGCAGATCAGATAGCCAGAAAAACCGACTCGTACCAAGAACTATCAAATCCAAGTAGCTATGGATACCCTTCAAGTGGAATTAGCCGCCATGCGGAGGGAGGCAAACCTCTCGCAAAGCATTCAAGATGTTGATAAGATCATTGAGCAGCTTGAGAGAGCTAGGGAATCCATCGTATCTGGTATGGCATCGTTCTCCCCTTATGTCGTAGCACCACGGCCAGATGGCGGACCAAGATATGACATTGTGAAAGCCCAACTGACATGATTTTAACTTTCTTATAGATCCAAATTCGGCTTCCATTACTCTTGCAAAACTTCAAAATCCTCTGAAAAGCGGGTTCGATAAAGTCACCAGTGACCTGCAGAAGGTCCACAAAGGCCAAAACAAATATGGCAGAGCTCTAGATAAGGTGTGCGAACCATTAAGGAGCTGCAAGAATTTATACTGAATACATTGCCAGAATTTTCCCGTCAAAGCTCTGCCTACGGAGTATGATGCCCTCGCATCTCATCCCTCTCTTATCAACAGAGCTATTGCCATGCATCTTCTCCGGGAAGGACAATTCTCAGTCGCCACGACGTTTCTGAATGAAGCGTCACAACATCCACCACAACCCTCACCTACCCCCGGCACACCAAACCCTGCTGACTCGGATGAAGGGGATTTCACCTCTCTGAAATCAAAGGAACTGCAAGACAATTTTGAAAACATGTACAACATACTACACGAGTTGAAAGCAAGGAATCTTCACCCTGCTATTGAATGGGCCCGTCTAAACAGCCAGGAATTAGAGAGGCGGGGTAGTAATCTAGAATTCGAATTGAGCAAACTGCAGTACGTCTGGCTATTTCAAGGCCCTGAGATCAATGGTCTTCCGGATGATCTCAATAATGGATTGCCAGGGGCATTGAGATATGCAAGAGAACATTTTGGCCGCTTTCAAAATCGGTTCTTACGGGATGTCCAGCAACTTGCCACAGCCATGGCATTTAAGTCCAATTTAAGAGACTCGCCATACTATCGCACCTTTGACACGGAAACAGCATGGGATGATGTCTCTGGATCTTTCACTCGAGAGTTTTGCTCTCTCCTCGGCCTTTCCGCCGAATCACCACTATATATAGCTGCCACCGCCGGGGCTATTGCGTTACCTACTCTCCTCAAGTTGGCATCCATCGTGAAAGAGAAGCGAACGGAATGGACCACGCAAGACGAACTTCCTGTGGAAATAGCATTACCTCGAAGCATGATCTTCCATGCTATATTTGTTTGCCCGGTAAGTAAAGAGCAGACGACAGAGACAAATCCACCCATGATGATGCCTTGTGGTCATGTGGTCGCCAAGGAGAGTTTGCAGCGTTTAAGCAAAGGGGGCAAGTTCAAGTGCCCATATTGTCCGAATGAGAGTCAACCGAAAGATGCTAGGGAAATCATCTTGTAGATTAGTCAGAAGAGTAGATTGACTTTTGTTTGAGAGCGTTGGTCTTTTTCAGCGAGATCGTTGATATGCATTCAGGACAGGAGTTCGAGGGCATGGACTGGGCATTGGGACAATATAAGGAGCCTCTACAGCAAGGCACTCATGACAGAGATATAATCCTCGAAATAGTTATCATCCCTCTCTAACAATGACATGTTGAAGTAACTTCGGGACCCGGCAAATGGTCTAGACCGCACGTGAAAATGGTGCGTTATTTTGGCCGTTTTACCCTGCAGCTTCCGAGGTCGAATTAATTGCATTTTGTTGCATATCTCACATTTCGGTCTTGGCAGTCTTGGCACAGCTTAGCAGCCAGAATAATGGAAAACCTGCGGATGCATTCAATATTATATATCACGTGCCTTGTTAGCTCTTGACTCTAACACTATTTCCCTGTACTCCGATGCTCTTTGCAAGACTTGGTAACCTAGCAGTTCTCTTCTATGAGGTCGAGGTCGTTCTCTGGATGACTCAAAGGGGGGTTGCTTCAACTCCATCAGCTCCTTTGTTCTCTCCTTCCTCGCCGACTTTCTTCTCGTCCTCAGACTTCCCATCTGCATCGACAATTTCTACGTCTCCTGCCATGTTCTCATCCTTCAATCTCTTTGCATCAGCTCCCAATTCCTCTTCCGCTTCCCGTTTGGGTGTAGAAGGTGCTTCGGGATCCTTCTCCTCAACCTTCGTCTCCCTAGGCTCAATCTTCCTTCCCACCGCAGCCTCAACATCAATTCCCTGCATAGCCATCGCCGGTCCACCCCTCTCACTTCCACTTCCAGAACTCTGTGGTCCCATATCCTCCATACCAATCTCCTCTGGTCCTCTAGCATGCGGCATCTCATCCTCTTCTCCCATCCCATCGGTGTCCCCCTTATTTCCCAATTGCGTAACGGGAACTACACCAGCTCTCTGCTCCTGTCTCAATAGTTCCCCCTGTGTGACTCCTCCTTCGGCTCGCAAGCTCGTAATCCCATTCTCATCACTGATCGGTGAAATAGAATCTCCACGTGTAGAGGAAATACCGTTGACCGACACAGAAACAGTCTCAATCCCACCTAATCCATTGGGCCCCTCTATCATCTCCGTGCTCTCCGTGGTGACTTCTCCTTCTAAGGGCGACTGTGTATTACCATTTCCGTTCTTATTGAGCCATGATATGGGCGTGAGTAGAGCTCCTCCTAAACTCTCATCGGAACCTAAGCCGTTCTGAGGTGTGGCTGTTGAGTTGCCCCATGATACGGTTGAGGGATCGACACCTCCGCCGTTGGAGAGGATGGTTGCGCTTGAGGGATCGGGTATTGCTGGTGGTAAAGGAAATAAATGCGCGCCTGATGTAACGTGTACTACGCGATCGACGGCGTGGAGGTAGGAGGGAAGCGTTCGATAATGTTGTTTTGGGTTGATAACCAGTTCTGCGAGGCGCTGAACAGTGTGTGGCGGGTATCTTGTGAAGAGGGTCGTGAGCGTTGTGGTAATGGAGGAGAGGAGGTCTAGAATTGGAGGAGGGAGGGCGCCGGCTTCAACTTCTGGGGGCGCGTTCTCTTTGTCTGTGGATGGGGCGGTCGAGGTGCTGTTCTGACTCGAGCTTTCGGCGAGCTGGTGGCGGGATGAGGAAAATGATTGTGGTGGTAGGTGGGGGTGAGGAAATGAAGGGATTGGGAATTCTTCACGGGCAATCTTTGAAATCAGCTTGAGCCTTCGTCGTTGAAGAGAGAGAAGTTACCTTCTCCAGTCTTGGTATTAATCGCGACACAAGAGCTGGCCATTTCTCGCTATGGACTGTCAGTTGAGCGCAAGGGCTGATTTCCAGAAACCTACTAATCCATAGAATCACCATCTGCGAGGTTTTGTAGGACATCATCATCGGTGTCGATATCCATTTTGAGTGTTGCGACAGAAGATGTTCAGGCACGAGCGAAAGACGATGGCGGGGCTTTTCAACGGGAAATGGAAAATATTACAATTTTAACCACCATAACCTGAACTCCAAGGACTAAGCTTCTACAGAAATGGGTTCAACAAAAGAAAAACCTTACCAAGGTGTAGCTAAGTTGAATCAACTATAAAACTAGATATTCATGACGGATTATTTGATGTGCTGACATAAACTTGTGGTTAGTAGGTAGCCTTAGGTTGAAGCCTCCCCGATCCCACCTGCACACCATGGTACTTGTATTTTACCTTATAGGTATCTACCTACTGTGTGTTTGTTGGAGGCCTCTCCGACCGCCTGCCTATCTAGTAGCTGCAAACTCTTTCTGCCACGTCTTTTTGTTTGCTCTCCGCCCGCTTATTCTCCACTAGCGGTAGCTCCTCCCAGAGGTATAAATACTTCCCTCCTCCCCCAAACCTCGAGCTTTTCTTCTTCATACTTACCTTCTTGAGACTACCCTTGCTCACGTATTTGGGGGTCGTGATACGAGCCCTTCATTGCACATCGAGGTAAGAAACAGTCTACTGAATCATCATTCCTTCTGGCGTTTATTTGCTAACATAACTTCCCAGGCGGCAAGAATCTCTGAGTATCCTTCGGGGTCCTCATCGGGGGAATTTTTGATTGCATCCATTGCCTTTTCGGCGATACCCATCTTTTCATTTAGAACTGAGCTTCGTGCTTGGGCTTGAAGAAGAGTTTAATCGTGATAATAGCGCTTTCGTGCTTAGGCTTTTTTGGTTTCATTTTTATTATAAACATGTTTTAATAAATCACCGTCCCAATAATAGATATCGCGCACATCGCAGAATGGCCGTATTTCAAAGTCTGATCCATGAGAGTTACAACAGTGTCTGATATTAATACTTATTATGTTTGACATATCGGAGAATCCTAAAATGTATGGATACGAGAAATTTTAAACCCCATTCAAACCATTCTTCCACCGGAGGATATGGTAATAAAACGAGGGTTGATATATTCATAAATTATTTCATTGTCATTTATTGCACGGTCGGAATTGACCGTGGAACACTTCCAAAGGTGCAAGAGCTCCAAACAATTAACCTCCATCCTAACAACTGTAATAAAATGCTAGAATCGAACCTAGCAAACCATTCTGCGATGTTGGAACACCCCACCAGCATCAACATAGAGTTTCCACGCCCATTTCACGCACATTTCAAGATACTATCTACATTATTTATTATCGCACGTAGATCGCGAACTTTTGCCAGCTTAGATCTGCGAACAGGAATAGACCGTAAACCCAAACTGTAGCGATTCACCCCTTCTTTATGCTGAATTACATGCCTCGTAAACCCTCAAACATTCTATATGCCTCGTAAACCTTCAAACACTCTATATCAAGAGACATCCCCATTTCACCCCGGGACATACGGATTATCATTATTCTCGCGGTATGTCATCGACCACGTACACAGCCCCCAGAGTCAGCCTCAGACCCACCGAAAATTCCCACCGTGATAGGACAGAACACGCTTTTTCAGCGAGCGAAAAAGACTTGGGATTTTAGCAACTAAAAATAGGCCCCCATACCTTCCGACTCTTCTCAACTCTGTCAACCACCTCTATCTCAACCTCGATTCTTTTCAACCTCCTTAATCGTCGTCATATCCTCCTCCTAATATCCTTGACGACGTCGACAAATCCTCGCCGCGTTCTCTTATCGACCACCCTACGGCCGACCCTCCCCTGCAGATCTGGAAACTCCAAGACGTTCCGCCACACCCAACCGGTTTCACCTTCGAACCCAACGCTCGTTGCATCGATTGTTATTCATCCACGGCCCACATACTCAAGACCCTACTTATCAGTACTTCCATCAATTATCACACATCAAACATTGTATTGGATCCTGAGCTTGTTGCGTCTAACAAAGCGTATTGATCCTTTTTCTATTCCAGCTCCCTTGATCGTTGCTCCTTCAACGGAGCAGGAACACCGCCAACGTGGCTTACAGACACGAATCCCGCAAATCCCTTCTGGACTCTGATCCAGCGTATCAACAATACGTAGGGGGATATCACCATCGCGAAGGCCTCTCTCAACCAGTCCCAGGCCCTGGCCCGAGAAGAAGCAAGATGTATCTGCCAAATACCACTTGGACGTGGTCATTCATGATCACGACAACTGTGCAAGCTGCAATTATTCTGGCTATGGAATCGTAAGCTGGCAGAGTGCACCAGATCATTCGCCGCAGAGCTAACCATACATCACAGATACATCTTTGCAAAGTTCCAGACGAGTTTAAAACCTGGGCTTCCAACGATTCCTCTCGTCAAGACCATTCCAACATACCTCACACTCTTCATCTTCGGATTCCTCTATCAACTGGTACTGGTATACGACTCACTTCGATTGAAGAACACTATTCAAGTTATTGGACTATGTGCCTATAATCTCGGCATGCTGATTTATGCTGCCATTCAATATGATCAGATTAATAAGGCAATTGAAGGATTAGAAGGGGGCAGCCCGGATGTTCCCGTACCGTATATCAACCTCGACACTCCATTGTGGCACGACATCCAGCCTTATTTACTTGCGGTACCGTGCATCATCGCCGTCTTCTCTGTGATCATGTCTGGCGTCGCTTGGAAGCTCTACGATGAATTTGCCTGGACAATTTACAAGCACATTAGTGCTGACTTGAGAATGAAGCGCCGTTTCTTGACGTTCCAAGTAAGACCATCACTCTCAGCCCTTCTTGCTCTTGCTGATAAATATCTAGATCTATATCGCTCTGCTGAAGTTTGATTTCTTCTTCTTCCTCGCCTTTACTGTCCAATTCTTGGTCATCGTCACTGGTCTCGCAGATGCCGAGAAATGGATCACAGTTGCTGCCATTCCCGTTACCATTATTATCCTCTTCATGGCAGCTTTCTGGACTCGGCGCGAAAACAGGTTTGGAATGATGATCACAATCATATGTTTCTTCGGTGGACTTGCCTACTTTATATTCAAGCTTGCTCGGATGTATCAACCGGGCCATGAGCTGAATTACCTACCTGTCCGGAAGTCTCTTACAAGTTTTGCGGTCATCACAATCGTCTTGATCATTCTGACGATAATCAACGCGTGTGCATGCTTAGCAAATTTTGGAAAGGGTTTGAAGCCCCATATATTGAAGCGCAAGATTGGTGCGGAGGAGGAGAAGGCCGAGCATATGACAGAACTGCCAGATCTTAAGCATGGACCAGTATCGAGTCGGATGACGATTGATTGAGAAAGAATGAAGAAAAAATCCATTTGTTGATAGCGAATATTGGGAGTATTTGGGGTGGACAGGCTGTAAGATTGCATGTCTTGTATACTGAAACGACTACGAATTTCTTTGGCTTGGATCATAGATCATTTGTCTTGGCCAGCGTGGCACATCAAGGCTGTTCATACCCGGAGGCGTTTTGAGAGTTTCTGGATGGAGTTGAGGATGATTTTACCTGGAAAGGAAAGCAATCAAAGCTTTTTATGAGGATGCAAACCTAGAGTGCTGCCTCAAGATCATGACCGTATCCGTGATTCAGAATTTGCCAAATTTTACCACAAGATCTTGCATAAACTTTGTCTTCCCTCTCACGAACGTTCTGACAAAACCCCTACGTGTCAATGCAAGGCTACCCCACATTTTCGCCTCGGTTGGCGGCCGGTTGCGGCTTTAAATGCAGCTCCCAGCTCCTCCACAGCCTACCCCAGAATCTAGGAAACCCCTCTGTAAGTGTGCTCTGGCTTTTATACATCATGTTGCAAGCTGCTATATGATTCACTTTCTTTCTTTTTGCTCTTTTCTCCACCAGGTGTTCTGCATATATGGTAGCCGATCCCCCAATTCTCTGAATTTGGATTCTTTCAACAACATTATGGCTTCCTTACCACAATCATATGCTGCACTTCTCTTCCAGCATATCCGACTATCTCATGTCCCTGCCAGCTCTCCGACACCTACACCAGTCATTCTCATCATTCTCTACCGACCGGGCAAGCACAATGCCTTTACAGAAACCATGGCCTCCGAACTCGAGGAGACATTCGACATTCTATCCCACGACCCTCGCGTGAAAGCTATTGTTGTAACCGGCGACGGCAAAATGTTCTGCGCGGGCGCAGATCTGGACGGAGGCCAGGGCCTATCCTACGCAAACGATACGCCCCGCACACACCGAGATGGCGGAGGACGAGTCACTCTAGCCATACATCGATGTACGAAGCCTGTCATAGCAGCCATAAATGGAAGTGCAGTAGGCGTAGGGGTTACAATGACTTTGCCCATGAATATCAGAATTGTCAGTGATAAGGCTAAGATTGGGTTTGTGTTTGCAAGGAGAGGAATCGTCATGGAAGCTGCTTCTAGCTACTTTCTACCACGATTAATCGGCCTGAGCAAAGCCATGCATCTTATCACGACCGGCTCAGTCTACCCTTCCACAGATCCTCTGTTCCGCGAACTATTCTCAGATATTCTTCCCCCAGAGAAAGTCCTACCAGGAGCATTGAAACTAGCGGACGAGATTGCAAAGAACACAAGCGCTGTCAGTACACATTTGATGAAGGATATGATGTGGAGGAATCCAGGTACTGCTGAGCAAACGCATTTACTGGACTCAAAGATCTTATTGGACTTGTTTGATGGGAAAGATAAAAAGGAGGGTATTGAGTCCTTTTTGCAGAAGCGGCCGGCAAGCTTCAAGGCCAATATGCAAGAGAATGCTCCGTCCGCGTGGCCGTGGTGGGACAAATTAGATACCAGACCCCCTGTTACGGTGGAGGAACTGAAGGCAAAGTTGTAAGGATTGTTGAATATATTGCGAATATAAGAACTTCATTTCCCCTTTTTCAATTAATAGCCTTCTAAGCTTCCTCATGTTAGCAAGAAACCTGTCGTGCAACGAAGAATAGATTGCCTAAGTCAATGAATCAAATGAATCAACCAAATACAGTCACGTCCCACTTATATTAGACGAATTTCTATAAAAGCACGTTTTTTCGCGACTGTGTTTTATTCCTCCTATAATTCATTTATAAAAAATACTATTATAATACTTTTCTTTAGAGGCCATTTCTGAAAATAAAGCTTTTTAAGGATATTTTAGTCTATATATACACAATAAAATTATAGAATATATTATAATAAATACTAGTTTTATTAAGATAGTATTAGATCTAAAAGTATCTTATACTATAGTTTACTATACTATTATCTAGAATCTATTATACTATAAAGAAAAGTTTTAATTATATAATTTTTGTAGAAAGTCTTATTTTATACTAGATAGACAAGTTATTCTATATTTTTATTATCTATATATAA
>Ga0182030_10008821_pt1 | contig 20775 bp, 24 predicted proteins | sample 812S3MmetaG_FD_121299 | JGI IMG/M metagenome (GOLD analysis project Ga0182030, IMG submission 121299) | Permafrost microbial communities from Stordalen Mire, Sweden - 812S3M metaG (Illumina Assembly) | ecosystem: Environmental > Terrestrial > Soil > Wetlands > Permafrost | place: Sweden...
GGCCACAAAGGTGCCCCCGTTCGTCTCGGCCATCACCTTGGTCAGCGCCGCCGTCAGCGTCGTCTTGCCATGATCCACGTGCCCGATCGTCCCGACATTCACGTGGGGCTTGTTACGCTCGAATTTCTCTTTCGACATGATCGTTCAACCTCTAAGTATCTCTACTCAACTATCGACTGCGCAGGGCGCAAGCGTTTTGCGATCGGTGGAGTCAGGTGAACTTGAAGGGTATTTGCATCGATGCAAATACCCTTCAAGTTCACCTGACTCCACAGGTCTCGAATAACTCTCTCACTCCACCAGGCCCGATGGTCACTGGTGGAGCCCACGACCGGAATCGAACCGGTGACCTCGTCCTTACCAAGGACGTGCTCTACCGACTGAGCTACGTGGGCGGCGGGGTCAATGGAGCGGGTAGTGGGAATCGAACCCACGTCATCAGCTTGGAAGGCTGAGGTTCTACCATTGAACTACACCCGCCTGGTTGATGACGCTGGGAAACCCAAACCCGCTCCGCATCTGCCGCTATCGAATCCCGCCCCGCGGTGGAGGGGGTAGGATTCGAACCTACGAAGGCGTAAGCCGGCAGATTTACAGTCTGCTCCCGTTGGCCGCTTGGGTACCCCTCCGCGAAAACGAGCCGCGTATTCTGATTTCTGCACCCGGGCATGTCAATGCAGAAAACGGGCCAATTGCTGCGCCAGCCGGCGGTCAGAGGCCCCGGGAGTTCAGATAACCGTCCACGGCGCCGCGCACCGCCCCGGCGACCGAGGGCGCGCAGAAGAAATCCAGATCCAGCATACCGAAATCGTCCAGCCGCGCGCGGATCTTCAGGGGGTAACTCTGCTGTTTGTAGGTCGCCAGAAACTCCCAGTGCCTGATCTGTTCCGCCGGCAGGGACTCAATGTCGTGCGCCACCGTCTCGGCGTCGTGCCGGACGAAGCCCGCATGCATGAGCTTGGCCACCTGCCGCAGCACCGCCTGGGCGTGCTTGACGTCGAAGCTGCTGGTGATGCGCACCAGCGCAGGTTCACTAACGACGGCTTCGGGGGTCTCCTCGGCGGCCCGCGAAGCTGGCACCACGAACACCGAAACTAGGACAACAATCAGGCCAGTTAGCAGCGTTATCGGCGATGATCGGCGCATAGTATTGCCCAGTACCTTCATAGTGATGCCGACACGGCATCATCCAGCAGCCGCCATTGGCCCGGCCGCAGGTCCCGCGGCAGCTCCACGGTGCCGTAGCGCAGCCGGGACAGGCGGCTGACCTCGAAGCCGGCCGCCTGCCACAGGCGGCGCACTTCGCGGTTGCGGCCCTCATGCAGTATGACCCGGAACCAGGAGTGTCCGGCGCCGTCGTGGCCGGGAACCGGCTCGATGGCATCGAAGCGGGCCGGCCCGTCCTCGAGCACCACCCCGGCACGCAGCCGCTCGAGCACGGCAGGTGGCGGAATGCCGCGCACCCGCACCAGGTACTCGCGCTCGACCTCGCTGCCGGGGTGCATGAGCCGGTGAGCCAGCGCGCCATCGTTGGTGAACAGCAGCAGTCCGGTGGTGTTGACGTCCAGCCTCCCGATCACGACCCAGCGACCCTGGCGCGGTGCGGGCAGCCGCTCAAACACGGTCGGGCGCCCCTGCGGATCCGACCGCGTGGTCATCTCGCCTTCGGGCTTGTGATAGAGCAGGACCTCGCGCCGCACGGATTGCATCGCCGCCAACCGCAGCGGCGCACCGTCCAGGCGGATATCGTCGCCCGCCCCGGCGCGTTCCCCAAGCGTGGCGACATGGTCACCGACCGTGAGGCGGCCCTCGCGAATCCACTGTTCGATCTGACGCCGCGAGCCGTGACCGGCGGCAGCCAACAGCTTCTGTAGCCGCTCGCTCACCGGCCACTCTCAGCGCACGGGCAGCGAGATCTTCCGGAACAGCTCGGTCTGGTCCTCGGCGTCGCGCGCTTCGATCGCACGATCAATCAGGCGCCGCGTCAAATGCGGACCGAACAATTGGATGAAGTCGTAGGTGAAATTGCGCAGCAGCGTGCCGCGTCGAAAGCCGATCCAGGTGGTGTGGATGGGAAACAGGTGCGAGGCATCGATGACCGTGAAATCGCTGTCCTGCGCTGGATCGATCGCCACGCTGGCAACGATGCCCACGCCCAGCCCCAGGCGCACGTAGGTCTTGATCACATCCGAGTCGCGTGCCGTCAGCGCCACCTTGGGCGTCAGGTTCTCGCGCGCGAATACGGTGTGCAGCGAGGAGGAGCCGGTGAAGCTGAAAACGTAGGTCACCAGCGGATAGGGCGCCAGGTCCTGCAGCGTCAGCCGCTCGATGCGCGCGAGCGGGTGATGCTTGAGGACGATGACCTGCCGGTGCCAGTGATACACGGGCAGCAGCACCAATCCCGGAAACAGTCCATCCGAGCCGGTCGCGATGGCCAGCTGCACCCGGTCGGTGGCCACCATGTCGCTGATCTGCTCCGAGGTGCCCTGGTGCAGGTGCAGTTCTACTTCCGGGTAACGTTCGCGGAAGGCATGCACCACCGGCGGCAGCACATAACGCGCCTGGGTGTGAGTGGTCGCGATCGAGAGCGTGCCGCGATTGTCCTGGTTGAGGTCGGCGGCCACCGCCTTGAGGCTGTCGATCTCGGCGAGCGCACGGTTGGCGTACTCGAGCACCTTGGTGCCCTGCGGCGTCACGCGCGAAAACGCCCGCCCCTCGCGCACGAACAGATCGAATCCGAGCTCCCGTTCGAGAGCCTTGAGTGCGCGACTGATCGCGGGCTGCGAGGTGCCGAGAGCTGCGGCGGCCTGCGTGACCGACAGGCCGTGCCGTGCGATGGCCACCGCGTATTGCAACTGGTGAAAATTCATGGGCGCACGATAAGGCCAAACGGGGCCGCCAATCATAACGATTCGATATGAAAAAATGGCCTTCTATTTATCGATCGGCTACCGTTGCCGGATTAGAGTGCTGCGCCGCCACGGCTCACAGGACCACATCGGACGACAGGGAGGTTTATGATTTACGAGAGCATCCTCGGCACGATCGGACGCACTCCCATCGTGCGCCTGCAGCGTCTGGCGCCGGCCGGGGTGACCGTCTACGTCAAGTGTGAGTTCTTCAATCCCGGCTCTTCCGTCAAGGATCGTCTGGCCATCGCGATCATCGAGGATGCCGAGGCGCGAGGCGCGCTCAAACCCGGCCAGACCGTCGTCGAAGCGACCTCCGGCAATACCGGCATCGCCCTGGCGATGGTGTGCGCGGCCAAGGGCTATCCCTTCGTCGCCATGATGGTGGAAACCTTCTCGGTGGAGCGGCGCAAGATCATGCGCATGCTGGGCGCTCGCGTGATCCTGACACCCGCGGCGGAACGAGGCTCAGGCATGGTGAAGAAGGCCGCTGAGCTGGCCAAGAAGAATGGCTGGTTCCTCGCCAGCCAATTCGACAATCCCGCCAACCCCGCCTATCACCGCAACACCACCGGACCGGAAATCCTCTCCGACTTTGCCGGCAAGCGCCTCGATGTATTCGTCACGGGGTGGGGCACGGGCGGCACACTCACGGGCGTCGGCGAAATGATTCACCTGGCGCGCCCCGAAGTGCGTGTCGTGGCGGTCGAACCGGAGGGCGCGGCCATGCTCGCGGGCAAGCCGTGGACACCGCACAAGATCCAGGGCTGGACGCCGGATTTCATTCCCGCCGTGCTCAATCGAGCGGTACCCAACAGCGCCGTGACCATCAGCGATGCCGAAGCCATCTCAACCGCGCGCGCGCTGGCGCAAAAGGAAGGCATCTTCTGCGGCATCTCCTCCGGCGCGACCGTCGCGGCCACTCTCAACCTGGCGAAGCAGTCCCCTCAGGGGTCGGTGCTCCTGGCCATGCTGCCCGACACCGGCGAGCGGTACCTGTCGACCGTGCTGTTCGAAGGCATAGCCGATGGCTCGGACCCGGAACCCTGAGCGCCGGTCGAGTGACCGGCACCCCCCGCCCCCGCACTGCGTGAGTACCTCGGCGAGTACCTCGGCGACCGTCGCGCTGCCCGACGCTTTTGAGCTTTATCGCGGCGGCACGCTGCGGGGCGCGCAGATTGCCTACGAAAGCTGGGGCGAACTCAACGCCGCGCGCGACAACGCGATACTGCTGTTCACGGGCCTCTCGCCTTCCGCGCACGCGGCCGCCACCGGGCAGGACCCCTCGCCGGGCTGGTGGCAGCGCATGATCGGCCCGAATCTGTCGCTCGACACCAGCCGCTACTTCCTCGTTTGCGTAAATTCCCTCGGCAGCTGCTTTGGCTCCACGGGTCCCGCCTCGATCGATCCGGCCACCGGCAAGCGCTATGGCATCGGCTTCCCCCAGCTGGCCGTCGAGGACATTGCCGGTGCCGCCTATGCGGCAATGCGCGCGCTTGGGATCGAGCAGCTCGCCGCCGTGGTCGGCGCTTCGCTGGGCGGCATGTCGGTGACCGCCTTCGCTACGCAGTTTCCCCAAGCCGCCCGCCGACTGGTCTCGATCTCGGGCAGCCCCGCGGCCTCGCCGTTTGCGATCGCGCTGCGATCGGTGCAGCGCGAGGCCATCATGCGCGACCCGGATTGGCGGGGCGGCCATTACTCCCCCGACCACCCGCCGCGCAACGGCATGCGCATCGCGCGCAAGCTCGGCACCATCACCTATCGCTCGGCTGCCGAGCTGCGCCAGCGATTCGGCCGGGAGCCGCTCGGCGGCAATGCGAGCGTGCTCAGCCAGTTCGCGCCGCGCTTTGCCATCGAGGGCTACCTGGAAGCCCAGGCCGAGCGCTTCGTGCACGTGTTCGATCCCAATTGTTATCTGTATCTTTCCAGCGCCATGGATCGCTTCGACCTCGCCGAACATGGCGGCAGTTTCACGGCGGCGCTGCGCGCGGTGCGCAGCGAGGAGGTGCTGGTGATCGGCGTCGAGAGCGACATGCTGTTCCAGATCCAGGAGCAGGCCGCGATCGCGCAGGCATTCGAACACAATGCAATACCCACACGCTTCGTTCGCATGCCCTCGCTCGAGGGCCACGATTCCTTCCTGATCGATATCCCGCGCTTCGGCGGCGAGCTGCGCAGCTTCCTGGCCTGAGAGCCCCGGCGGCCGCGGCCGCCCGTTCCTGCTGCAGTGCGTGCGGCAATTCACAATGCGCGCAACCACTGTCGTTTTTATGACTAATTGGCTTGTAATACATACGGTCGTCTCTACAATACAGTACGTACTACGAACTATCTGTTCGTGGTAGTTCTGTGTCGAGGAGACGAGTCATGAGTAAATTACAGCTGAAACCCGAATTCGAGAATGTGCCCGCCGGCGAGACGCTGCGCGGGGTGGCTTCATCCAGCGATTCCGCAGCGGCGGCGGATGCCGCGAGCAGCGGCTCGCCGGGTCGCGGCGGGCGCCGGCGCGCCGATGGTCTGCGCCTGCGTTTGTCGATGGACGACGGCTTCCGTCTGTTCCGGGTGTACTAGAGAAAGTCAAGTCGACGGTGGCGTGCGGCGCATCAGCGGCATGCTTGCACCATAAGGTGCCGTAGCCGCTGCCGCCGGCGGCTCGATGCTCCGCCCGCGGCGATTAATGTCGAGTCGCGTTTGGCAACTCCCTGCGTTGAGGCATAATGGCTCTGCGAGGCGGCCACTAATGAAGCCGTCCGCGGATCGATAAGGTCATTGGCCTTTTACCGGACAGGGTAACAACGATGGAACGAAGGCTGCACACCCGGCACCGCGCACGCACGACGGTCTACATCATGCTGCCCGGCGGAGTTCGTCGCCTGTGCAAGGCGGTGAACTTGAGTGCGACGGGCGTTTTCGTGCGCACCGCGGGCCTGGGGCTGCGCAAGGGCCAGCAGGTGAATCTCGCCTTCGCGATCGACTTGGGTTCGGTCACCAAGGTACATCGGCGCTCGGCGGTAGTCGCTCACGTCTCGGGTGGCGGCACCGGCCTCATGATGGACGCCTACGCCGCCACGGCGCGCTGAGTCCTTAAGCTCTACCGCACTGCACTCCGGGCGGCACCTGCCGTTCATAAGGCATTGTTCGGCCAGATCATGGTGCGCCACATGTGCGCCACGGGCGAGCCGTCGAATCCCAATCCCTGCTTCGGCTCTCGGAAATGGCGGCCGATGATGTCCGTAAAAATCTCCGGGTCAATCGGATCTGACTTCTCGAAGAAATAGATGTCGTAGAGCGTGATGAGCCGCGAGCTCATGTACCAGCGATGCTCGCGCGCCGCCGCCGCGTCGCGGCGGATGTACTCGGGCGGCTGGTAGTCGGGCCCGAAAAAACGCACGTACGATTCCGGGTATTTGTAGCCGACCGAATCGTCGGCAAAGTAACGCAGGGCCTGGTGATTCTGCACCGCCCACGCGATCTCTTCGCTCACATACGGCGCTATCAGCTGCGCCCCCCAATAGCCGTGGTCGCTGCGCAACAGACAGCCGTTGGCGATATCATGCAGCAGGCAGGCAAGCACGATCTTCTCGTCGTGGCCGTCATCCAGCGCGCGCTTACCGCTCGTGAGCAGGTGGCGGACCGTGATGTCCGTAAAGCGATATTTGAAGAAATCCAGCAGCTTCGGCCGCGCCGGCATTTTTGGAAGCGCCGGATTGTCGCCCATCATGAGCACGGTGCCGGGCTTGAGGCGGCCGAGTACGGCGGCCTCGATATCGAGCTGGCCGGATCCGACCAGCGAGACGGGCGGCGGCAGAATCAGCCGCTCCAGCCCGGCCTGAGATGGCGCCGGCTGCGGCTCGATCGATTCGTCGTGGCTGATGGCATTCATCGTGTTATGTCCCTGACCTCTGTGCCAACCGTAGCACGCTGCCACCCGGGCCAGAAACGGGTCAACGCCCCCGCCGCTGCCGCGCTATGTTCTATGGAGAGGATTGCGGCATCGGAACGCGTCCGGTGTGTCACGTCAATCGTATACTGAAGAGGTCCTGGAGGAGCGCTATGAAAGTCATCGGCACCCGACCCGTCCTCGCGGCGACCCTGCTGCTGTCCGGTCTCTGGATGCCGGCGGCCTTTGCGTATACCAGCGGACACAGTGGCGGCTCGGGTGGACATGCTTCGGCAGGTCACGCGGGCCTGTCTCACTCCGGCGGCGCGCACTTTGCCGGACACGCCTATGCCCCACGCAGCTTCGTCGGTTCGCGCGCCACTTACACCGGCGCCGCGCGCGCTCCAGCCACTCACTGGGCCGCCGCCGGGGTGGGTCACGCCGCCATAGCGCCGACGCCCGGTATTCGCGGACGCGCCATCGGCCCGGGTTACGGTCATACCTCTCACTGGGGCGGCGGTTACTGGGGTGGACGATACTGGCCGGCCGCCTACTACGGCCCCGGCTTCGCCTGGTTCCTGGCGTCGGTGCCGCTCTACTGCTCCACCTTCTGGTGGAACAACATCCCCTACTACTACTACAACGACGTCTACTACACCTGGAGCCCGACAGCCGACGGCTACGTGGCTACCGATCCGCCGCCCGCGGCACCGGCTGATGACGGCGCTCCTGCCAGCGCGCCCAGCGGCGTGCCCAGCTACGGTGACTCCGCGGGCTCCGCAGCCCCTGCCGCACCGGATGCGATCCCGCCGGGCTCGTTCACTTCCGGCGGCGGCGGCGACAATATCTACGCGTACCCGTCCAAAGGCCAGAACGAGCAGCAGCAGGCGGTGGATCGGGCCGAGTGCAATCAATGGGCGGCCTCCCAGACGGGGGGCGCCACGGGCTCGCCGGATTATCGGCGCGCGGCGATTGCCTGTTTTCAGGGACGCGGGTACAGCGCGCAGTAGTATCGCCTCAAGATCTCGATCGAACCCACCGACGCTTGCAACCCCTGCAGGGCGTGCAAATGCAGAAGAGATTACTTACATCGACGTAAGTAATCTCTTCTGCATTTACACGCCATGAAATGCCGGCAAACGCCGGTTGATTCGATGCCTCAATTCTTGAGGCGATACCCCGTGCGGAATATCCACGTCACTAATACCAGGCATACCACCAGAAACCCGATGGTCGCGGCGAGGCTGGTTCCCACGCCCACATCCGCGCTGCCGTAGAAACTCCAGCGGAAGCCGCTGATCAGGTAGACCAGCGGATTGAACAGCGTCACCGTGCGCCACGCCGCCGGCAGCATGTCGATGGAATAGAACGCGCCGCCGAGAAAGGTCAGCGGCGTGATCACCAGCATTGGGATGACCTGCAGCTGCTCCCAGCCGTTGGACCAGATGCCGATGATGAAGCCGAACAGGCTGAAGCTGGCCGCGGTCAGCACCAGGAAGGCCACCATGATCACCGGATGCAGTATGTGCATGGGCACGAACACGGTCGAAGTCGCCAGGATGATCAGGCCGATCAGCACCGATTTGGTGGCGGCGGCGCCGACGTAGCCGAGCACGATTTCGAGCGAGGATATGGGCGCCGACAGCAGCTCGTAGATGGTGCCCGTAAAGCGCGGCATGTAGATGCCGAAGGATGCATTCGACAGGCTCTCGGTAAACAGTGCCAGCATGATGAGGCCGGGCACGATGAACGCGCCGTAGCCCACGCCATTGACCTGCGACATCCGCGCACCGATCGCCGAACCGAACACCACGAAATAGAGCGACGTCGTCAGCACCGGCGTCACGATGCTCTGGACCACGGTGCGCCGGAAACGCGCCATCTCGAACTTGTAGATGGCCGACACGCCGCGTCGGTTGAACACGAGCTCGCTCACGAGACGGCATCCGGCCGTGCATGGACCAGGCCGACGAAAATATCCTCGAGAGAGCTTTGGCTGGTATCGAGATCCTTGAAGCCGATACCCAGCTCGCTCATTCGCCGCAGCAGCGCCGGAATGCCCACCGGCTCACCGCTGGAATTGTTGAAGTGGTACTGCAGCTCGGTGCCCCCGGCGCTTAAGCTCAGCGACCAGCCGCGCAGCGTGGCCGGCACCTCGGTCATCGGCTCGAGCAGATGCAGCGTCAGCTGACGCGTGCCCAGCTTGCGCATCAGGGTGTGCTTATCCTCGACCAGGATGAGCTCGCCCTTGCGGATCACCCCGATGCGGTCGGCCATTTCCTCGGCCTCCTCGATGTAGTGCGTCGTCAGGATGATGGTCACACCGCGCTCGCGCAGGCCGCGCACCAGCGTCCACATGTCGCGGCGCAGTTCGACATCCACTCCTGCAGTCGGCTCATCGAGAAACAGGATCTGTGGCTCGTGCGACAGCGCCTTGGCGATCATGACCCGGCGCTTCATGCCGCCCGAGAGCGTCATGATCAGATCCTTACGGCGATCCCAGAGCGCCAGATCCCGCAGCAGCTTCTCCAGATAGGCCGCATTCGGCTCGCGGCCAAAGAGCTCCCGGCTGTAGCGCACCGTGGCGCCGACCGACTCGAACATGTCGGTGGTCAGTTCCTGCGGCACCAGGCCGATGAGCGTCCGGGCCGCCCGATACTCGCGCGCGATATCGTGGCCGTCGGCGATCACATGACCAGCGGTCGGCCTTACGATGCCGCAGACGATGTTGATCAGCGTGGTCTTGCCGGCGCCGTTGGGACCCAGCAGTGCGAAAATCTCACCACGCTGTACCTCGAGGCTGACATCCTTGAGCGCCTCAAGGCCCGAGGCGTAGGTCTTGGTCAGATGGGAGATCGAAAGTGTCGAGGGCATGGCCGGCCGCAGAATATAACGGCGCGCGCATCGGGCGCCACACGGTGGTGTGGGCGGCCCTCGCGATGGCGCCGCTGTGCGCCTTGACCGCTCATGCCGCTGATCGCGACGCCCTCAAACACATCGTGCAGGATCAATGCATGCCGCACTGGCGCGAGCTGCATGATCCCTCCCCCTGCGCACGCATCGTGCCGCCCGATTTCGCGGTGCTGGCCGATCGCAAGGGCGGCGCGCATTACCTGCTGATCGCCACTGGCAGCGCCACTGGCATCGAGGATCCGTCGTTGCTTGGCGGTACATCGCCGAACTATTTCGCGGCCGCCTGGGCTGCTCGCGACCGGCTGGACACCGTGATCGGCCATCCGCTGCGGCGCGAGGCCGTGGGCCTCGCGATCAACTCCGCCATCATGCGCGGTCAGGACCAGCTGCACATTCACATCGAGTGCGTGAAACCCGGTGTATCGCGGGTGCTGGGCGCGGCCGCCCCGGCGCTCAAGCCCCAGTGGAGCCCGCTCTGGCTCGAGGATCGTGTCTACTCGGCGCTGCGAATCGATGGCGAGGATCTCTCGGGTAAAGATCCGTTCAGGCTGCTCGCAAGCGGAGTGCCGGGCTCGCGCGCCGACATGCGCGCCTTCACGATCGTGGTCGTGGCCATGCAATTCAGGGAAGGTGCCGGATTCATCGTGCTGGCGGGCCGCACGCCGGCAGGGGGCGAGATCATGGCCCCTCTGATGCCAAGCCGGGGACTGGTGCCCCCCGGAGAGACGCTGCTCGATTCGAGCTGCGCGATCGACCCTTAGTCGATCATCAGGTCCAGTCGCCGCCGCCGCTGTCACCTCCGGAGGAGCCACCGTCATCCCAACCGCCGCCGTTGTCGGAGACGCCGAAATCCGGGCCGCCCAGATCGGCATTGGCAGGATTGTCGTTGCCCGCATATCGCTCAGGCACCACATTCGCGCCCTCTCGGCCATGCCCGAAGGCGTGTTCCACAAGCTCTTCGCCCGCGGCAATGCCCGCACCCACGGCAAGTCCGCTCGCCAGGCCGCCGACCAGTCCAGAACCTGCGCCCATGACGCTCGGGAAGCCACCGGGCGGCGGCATCATGGGACCGGGACCCATCGTGGCATTCGGCATCGTTCCGGGCGGATAGGCGCTGTAGCCCGGCACTGCGGCCTGGCGTCGTCGTAGCAGCAACCAGAGAACGAAGACTACGGCGGCCACGATGCCGACGAAGCCCCACGGGAATGACTTCGCCGGCTCGCGGGCTGCAGCCAGGCTGGCCGCGGGTCCACGTGCCTGCGCCGCCGGAGCACCGATTTCCTTGCGCAGCTCGGCTACAGACCGGGGGTTCACGTTCGGCAGGCCCGGCTCGAGCTGCTCGGCTTTGCCGAGCTCCTCGCGCGCATCGCCATAATTCTTCATGTCCGCGTCGATTTCGGCAGCCACGTAGTGCGCCCGCGAGCTCTGCGGGTGATGGGCCAGCACGATCGCCATCATTTGCTTGGCCTGGTCCAGATGCCCGGCGCGCGCGGCCTCGTAGACCTGGTTGACGGTGGGATCATTGGGATTGGGGGCTTCGGCGGGATTTTCCGCAGCCTGCAACGCGGCGCCGGCAGCGACCGCCATCAGGCCGATAAACAAAACCCTCAGCTTGTTACGCATCGATTTCTCTCCAGCTCGTAGGACACTGCGCCGCTACTTAGGCATGAACGCCCTATCGAGGTTCCGCCGGGCCGCGCGTTATGCTGTCAAATTGGGGCTACGTCGGGGATTACAATGAACATGTATTTGAGCATCGGTCCGGTGGTCTCGCTGATCGCAGGCATTTTGATTCTAATTGTGCCGCGACTGCTGAACTACATCGTCGCTATCTACTTGATCCTGATGGGACTGATCGGGCTGTTCGGCACCGGCTCGATGCACCTGCACTAGACTGGATCAGTGCTGCTCGACCTGGTAGCCGGCCTGCCGCAGCAGGTTGACCAGGCCGTCCTGACCGACCAGGTGCAGCGCACCGACGATGACCAGGTAGTCCTGCCGCGCCGCGAGCAGGCCGGTCACCGTGGGCAGCCAGCGCCGGTTGCGGTCCGTGGTCAGCATGCGAAACAGCTCGGGGTACTGCTCCGAGCTCTCGCGCAGCAAACGCTCCAGCCGCACCACATCGCCTGAGCGCCAGGCTGCCACGACGGCGTCGGCGGAATCCAGCGTGTCGTCCGCGTCGTCGAGCATGTAGAGCAAAAAGCGCCGCTGCTGGTCGATCGAGAGATGCGCGAAGAATCCCAGCTGCTGCTCGATGGTCTCGAGCGCGATGATGGGCTTGTGATCGCTCGCGGCCCGTTCGGCGAACTGCTCATCGACACCGGAGCCGGAATCGAATCCCTGCTGCGCGAGTTCGGCCTGCTGCATGGCCATGGCGGCAAACCATGGCTGGAAGGTGGCGAATATATCCGGCTCCAGGCCGAGAGTGCGCACGTGGGTGGTAAATCGTTGGTAGACGGAAGGGCCGAGCACTACGGCGAGCGTCTCTCCTTCCGGCAATGTCTCGAGGCTGGGGTCGATGCCGAGCGAAGGGTCCGCGCCCAGGCTATTGAGATCGATCTCCATGACCAGCGCCGCGGCTTGCGAGTAGGCGTGCAATGCCTCGGCGGGCAAATCGCGATCGCCCGGCTTCAGCACGTGCACCGAGCCGAGCAGGTAGACGGTGTTGTGTGCGCCCTTGGCGACCCAGAGCGTGTGATGCGCTTCATCCGCCCGCGCCACCGGCGCACGGCAGAGGACCGGCGCGAGGCAGAAGATCAGCAGCCACGCCACGCCGCGCGGCAGGCGGCGAGCGCCGATCAATGCGGCGCCTTGCGGCGGCTTAAGCTCCAGACGTAGGCCGCGACGGCCGCCACCTCATCATCCTTGAGCTCGGCGCCACCCATCGCGGGCATGGGACTGCGAAACTTCCTGGGTCTGGGAACGCCCTCCGCGATCGTCTGCCTGATGCCCCCCGCATACCCGCCATCACTCCAGAGCCACCTGTGCGGCCCCAGTGTGGGCCCCAGCGACGTGCCGCCGCCGTCCGTGCCGTGGCAGCCAGTGCACCCGGCGTCACTGACCTCACCGCGAAAAACGCGAGCCCCGAGCGCCACCGTTGCGGCAGTCGCGCCGGGCGCCAGCGGCAGCAGCGGCCGCGACAACGCCGCCATCATTCCCTTGCCGAGCGCGCTATCCCTGTCCATGGGCAAACCATACCACCGTCGCGTGTGGTTGTTATCCCGGTAGAATCCGGCGAATGAATCGATGGTTGATAGCGCGCACCCTGGCCTGCTCACTTTCCGCCGCCGCCGTTGCGTGGCCCGCGTCCGCATCATCCGGTACGCCAGGTACCTACGATCCGCGCGAAACATTTGCGCCGCTGACGATGCCGCAGCCGGTCAACGCGTTTCGCTCGGCGGACGGCACGCCCGGTCCGCAGTACTGGCAGAACCGCGCCGACTACGTCATTCATGTCAGCATCGACACCTCGAGCCATACGCTCAGCGCAAGCGAGATCATCGCCTACACCAACAACAGCCCGAGCCCGCTCGACTGCCTGTGGGTTCAGCTCGATCAGAATATCTACCGCAACGACTCGCGTTCGCGCTACGCCAGCGGGCGCGTTCCGAAGGGCTTCACGGAGGGCTTCATTCTCGAGTCGGTGGAGATTGAGCGTCAGGGCCACACGGTGAAGGCCACGACCCTGATCAGCGATACGCGGCTGCAGATCAGGCTCGAGAGCGCGCTCGCGGCGCATGGCGGCAAGCTCAATATCCGTATTCGCTATCACTACCAGATTCCGGGCGAGTTCGGCGGCCGCACGGCACACGCGCCCACCCGCAATGGCGAGATCTACGATCTGGCACAGTGGTATCCGCGCATGGCGGTGTTCGACGATCTGCACGGCTGGGACACGCTGCCCTACATCGGCTCGGAGTTCTATCTCGAGTACGGCGACTTCGACTACTACGTCACCGTGCCGTGGGACCTGCTGGTCGCCGGCTCGGGCGAACTCGTAAACCCGCAGGAGGTTCTGACGGCCACGGAGCAGGCACGACTCGCACAGGCACGCCGCAGCGATCAGACCGTGCTGATCCGCAGTGCCGATGAGGTCGCAGATCCAAAGAGCCGCCCCGTATCGCACGGTGCTTTGACCTGGCACTACCGCATGCAGAACACCCGCGACGTTGCCTTCTCCGCTTCGCGCGCCTTCATATGGGATGCGGCGCGCATCACGCTGCCCGGCAACGCGCATTCACTGGCGATGTCGTTCTATCCGGTGGAAAGCGCCGGCTCCGAGGGTTGGGTCCGCGCCACGCAGTACCTGCGCGATGCCGTGCAGAATTTCTCGCGGCGCTGGACGCCGTATCCCTATCCGGCGGCGGTCGCCGCCGCGGGCCCGGTCGATGGCATGGAATATCCGGCCATGGTATTCGACGGGGTGGGCGATGCGGGCAAATACCTCTTCATCATCACCGCGCACGAAATCGGACACAGCTGGTTTCCGATGATGGTGGGGTTTAATGAGCGCCGCGATCAATGGATGGATGAGGGATTCAACACTTTCATCGACGTCTACGAATCGGACGACTTCGATCATGGTGTTTTTGGGCCCAAGCGCGATGCCGAATACGCGCCCGGCGGTGGTAATCCCGTGGATGAGATTCTTCCGGTGCTGGCCGATCCGGCGGCGCCGGTCATGCTCACGCGCGCCGAACAGGTGCGCGAGACCTACCGCCACCCGGTGACTTATTTCAAATCGGCGCTGGGCCTGACGCTGCTGCGCGAGCAGATTCTCGGGCCCGAACGCTTCGACTGGGCGTTTCGCAAATTCATCCGTGACTGGACTTACCGCCATCCTTCGCCCTCGGATTTCTTCCGTGCCATGGAAAGTGCGGGCGGTGAGGATTTATCCTGGTTCTGGCGCGGCTGGTACTTCAACAACTGGAGCCTGGATCTGGCAGTAGAGGGGGCGACCCCGGCCGAGGGTGGCTGGCAGAACGGAGCGCTGATCAGCATCGTCAATCGCGATCAATTGGTCATGCCCGCGGTCATAGAGGTGGAATTTCAGGACGGCAGCAGCAGTCGCATCGCGCTGCCTGCGGAAACCTGGATCAAGACCGCCAGCGCGAACGTCAAGATCGACAGCACGCAACCGGTGGCAACCGTGACAATCGATCCGGACCATCGGCTGCCGGATCGGGATCGCACCAACAATGTGTGGAAGGCGCCAGCAAGCCCATAGTATGGTGTGACCTCGCTTGCGCCGAGGAAGTCATTCAATGGTAAGAGAGCCTGATGCGCCGATGAGTCGCCGCGCGCTGTTTAGGATGATTGGCGCGGCCGCCGGCAGCGCCGTCATGTATCAGGCGATGAGCGAGCTCGGCTATGCCGGCGAGTCGGGTTACACCGGACCGATCCAGCTTTCGGGCAACGTCAAGGACACCTCGGTACTCATCCTCGGCGCGGGGCTTGCCGGCATGTCGGCCGCCTACGAGCTGCGCAAGGCCGGCTACCGCGTGCAGATCCTCGAGTACAACGACCGACCGGGCGGCCGTAACTGGTCGCTCTATGGCGGCGACACTTACACCGAGCTCGGCGGCTTCACGCAGAAGGTTCAATTCTCCGAGGGGCTGTATCTGAATCCCGGCCCGTGGCGCATTCCGCATCATCACTATGCGCTGCTCGACTACTGCAAGCGCCTGAAGGTGACACTGGAACCATTCACACAGGTCAACTACGCGGCCGGCCTGCAGAATCCGGCGGCCTTCGGCGGCAAGGTAAAACGCTATCGGGAAGTGCAGGCCGATTTCCAGGGCCACGTGGCAGAGTTGCTGTCGAAGTGCGTGAACCAGGGCGCGCTCGATGAGGCGGTCAGCGCCGAAGACCGCGAAGTCCTGCTCGAGGCCATGCGCGACTGGGGCGCGGTCGATGCGAGCTACGAATACAAGAAGGGCCTGCTGTCGAGCGAGCGACGCGGCTGGGACTCGGATCCCGGCGGCGGCACGACCTCGGTGCCGATACCGTCCGAGCCGATGGCGCTGCGTGAACTGCTGCAGTCGAAGCTCTGGCGATTCATCGCGGCCGGCCACATCTACGAATTCCAGAGCATGATCTTCCAGCCCGTCGGCGGCATGGGCATGATCGGCAAGGCTTTCGGGCGCGAGCTGGAAGGGGTGATCCGCTACAACGCCAAGGTCACGCAGATACGTCAGGACGCCAACGGCGTCAGCGTGGCCTACCAGGACAGCAAGTCGGGCGGCGCGACCCAGACGGCATCCGCGCAGTGGTGCATCTGTACGATCCCCGCATCCATTCTCGGCCAGATACCGCTGCAGGTCGGCGCGCCGATGAAGAACGCCATCGACGCGCTCTACTACGACGCTGCCATCAAGGTCGGATTGCAGTTCAGGCGCCGGTTCTGGGAACAGGACGAGTCGATCTACGGCGGTATCACGTTCACGGCCCTGCCCAATGCGCTGATCGGATACCCGAGCACGCGCTACTTCGATGATGGTCCGGGCGTGCTGCTCGGCGCCTACACCTTCGGTGCCAATGCATTCCAGATTGCGGCCATGCCGCCCGAGGAACGCGTGCGCAAGACCGTCGAGTGGGGCGCGCAGATTCATCCGCAGTACAACAGCGAGTTCCAGCACGGCGTCGGCGTCGCCTGGCATCGCGTGCCCTGGACGCTCGGCTGCGCCGGACACTGGACCGAAGCATTGCGCGCGCAGCACTACGACAACCTCTGCGCCATCGACGGCCGCATCCTGCTGGCCGGCGAACACGCCTCGCGGATTCCGGCCTGGCAGGAAGGCGCCCTGCTCTCCTCGCTCGATGCCATCCGGCGGCTGCACCAGCGAGTGCTTGCCAGCGGGAGCGCCGCGTGAGCGCGCATCGCTGGCGCCTGCTGCCGGCCGTTGCACTGCTGGCGGTCGCGGCACTCGGCGCGCGCACAGTTCGATCGCAGGAGATCTTCGCTGGCAAATACCCGCAGCAGAGCGGCGAGGATCTGTTCAGGAACATCTGCCAGGGCTGTCACATGCCCGATGCGAAGGGTGCCATCGGCGCCGGTTCCTACCCGGCGCTGGCTTCCAATCCGCGCCTCGCCGCTGCCATCTATCCGATCACCGTCGTGCTGCACGGACAGCGCGCCATGCCGCCCTTTGGTGAAACCCTCAGCGATGAGCAGATCGCCAGCGTCCTCAACTACGTGCGCACGCACTTCGGCAACCGCTACCGGGATCTGATCACGCCGACGGCAGTCAACGCGCGGCGCTAGACAGCGCGATGCCGGAAAGCTCGACGCTGGAAAGCAAACAGGCCCGCGGGACTTGCGTCCCGCGGGCCTGCCGCATTCAACCGACTGGTAGAAGCGAGCGGTAGATCAGCTGCCGGCCAGCGCCGTCAGCCCCGTCTCGTAGATGCCGTCGATGGTCTTTTTGGCATCGGCGTCGGGGGCACCCTTGGCCTTGTAGTGGCCGTGCCAGGAAATCACCGAACCCGAGCCGGACTTGGCCGCCGAGACACGGATCGTCGATTCGTAGTCTTCCACCGGCAGCGGGCTGCTGACGATCTTGTAGGTATAGGAATGCGTCTTGTCGCTCCAGCGCACCAGATGCTCGACGATGGTGCCGCCGCCCTTGAGCGACAGCGTGCGATCCTTCTTGTCGGCCGACAGGTCGCACTTGGCGATGGCCGGATGCCAGTTGGCGATACCGCAGAAATCACCGATTTTCGTCCAGACCGCATCGACCGTTTGCGAGGTGGTCTTGGAATCCGACGACTTGATTTCGGCTGCTTGCACCGAGCTCGCCATTGCGAACAGACCCAATGCAGCGAGTGCAGTAGCTAACGAAACACGCATAAAACAACTCCTTTGTGAGCTAATTGGAATTCTAGGCCAGGCTGATTGGCGTGCGATCATAGCTCAACTGCGCATGCGGATCTGCAGTTCACGCCGGCGGTAGTCGATGATGACGGTGTCGAGCAGGCCGATGGCATCCATGCCAATGAGCACCACCGGCTCATCGGTGAGTTTCCAGTGATCAAATATCCGCATGTCGCCATAAGTGACGCGAGCGCCCTCGATCCGGACGGATCCGAACTCGATCGGCGGTGTGGAATACGATTCGCCGCTCTGCTCCTCGGTGGTCACGCCGATGACCTGCTCGGGGTGCGCCGGGCCGCGCTCGCGGCGCAGCAGCGCGTTACGCATCGCCCAATTGCCGATGGTGATCTGACCGCCGGTGTCCAGGATCGCCTTGACCGGTATGCCGCCGACATAGGCCTTCATGACCACCAGTCCGAGATTCGTGCGCTGCATCGGCACGGTGATAAAGCCCGGATCCGCGCGCTCGTTGTGCGATCGCTTGATCGTGATCAGATCGTGGCGAAAGTCGATGTAGATGCGCTTGTCTTCCAGCCCCTCGGTGCCGAGGATGCCCTCCGCCCCTCCGAGCGCATCGATGACGATGGGCAGAATCACAGGATGCAAGGTCAGATCCCCGACCGTCAGTGAGTCGACGCGAATAGTCGGCACCTCGGCGCTGCCCGTGACTCCGCGCAACATGACCGGCGGCGAGGCATCGAGCGGCATCCCCAAGGTCTCGGCGACGCGCTCGGTCACGCCGGAATGGCTGGCACCGGTATCAAGTACGAGGCGGAACGGCCCCTGGCCGTTGATATAGACGGGAGCCCAGATGCGGCCGATGCGATCCCGGCGCGTCGACGCCACGTAGCGCGGCTCGGGCGCGTCGACCTGGACCTGCGGCAATTCCGGCACCAGCGCAGGTTCGATGGGTTCGGCGGCCACACGCGGCACCTGGCTCAGCAGCAGCACGCTCGAGGCGACGAGCGCCGCCGTCGCACGGTGCAGTCCCAGACGGTGAATCCGTTCGTTGTGCATTGCACACCCCCGATCGCGGCCAAGCTCGTGCCATGACCCGCGGCTGCCCGATCATGCGCTTCAAGGCGCCATGACGCTACCGACTGGATTTGGGATACTGCCGCCCGCCTCATCCACCTCACACCAACAGCAGGTGTCCCTTATGTCCACTCTCTGGCGTGGCCGTCCCGGATTTTTCGCAACCCTGACCGCCATGGCATGCACGATGCCCGCGCTCACGATTCCCGCGCTGAGCCGGGCGGCTCCCGTGGACCCTGCACTGGCAGCCGCCATCGCGAGCCCTGCCCGAACCCCCGCTTTCATCGCGCGCGATGCCGCGCGTCATCCGGCCGAGGAACTCGCCTTCATGGGGCTCAAGCCGTCGATGACGGTGGTCGAGCTGTGGCCGGGCGGGGGCTATTGGACCGAGATCCTCGGCGCCTACCTGGCGCCCCAGGGACACTACTACCTGGCTATCGAGTCTTCGGGTGATGCCGAAGAAGACGCATCGACCGCCAAGCTGCGCGCTCGCGTTGCCGCGCAGGGTGCTCGATTCGGCAAGATCAACGAGACCGTCCTGGGACCGAAGCAATTCGACATCGCGCCCGCGGGCAGCGCGGATCTCGTGCTGACTTTCAGAAACCTGCACAACTGGATGGACGGCGGTTATGCCGAACAGGTGATCGCGGCCTGCTTCAAGGCGCTCAAGCCGGGCGGCATCTTAGGGATCGAGGAACATCGCGGCCGCAACGACAAGCCGCAGGATCCAAAGGCCAAGGACGGTTACGTGCGACAGGATTACGCGATAGCGCTCTTCAAGAAAGCGGGCTTCAAGAAGCTCGCGTCCTCCGAGGTCAACGCCAATCCGAAGGACACGAAGGATTGGGTCGACGGTGTCTGGACCCTTCCGCCGACGCTATCGCAGAAAGACAAGGATCGCGAGAAGTACCTTGCCATCGGCGAGGCCGATAACTTCGTGATGACCTTTCAGAAGCCGCGATAGAAGACATAGTCGGCGGTGTAGTGCACCCGCACTTCACTGCCGAGCAGTCCGGCGCCGCAACCACCTTCGGGGGCCTTGCCGCCCACGGTGTTCAGGCGCTGAATCGATTGCGTGTGACTCAGCGGCCCGCTTCCCGAGGTCGACTTCGCGTGCAGCAGCAGCCACGGAATCGCCATCGGATCCGGGCCATTGTCCTTTGATGCGACTTCGCCGACGACCTTGCTGCCATCCAGGGCTTCCCAGCTCGGTCCCGCGTAATGCTTGATGATGGGCTTGCCGGCCTTGTCGAACAGCTGCGCCTCGGGTGCCTTGAAGACCCAGTCAAAGCGCGCAGGATCGTCGTGGTTTGCCTGGCAGACATAGATCTGCACGCCAACGGCGCGCGCCTTGAGGATCAGGGTTTCCTTCGGTGAGGGCCGCAGCGCCTCGGGGACCGGTGGCGCGGCCGGTCTCATGGGTGCACAGCCCGCCAGCAGCAGAAGCAGCGCAGCCGTAACTGCAGCCGCTTTAGCTGTCGTTGTAGCTGTGGCTGTAGCTATCGCAGCCTCACCCCGGCAAGTGGCAGACCGCTTCGACATTGTTGCCGTCGGGATCGAGTACGAAGGCGCCATAGTAATTCTCGTGATAGTGGGGACGAAGACCCGGCGCGCCATTGTCCCGGCCGCCAATGCGAAGCGCCGCGCGGTGGAACTCATCGACCTGCTGGCGCGAGGCCGCCGTGAACGCCACGTGCAGACCGGTCAGCGGCCGGCCCTGATTGGCGATCCAGAAAAAAGCCTTGCTGTCCGCACCAAATCCCGCGTGCGAGCCGAGTCCGGTCCGCTCCGGCGTGACCTCCATGATCAGCGTGATCGACAACGGCGCGAGCGCCGCGATATAGAAGCGCTTGGAGCGTTCGAATTCAGTGACGGCAAAACCCACATGATCGAGCATTGGCGCGTAATCCGTAATGTGATCGGGCGATCACTGGATTATAGCGAGTCAGGCGCGCGCCTGCTCCTCGGGGACCGGACCCTGCGCGGCAGGACTGGCACGTCCGGCATGTCCGGTATATTTGACGGTAGTCGGTCCGTTGCGAAGGCGGCAAAATGAACAGAATGAAGCGGCTGACCTTTTGTGGGGCCAACGAAAACGACGACAGTCTCCCGCGCGCCGTCATGGATGGTCGAAAGACCGTCACCGCCGACACAGTCGCGGACTA
>Ga0182030_10008822_pt1 | contig 20775 bp, 17 predicted proteins | sample 812S3MmetaG_FD_121299 | JGI IMG/M metagenome (GOLD analysis project Ga0182030, IMG submission 121299) | Permafrost microbial communities from Stordalen Mire, Sweden - 812S3M metaG (Illumina Assembly) | ecosystem: Environmental > Terrestrial > Soil > Wetlands > Permafrost | place: Sweden...
GCATCGCCTGCATGAGGAAGGCCAGTATGATTTTTCGCGAGCTAGCGAGCCGGGTGGTGGGTTTGCCGTGTTCGGCAAGTGCAACGGTGGGAGCGGCGCGCCTGGTCGGCAAACCGCTGGCGCTGGGCCTCGCCTTGATCATGCTTGCCGGGATCGGCAGCGGTCCGGCGAGTGCGGAAAATCCCGACATCAGCAGTCGCCGCGCTTCCGCGCGAACGGATTTTACCAATGACGAGATCAAGGACGGCTTTTTCAAGATCGCATTCAGCGCCGAATTGCAACTTGGCGCGGCGGCACAACGCGTCCGCAAATACGATGAGCCGGTCAGGATCTTCGTGGTCAGCCAGGGGCTGCCCGATCGCCGTCCGGAGATCGCCGCGATCGTCGCCGATATCCGGGGCCGCGTGAACCATCTCGATGTCGCGATCACCGACGACCGCCAGGCCGCCAATTTCACCGTGACCCTGGTCGCGGAGCACGATCTGGACCGGACCATTCGCGCGCGTTACGGCAACGACAGGGCGAAGCGGATTCAGCAATCGCTCAGTCCGGAATGCCTGTCCGGCATCGGCAAGGACAAGCTGTATCGTATTCGCCGCGCCGAGGTGATCCTGCCGGTCGATGCCGGCGAATTCGCCTTCTACGACTGCGCCTACGAAGAGCTGCTGCAGGCGCTCGGCGCCATCAATGATGACCGCACGGTGCCCTGGACCATGTTCAACGACGAAGTCCAGATGGGCTTCTTCGATGTCTACGATCAGTATCTTCTCAATATTCTATATGACCCGCGGATTCGCCCGGGCATGACCAAGGAGGAGGTCAGCCAGTTGCTGCCCGACGTGTTGTCGGCGGCACGCGCATGGGTAACCAACGCCAACCTGCCCCGTCACGCGGACGCCCGGCATCAGCAGCTGGAAGGCGAATAGACGATCGGAAGCCGTCGCACATCGACGGCTCGCCGATTGTTCGCCCGCACGCTTAGTGTTTCTGCGCGTGGTTTCTCGCAGATGATGACGAGTACTCCGTAATCGCGAAGTGCTCGGGCCGGTTGGTGCGAGCCTGATTCGCTGACGCGATCTGGCTGGCATGGGAGTATTTCGACGCTGCGCTCGCAGAGGCCCCGGCCTCAGCGCTGCCGCAGGTCAGCAGTGCTGCGGAAAGAATTGCGAGTGCTCCGGCAATGGTACCAAGGCTTTTAGACATTGCAGCCTCCATTTGGTTCGAGACAACCCAAACGGAACAGGCTTGACGTTTCCTACGCAACCGCACCTGTTCGGCGTCTTGTTGTCCTCAGTCCCCCAAAGATGATACCAAGTTCCAAAAAGCGCAAGAATCAATCATTGATTGCCTGAAATATGAGCAATGTCAGCTCGGGTACGAAAAAATGGCAAGGCGGGCTGCCTGAAGCTGGGGCGACCGCCTCGATTAGGCTCCGCGGTATTCCATAACCGGTTGTTAGATCCTGCTGGGCCTTGAGCTGGCGATCCGCACGCACCCTTGGCGGGACACCCCGGAGCGCCAAGCCGATCAATGTCATTCACGCGGCCGGAACCAATTGCCAGCCTGGCTGGTCGCCGCGCCGCGAAACCCGGGGCGGGTCAGCAGCGCGCCGCGTGCAGGCAACGCCGAGGGTTTACATCCCTCGCAACGGCGCGGTGAGATTGCCTGCTTGCACCGCCGTCTTGCGCAAGCAATCCCGGCACAGGCAATCCTCGCCCGCAACCGGCATCGGCAGCCGTGCGGTTTCCTCGCCGCACCAGCACGGCCCGGCCGGGCTGCAGCTGAATTCAGTTCCGCAGACGGAACAGGAAAGGCGGCGCGTCAGCAGATTTTCTAACCGATTTGTCATCAAGTGAACCGAAGATCGGCCGCGTTTTTCATGTCGGGTTCATCCCGAACGGCGCTATCGTTGACAGTATATGCCGCCGACCGCGCAAGGGAAATCCGATGGCCCGCGATTCGCAAGCCGCGCTTGTTGCGCTCAATCGTTTCGGCCTCGGCGCGCGCGGCGGCGCCTCGGGCGATTTCGTCAATGCGGCCTCCGATCCGCGCGGCTTTGTCAAAGCTGAACTGAGCCGCCCCAACGGCGTGCTGCTCGAGATGCCCGGACTGCTGTCGACCCCGGCATTGGGGCGGGCGGTGTTCGCGTATCAGTTCGAAATCAAACAGGCGCGGGATGCCGCTGCAAAATCCGGCACCGCGGGGCCGCAGTCCGACACTGCACCGGCGCAACCCGCGGCGGACGCCAAGGCGCAACGGCGAAATCTTTCACTCAATAACATCGCCATGGACATCTCCGGAAAGGCGCAGGCGATCGACGCTCCGGAAAAGACCGACGCCAATCCGGCGATGGCCGCCACCGAAGCCACGCCGCCCAGCGCGACGAAGCCGCCGCCGCCGCTCAACATCATCCAGAAGACCTACCGCGCCGAGGCGCTGGCGCGGCTGCAGCGCGCTGGTGTCGCAGATTGCGGGTTCGTCGAGCGCCTGGTGGCGTTCTGGTCCAACCATTTCTGCATCTCCGCCAACAAGGGCGCGCTGGCGCGAATGTGGGCCGGCTCGTTCGAGCGCGAGGCGATCCGGCCCCATGTGCTCGGACGTTTCGGCGACATGCTCAAGGCGGTCGAGCAGCATCCGGCGATGCTGTTCTTTCTCGACAATCAGCAATCGCTCGGTCCCGAATCCCGCGCCGGCGAAAACCGCAACCGCGGGCTGAACGAAAATCTGGCGCGCGAAATCATGGAACTGCATACCCTCGGCGTCGGCGGCGGCTACTCGCAGGACGACGTGACGTCGCTGGCGCGCATCATCACCGGCTGGACCTATGCCGGACGGCAGGGACAACTCGGCGAGCCCGGCAGCTTCGTGTTCAATGCCAATGCGCATCAGCCCGGGGCGCAGCGCCTGCTCGGCAAGGTCTACGAGAACAACGGGCTTGCGCAGGGCGAAGCCGCGCTGGCCGATATTGCGCGCCACCCCTCGACCGCGAAATTCATCGCCACCAAATTTGTCCGCCACTTCGTGGCCGACGATCCACCGCCGGCATTGGTGGCTCGGCTGCAGGAGGTATTCCGCAGGTCCGATGGTGACCTCAAGGCGCTGACGGTCGCGCTTCTGGATTCCGATCAGGCCTGGCAGGCGCCGCTGACCAAGCTGCGCAGCCCTTACGAATTCCTGGTCGCGGCCGATCGGCTGCTGGGACGAGTTCCGGAAGATCCCGGCCGCCATCTCGGCAGCCTCAATCTCTTGGGCCAGCCGCTGTGGTCTCCGGCCGGACCGAACGGATTTCCCGACACCAATGCGGCTTGGGCCGCGCCGGAGGGGATGAAGCTGCGGCTGGACGTCGCGGCGCAGGTCGCCTCGCGTCTTGCCGACCGCCTCGACCCCCGCGACCTCCTGGAACTGGTCGCCGCCGACGCGGCATCGCCGGAAACGCGGCGCACCATCGAACGCGCCGAATCCCGCCAGCAGGCGCTGGCGCTGCTGCTGATGTCGCCGGAATTCCAGAGGAGATGACGATGGATTGCTGCGAAAGCCTGACATCGCCGGCGACATCGCGACGCGCGCTGCTGCTGGGCGGTGCTTCGTTTGCGGCCTGGGCCTATTTGCCGAAATTCGCCCGTGCCGCCGACGGCCGCGACCCGCGGCTGATCGTGGTGATTTTGCGCGGCGCGCTCGACGGCCTGGCCACCGTGGCACCGGTCGGCGACCCCGACTATGCCGGGCTGCATGGTTCGATCGCGTTGACGCCGGGCGGCCCGCACGCGGCGTTGGTGCTGGATTCGCTGTTCGCGCTGCATCCGGCGATGCCTGAATTCGCGCGGATGTATCGGGAGAAACAAGCCGCGGTGATCCATGCGGTCGCAACGCCCTACCGCGACCGTTCACATTTCGACGGACAGGACGTGCTTGAGAGCGGCTTTGCCGGACCGGGCCGGGTGCAGTCGGGCTGGCTCAACCGCGCGCTGGAAGCGTTGCCAAGAGGCGAGAGGGTGTCGAGCGGGCTTGCCATCGGTCCGACCACGCCGCTGGTGCTGCGCGGCGCGGCGCCGACCGTCGGCTGGGCACCGGTCGCGTTGCCGCAAGCCGCCGACGATACCGCGATGCGTCTGCTCGAGCTCTACCAGCATCGCGATCCCGCGCTGGCGTCGGCGTTGTCGCAGGGGTTGCAGCTCGATAAGGCCGCGCAGGGCGATGACATGAAGCCGAAACCGGGCACCAACAATGCCGGCGCGATGCGGCTGGTAGCGCGCGGCGCCGCCAAATTGATGTCGGCCGACGACGGTCCGCGGATCGCGGCGCTGGCGTTCGACGGCTGGGATACCCATGCCAATGAAGGCGGTCCGGTGGGCCGTCTGGCGCAGCTGCTTTCAGGCCTCGACGGCGCGCTGGCGGAATTCGAAAGCGGGCTCGGCGAACGCTGGCGCGACACCATAGTGGTGGTTGCGACCGAGTTCGGCCGCACCGCGCGCATCAACGGCACCGAGGGCACCGATCACGGTACCGGCACCATTGCGCTGCTGGCCGGCGGCGCGGTGAAAGGCGGCCGGGTGATTTCCGACTGGCCTGGATTGAAGCCCGCCGATCTCTACCAGGGCCGCGACCTCGCGCCGACCACCGATCTGCGCGCGGTCATCAAGGGCGTGCTGCACGATCATCTCGGTCTGGCCGAGCGGGTGCTGGCGGAGACGGTGTTTCCCGACAGCGCGGCGACAAAGCCGATGCGGGGCCTGCTGGCGTGAGAACGTGCTGACCTCTCTCCGCCGGCAGCGGGCAGCGCAAGCACAAGCGCTACTCCTTGGTGATCTCGTCGATCGCGGCCAATTCATCGGCGCTCAGCGCCCAGCCGATCGCCTTGACGTTCTGCTCGACCTGCTCGACGCGGGTAGCGCCGGCGATCACGCTCGACACCTGCGGCCGCGACGCCAGCCACGAAAATGCCAGCTCGAGCATGGTGTGGCCGCGTGCCTGCGCGAAGGCCTGCAGCTTTTCGACGATGTCCTCGTTGCGCGGCGTGACATAGCGATCGCGCAGAGCCGGCGCCTTGCCGAACCTTGTGTCCTCCGGCGCCGCGGCGCCGCGCTGGTATTTGCCGGTAAGCAGCCCGCTGGCGAGCGGGAAGAACGGCAGCAGGCCAATCTTGTACTGCTGCGCCGCCGGCAGCAGGTCCTTTTCTATCCCGCGCACCACCAGGCTGTATTCGTCCTGGCACGACACGAACGGATTGACGTTGATTTGGCGCGCGGTGAGTTCGGCCTCGGCGACCCGCCATGCCGGAAAGTTCGAATTGCCGATATAGCGGACCTTGCCCTGGCGTATCAGGTCGTCAAGTGCCCGCAAGGTTTCCTCGATCGGCGTCAGCGGATCGAAGTCGTGCTGCTGGTAGAGATCGATATAGTCGGTCTTCAGCCGTGTCAGGCTGGCCTCGACGGCGGATAGGATGTAGCGCCGCGAGGCGCCCTGCTTGGTGCCGTCCGGGCTCATCGGCTTGGAGTATTTTGTCGCCAGCACGATGTCCTTGCGGCGGTCGCCGAGGACCTGGCCCAGCACGGTCTCGGAGCCGCCCATCCCGGCATAGATGTCGGCGGTGTCGAACAGCGTAATGCCGAGGTCGATCGCCCTGTGAATCACCTTGCGCGAGGTTTCGAGATCGGTGCGCTGGCCGAAATTGTTGCAGCCGAGGCCGACGGCGGAGACGCGCAGGCCGGAACCGCCGAGATTACGAAGTTGCATGGGTCAATCCTTGAGGGCGCGATCAGCAAGACTGGATTCCGGTTTTGCCGGACAAATCAGGCGCAAGACCAAGACCTCATTGTGGCCCGCGCGCCGGTGGGCCGCAAGCCGCGGGCATGCATGGCGCTTTGGCAATTGCGATGCCGATCAACTGCAACGGCGCCAGCCTCAGCGTCGTGCAAGGAAAGCCGATACGACTGATATCAGCCGGATCATCAAGCGTTTCGTTGAGGGCTGACGCGACGATGGCGAAAGTCCATTCAACGCGGCCACTCGCCGGCCAAAAAAAATGCGGCCCCGGTCAGACGCGGCGACTGACAGGGACCGCTGGGCGCATGATCTGTGACGGGGGGCCTGATCAGACGCAGGCGCAACCTAGCCATGCTTTGTTACGCGGCAATGACAGAAGGACTTATCCACAGGCGGGTTTGGCCGCAGCTGACGCCGGTGCCGGACCGTTATTCCGCAGTTGCAAGTGCCGGGTCGGGGCACGGCCTGCGCCGCCGCGCAGCGACTGGTAGTAGCCGACCCTGGCCGGGTCGTCGGTATGACGGACGAGATCGGTCACCGGCGTGTAGCTCAGCATTCGGCCGCCATCCGGCAGCGCCGTGCAACTGAAGCGCAGCACCCGTCCGTCCGCAAGGTTGATATTGATCGGCGTCTTGTCGCCCGACCGCATCATCTCGGTGCGCCGCGCGATGAAGGCGCTCAATTCGTCCTCCGGCAGCTCAAAGGCGCCGGTGTCGCGGCCATGATACATCAGCGCGATGAATGGCGGCTTGCTGTCGGCCTTGGCGTCGGGAAGCGCGAAATAATTGCGGAAGGCGCGATTGATGAACTCCGCCCTGGTATCGGCATCCAGCAGCACGATGCCGATATCGACCTGATCCAGCGCCGCCGAAAGACGCTCCGCGACGACATGATGCCGGCGCTCCCACGCCAACGCATCCGTCCGTTTTTTCCGCAACAGGCCGGTGATGGCGGCAGTGGCGGCCGCGGTCATCGCCAGCATCAAGAGGGGGCCCGCCAGATCGGTCATGTCGTAGCCGGGCGTCGCGTGGCGATTGAGCAGAAACAACGCCGAGCACGCCACCGCGACCGCGGCGCTGATCATGCCCGAGGCGAGGCCGCCAAGCGAGCTTGCGAAGGCGACGACGCCAACCAGCAGCGGCGCGGGGTTGGGAACGACGATGAAATGACGATCGACGATAATCGCGATCAGAGCCGTCGCCGCCGCCAGGGCCGGACCAAAGATGGTGTGCCAGTCGAACTGCATCGCTGTTCTCTCCCATGAGAGTAAGGACCGCAGCCTTGACGATTGGTTGCATCGGCGGCGGGTTTTCCCGCGCCATCCTTAAAAAGCCGCTGACCGAACCGGCGCGACTTTTCTGATTTCTTGGATCAAATAAGATCGATCCCGGCCGTTTTTTTGCAGCGACGCTCGGGGATAGCGGCGGGACGGGTAGCCGGCGTTGAAAGAATAGCTCTGGGCTATACCGGAATCGGCATCGCCAGGCTGACCTTGATCGAAAACACCGTGATGGTGACGATCAGGCACAATGACAACGACCCGACCGCAAGCGTGGCTGCCACGGCGTCGGTCAGTCGGGACGAGGCTACAGGCGCAGAACGGCCTTCGAAGCCTGCTGTGCCGGGCGACCGTATCATGGCCGAATTCCTTTGATGCACGGGCGAATCACCCGCAACGCCCCAAAAATCTCGCAGCGATAGCGGGCAATTTTGCGGCGGCAGCGGCCTCGAAGATGGCGAAACGACGGCGAATCCGGCCGTGATGTCAACTACTTCGAGGCCTCAAGCTTCGGCGGCGATTCCGGCCGGGTTGTCGACCCCGGCGGCCGGCCGCCAGTCCATCGAGACAAAACCGTCGGTCTGCTCGACTCGCCGCAACCAGGCGCGGATCGCGGGAAAGCTCGCGAGGTCATAGTCGCAGCGGTCGGCGACATGGGTATAGCCGTAGAGCGCGATGTCCGCGACCGTGAGCTGCCCGGTGGCAAAATAATCGTTGGTCTTGAGGTGATTTTCCATCACCTGCAACGCCGCATAGCCGCGCTCCATCCAGTCTTCCAGCGCGTGGGTCTGCAGGGTGCGACCCCCCTTGACCAGCGATAGCCAGAAATAGGCCGCCCCGATATTGGGCTCCAGCGCGTGCTGTTCGAAGAACATCCACTGCAGCGCCTCGGCGCGCTCGATCCGCGTGTCCGGCGCAAGCGAGGTGCCGCCGGCGACATACCAGAGAATGGCATTGGATTCGGCGAGATAGCGTCCTTCCTCGACTTCCAGCAACGGCACTTGTCCGCTGGGATTCTTGGCGAGAAAGTCCGGCGTCCGGCTTTCGCCGCGCAGGATGTCGATTTCGATCGCGCGATACGGCGCGTTGAGCAATGCCAGCGCAAGGCGGACCTTGTAGCTGTTGCCAGAGCGCTGCATCGAATAGAGCTTGTACATTCGGGTTCGTTCGACTGGTGTGACGCGGCCCGCGTGCGCGGAGACAGATTGCACTGTTGCCCGGCAACGCGGCTAAACAATGATGCCGATGCAGATGCATCGCAAGACCCGGAAGATGGAAATAGTCAAAAACCTCTACCGCACTGCACCCGCGCAGAAGATTCCGCCAACATGCTGGAGAAAACAAGATCACGCTTGCGCGAACCCGGCCGCCGCATCATCGGGGCAGATGACTAGAACACTCCGAGCGGCGCGCCCGACCGAGCGCCCGTTGGCGGCGCCATCCACACCGCATCCGAGGTCGCGGCTATCGGCTGCGCGGTGCCAGGCGCCAGCCGCCTCCGAGGCGGTCGGCCGGGATCGCAGCTTTTGCCACGGCGGCGTTGGCAGGTGCGCGGTTTTCGCGGAAAGCGGCTGTTGCCAAATAGCGGGCATTGCCACAAATGAGTCATTTCGACGCAGAATTTTAGGAATGTTGCGCCGATGGTGGCCGCCGGCCTTCCACGCGACGAAATGCCCGCACCGGGCAGCCGTTTGGCGCAACCTTCTTGCGATGAAATGCAACGCGCTTTAGGGTGCGGCGATCCCATAAGAAGAGTCGTGGATTGACGTGTTCACGACGTTTGCCAGGAGATGATGATGCCGTTTTTGTCCGCTGCGCTCGACCGCGTCAAGCCGTCCGCTACCATCGCGGTCACGGATAAGGCACGCGTGCTCAAGGCGGCAGGCCGCAATGTCATCGGCCTTGGCGCCGGCGAGCCCGATTTCGACACCCCGGCCAACATCAAGCTGGCGGCGATCCACGCCATCGAGGCCGGCAAGACCAAGTACACGGCGGTCGACGGCATTCCCGAGTTGAAGCAGGCGATCGCAGCCAAATTTCAACGCGAGAACGGCCTCACCTACCAGCCCAACCAGATCATCGTCGGGACCGGCGGCAAGCAGGTGCTCTACAATGCGCTGATGGCCACCATCAATCCGGGCGACGAGGTCATCATTCCCGCACCCTACTGGGTGAGCTATCCGGAAATGGTGGCGCTTGCCGGCGGTGAACCCGTGCCGGTGGTGTGTACCGCGGCGCAGGGCTTCAAGCTGCAGCCCGAGGCGCTGGAAAAGGCGATCACGCCAAAGACGAAATGGATCATCCTGTGCTCGCCGTCGAACCCGACCGGCGCCGCCTATACGCGTGCCGAACTGAAGGCGATCACCGACGTGCTGGTCAAGCATCCAAACGTCTGGGTCATGACCGACGACATGTACGAGCACCTGGTCTATGACGATTTCGTTTTCACGACGCCGGCGCAGGTCGAGCCGCGACTGTACGACCGCACGCTGACGGTAAACGGCGTGTCTAAGGCCTATTGCATGACCGGCTGGCGCATCGGTTATGCCGGCGGCCCCGTTGAGCTGATCAAGGCGATGGCGACGATCCAGTCGCAGTCGACCTCGAACCCGTCGTCGATCTCGCAATGGGCGTCGGTCGAAGCCCTCAACGGTCCGCAGGACTTCATCCCGGTGAACAACAAGACGTTCAAGGAGCGCCGCGATATCGTGGTGTCGATGCTCAATCAGGCCAAGGGCATAGACTGTCCGCGGCCGCAGGGCGCGTTCTACGTTTATCCGTCCTGCGCCGGCACCATCGGCAAGACCTCGCCGTCGGGCAAGGTGATCGGCAATGACGAGGATTTCGTCACCGAACTTCTGGAAACCGAAGGCGTCGCGGTGGTGCAAGGGTCGGCGTTCGGGCTCGGCCCGGCGTTTCGCATTTCCTATGCAGCCAAGACCTCCGATCTCGAGGAAGCCTGCAAGCGCATCCAGCGATTTTGTGGCAATTTGAGATAGTCAAATCATTTTCGCCGCCGAAGCTTTGATGTTTTGACGGCGGTTTTTTGCCGGCGCCTTGTTTTCGACACGACGCTTGCCTCCTGTGCCCGCGCAAGTTCAATTCGTCATTCGGAGTATAGTTTGATGCGACTTTCGACACTCGGTATTGCCACCGCTGCCTTGGTGGCTTCGTTTGCCAGCGCCAATGCGCTGCCGCCGGTTCGCGCCGGTATCCTGCAATGCCAGGGCGGCCAGAATGTCGGCTTCGTCGTCGGCTCGGTGACCAGCCTGGAATGTGTGTTCCAGGGCGAGGGCCGCCGTCCCGAGGCCTATGTCGCGACCGTCCGCCGGTTCGGCGTCGATCTCGGCTTCACCGAGCAGACCACTTTTGCCTGGGCGGTGAACGCGCCGACCGGCCGGATCGGACGCGGCGAACTTGCCGGCAATTATGGCGGTGTCGGCGCCAATGCCTCGGTCGGGGTCGGCTTTGGCGGTAATTTTCTGGTCGGCGGCCCGCAGAATGCCTACGCGCTGCAGCCCGTCAGCGTGCAGGGCCAGACCGGATTGAATGTCGCGGCCGGGGTAGCCGGCATCGAGCTGGAGCCGGTTCGGTTCACGCATGGCGGACCTCACTGGCACCATCACCGGCACCACCCTCGGGGCTGAGCGATCCTAGGCTGATGCAAGCGGCCCGCGCCAAGCGGGCCGCTTTTTTATGGCCTGGATCGGTCGACGCGCCGGATGGTCAGGCGCGGGCGGGATTCCGGCCCGGCAAATCTGGCACGACCGGCGATGTTGTGTCATAGAGAAGCAAGCGCCATGGCCCATGGCGTTCTCCTGATTCTCTGCTCGCATCACACTCATCAGCCGGAGATTTCTTCATGCGCCGCTCATTCATCCTTGCCGGTATCGCGACCACCATGCTGGTTGCCTGGTTCACCGGCGCCAATGCGCAGCAGCCGATCCAGCGCGTACAGGTTGGCGTCCTCGAATGCCGCGGCGGCGCCAGCATCGGCTTCATCGTCGGCTCGGTCACCAATCTCGGTTGCGTTTTGCGAATTGAGGGCCTGCCGGAGGACCGCTATATTGCCACCATCCGCAAGGTCGGCGTCGATCTCGGCATCACCCAGGAATCGGCCCTTGCCTGGGGCGTGTATGCCCCGGTGGCGCGGCTCGGGCCGGGCGATCTCTCAGGCAACTACGCCGGCGCCCAGGGCAGCGCCTCGGTCGGCCTCGGGGTCGGCGGCAATGTGCTGGTTGGCGGCTCGGATAATTCGATCGCGCTGCAGCCGCTGAGCGTGCAGGGCCAGGTCGGCCTCAATGTCGCGGCCGGGCTGGAAAGCCTGGAACTTCGGCCCGGAAGGTAATCAAACCGCCTTCGCCGTGAATGCGGCAAACCGAGCGGCGAAACCATCCGGCCTGCGCGATGCCGTCACTGCGCGGACGATGCACCGCAGCGACGTTTTTCCGGCTTGCCAAATCGCCGGCGGAGGGGGAGCATTCAGCCGCCGACCCAATCAAGGGCCGAGCTCCAGATGAGGAGGCGGCAATGGGACAGGACGTCAGAAGTCCCCGCGGTCCACGGTGCATCGCACTGGTGGGCCCTTTCCAAAGCGGTAAAACTACCCTTCTTGAAGCGATATTGGCCCGCACCGGCGCCATTCCCCGCGCCGGCAGCGTCGACGCCGGGACTTCGGTCGGCGACGCCGGCCCTGAGGCGCGCCGCCACAAAATGGGCGTCGGCCTCACCGCGGCCACGACCAGTTTCATGGGCGACAGCTACACCTTTATCGATTGCCCCGGCTCGATAGAATTCGCCCATGACATGCGCTCGGCGATCCCGGCGGTCGACGCGGCGGTGGTGGTGTGCGAGGCCGACGAACGCAAGCTGCCGCAACTTCAGATCATCCTGCGCGAACTCGAGGATCTCGGTATCCCGCGCTTTCTGTTTCTCAACAAGATCGACCGGGCCAACAAGCGCATCCGCGAGACGCTGGCGACGTTGCAGCCGGCGTCGCGGATTCCGCTGGTGCTGCGCCAGATTCCGATCTGGAACGGCGAACTGATCGCGGGCTTCGTCGATCTGGCGCTGGAGCGCGCCTTCGTCTACCGCGAACACAAGGCCTCCGAAGTCGTGACCCTCGAGAGCGGCGACCTCGACCGTGAGAAGGAAGCCCGGTTCTCGATGCTGGAGAAACTCGCCGATCACGACGACGCGCTGATGGAGCAGTTGCTCGAGGATATTCCGCCGCCGCGCGACGCCGTGTTCGACGATCTCGCCCGCGAGTTGCGCGAAGGGTTGATCTGTCCCGTGCTGCTCGGCTCCGCCATGCGTGAGAACGGCGTGCTGCGCCTGATGAAGGCGCTGCGGCATGAATCGCCCGGCGTCAGCGAGACGGCAAAGCGTCTCGGCGCGGCTTCGACCAGGGATGCGCTGGCCTATGTTTTCAAGACCATGCATTTGCAGCATGGCGGCAAGCTATCGCTGACCCGCCTGCTCGCCGGTCATCTGGATGACGGTGCGGTGCTGCAATCGTCCTCCGGCGAGAGCGGGCGGGTGTCGGGGATTCTTGCGGTCAACGGCGCCCACGATACCAAGCGCAGCTTCGCCGACGCAGGCGACGTCGTGGCGCTCGGCAAGCTCGACACCATCAAGACCGGCGACACGCTGTCGAGCGGCAAGACCGCGCCGTCGGCGCTGGTCAACGTCGAGCCGTCGCCGCCGGTGCTGGCGGTGGCGCTTGCCGCCACCGACCGCAAGGACGATGTCAAACTCGGCCAGGCGCTGTTGCGACTGAACGAGGAAGACCCTTCGCTGATGATGATCCACAACGCGCAAACCCACGACATCGTGCTGTGGGGCCAGGGCGAGATGCATTTGCGGGTGGCGCTCGAGCGTTTGCGCGAACGTTTCGGCGTCAACGTCAAATCGCAAGCACCGACGATCGGCTATCAGGAGACGATCCGCAAATCGATCACCCAGCGCGGCCGTCACAAGAAGCAGTCCGGCGGCCATGGCCAGTTCGGCGACGTGGTGCTGGAGATCAGGCCGATGCCGCGCGGCGGCGGCTTTTCGTTCGAGGAAAAAGTCGTCGGCGGCGCGGTGCCGCGAAATTATATCGGCGCGGTGGAAGAGGGCGTGGTCGATGGATTGCTGCGCGGGCCGCTCGGCTTTCCGGTCATCGACGTCCATGTGACGCTGACCGACGGCTCCTATCACAGCGTGGATTCGTCGGATCTCGCATTCCGCACCGCGGCGCGGATCGGCGTCACCGAAGCGCTGCCGCAATGCCAGCCGGTGCTGCTGGAGCCGATCCATGTGGTCGAGATCGTATGTCCAACCGAAGCCACCGCCAAGATCAATGCCATCCTGTCGGGGCGGCGCGGCCAGATTCTCGGCTTTGACACCCGCGAGGGATGGCCGGGGTGGGATCGCGTCCGCGCCATGATGCCCGAGGCCGAGATCGGCGAATTGATCGTGGAATTGCGGTCGGCGACGGCGGGGGCGGGCAGTTTCACCCGGCAGTTCGAGCGCATGGCCGAGGTCAGCGGCCGCGCCGCCGATCAGATCATCGCCGCCCATCGCGTCGCGGCCTGATGTCGCGCCCTGCATCCTGCGTCCCAGACGCGCCCATGGGCGCGCCTGCGTCACGCCAATCCGGAACCTCGCGCTGATCATCGCGGTATTTGCGCTGCCGCTTCGGTCGCTGCCTGGAACCATGATCTCGCTCAATGTCCGCTCGCCGTCTTTCTGCTGACGATCTTTCGTGAGGCCACGCGACCTCACGGATTCGTTTTCGCAGGACACCCTTCCCAATCCGGCCGCTTTCAGGAACACTGCGAGAGCGACGCCGGAACGCCTTGCGGAATTCTGTTGCAGGGCATCGCGTGAGGGGCGCAATGGACACGATCGAACTGGCGTTGAAACTGAGACGGTTAACTCAATGGCTGGACGGCAATTGTCAACCGGCCGGATTCATTCGAAAGCAATTCCAGGGTCCGCCGTACGGCAACTGCTACGTCACCATCGATCCCGATCGTCAGGGCCCGTTTGCGTCCGCAAACCAGAATCGCGTCTATCTGTGCGGGACGGAAGCCGGAATGGACTCCGATAGTCTCAGGCGTTTGATCGATCTGTTCACGGGCCAAGGCGTCAACAGGTTCTTCGTCTGGCTCAGCCCCGGTCCCGACATGGATGTGGTGCGCGGCTGGCTGGAACAAGGCGAATTTACCCGTCTGCGGCGCACCGGCTATCCGACGCTGTGCCGCAGCGGTCGTTCGCCGCTTCACTTCAACACCGATCTAGAGGTTCGCCAGGTCAGCGCCGAGGAAATCGTCGCTGCCCGCGATCAAATGGGTCAGATCATGTGGCCGGAATATGCGAGGCCGGCCGGCAAGCCCGGCTTCTACCATTACATGGCGTATGACGGCAGACGCCCGGTGGCGATCGCTGCCCTCGCGATGTTTGAAGACATCGGATACCTGATGGCCGCGGCCACCATCGAAAGCCATCGCCAACGCGGCGCCCAGCAGGCCCTGATCGCCAAGCGGATAAAACGCGCCGAACAGGTCGGCTGTTCGATGCTGGTGGCCGAAACCCTGCATATGATCGAACATTCCTACCGCAACCTGCAGCGGGCCGGTTTTGACGAAGTGTACGAAAAGGAAGTCTATGAATGGAGCGCCTGACGTCTCGCGCTGCGGCCGGCCGGTGCGCCGAGCGCGCTCGCCGGCCGGGTTGACGCTATAGCTGTCCGCGACTGGCTCCGATGGCATTGACAGCGCAGGCGGCTTGCCCGATTTGAGCAGGCACGAGGCCCTGTCTGCCGGGCGCTGCCCAAGGGATTGGCGATGAATGCCGAGATCAAAGCCCGCGCCGCCTGCCTGATCGGATGGCCGGCGGCGCATTCGCGCTCGCCGCTGATCCATCATTACTGGCTGCGGACGCTGGGCATCGAGGGGGGCTACAATATCGAGGCGGTGCCGCCCGAGGGCTTTGCCGAGTTCGTGCTGCACCTTTCGACCCACGGTTTCGTCGGCGCCAATGTCACTATTCCGCACAAGGAGCGCGCACTGGCGCTGTCGATGCCGGACCCGCGCGCCCGCGCGGTCGGCGCCGCCAATACGCTGTGGTATGATGCGGGCGAACTGCGCTCGACCAACACCGATATCGAAGGCTTCATCAACAATCTGGACGCCTGCGCGCCGCGCTGGGACGCCGCCACCGATGCGCTGGTGCTCGGTGCCGGCGGCGCGTCGCGCGCCGTCGTATTCGGACTGATCGAGCGCGGAATCGAGCGCGTGCATCTGGCGAACCGGACCCTGCCACGCGCCCAGGCGCTGGCCGATCAATTCGGCGCCAACGTCCATCCCGTGGCCTGGGATGCCATCGGCGAACTGCTGCCGCGCGCCGGACTGCTGGTGAACACGACGTCGCTCGGCATGCACGGCCAGCCGCCGCTTCAGATCGACACCGGCCGGCTGCCGCCGCATGCCGTGGTCGCCGACCTCGTCTATGTGCCGCTGCAGACGCCGTTGCTCGCTGCGGCGCAAGCGCGCGGCCTGCGGACCGCCGACGGGCTCGGCATGCTGTTGCACCAGGCGGTGCGCGGCTTCGAATTGTGGTTCGGACAGCGCCCGCAGGTGACGCCCGAGCTGCGCGCGCTGGTCGAGGCGGATCTCACGAAGGTTTGAGCAGCAAACAGTGTAGCAGCACGTTTGCTTGACCCCGCCGATGTGAGCGCGGATCGTTCGGCCGGGAATAGCGGCCCGACCGCGGGGTTCCGGTTGGATGTTGGGTGAAACGCATCCTTGGAGGGGAAGGTTATGTCGAGAATTTTCAAGCTGACACCGCGCGCGCTTGCGGCTCTGCTGACGGTTATCCCGGTGCTCGGATCGGTGGCGTCGGCGCAGCAGCCGGCGACGCTGCGTATCCGTGGCACCATCGAAAGCGTCGATGGCCCGATGCTGATGGTCAAATCGCGCGAGGGCACCGACATGAAGGTCAAGATCACCGACGATGTGGTGGTGATCGGCATCGCCAAGAGCGCGCTGTCGGAGATCAAGCCGGGCTCCTACATCGGCGTATCCGCGATGCCGGAGCCCGACGGCACCCAGAAGGCGCTCGCGGTTCATATCTTCCCGGAAGCCCAGCGTGGCGCAGCCGAGGGTTTTCGGCCCTGGGACCTTCGTCCCAACAGCACCATGACCAACGCCACGGTCGCCGAGACGGTCGCCGGCACCGACGGCCAGAACATCATGGTCAAATACAAGGACGGCGAAAAGAAAGTGGTGGTGCCGCCGGACACGCCGATCGTCGCGTTCGTTTCGGGTGACAAGACCGAACTGAAGCCGGGCGTCAAGATCATCATTTTCGGCGCGACCAAGAAGGAAGACGGCTCGCTGGAGGCCGGCCGCGTCGGTGTCGGCCTCGACGGCATCACGCCGCCGATGTGAGGGCTGCAGGCTAAAGCCATCGGGCGTTTAGACGATCGATTCCGTGAGATCCATCGTTTGTCATTCCGGGATGCGTCTTCAGTCGGCGGTAGCCGACTGGAGGCGCAGGCCCGCAATCCATTCTCCCGGTGGGGGTTATGGATTCCGGGCTCGCGCAAGAGCGCGCCCCGGAATGACGATCGTTGTCAATGGTCGTTACGAACCGATATGATTCGAACCTCGGAAACGCTGACCTACACCGCCAGCACGTGATCGTCGATCTCCGCGATGGTGTTGACGCCGCACAGTCCCATGGTCACGCTGAGCTCGTTGCGGATGATGTCGATCGCCTTGGCGACGCCGGGGCCGCCGAAGGCGCCGAGGCCGTGAATGTAGGCGCGGCCGATCATGCAGGATTTGGCGCCGAGCGCGAGCGCGCGCATCACGTCCTGCCCTGAGCGGATGCCGCCATCGAACAGCACCTCCATCTTGGCGCCGACGGCTTCGGCGATCTCCGGCAAGACCTCGATCGAGGACGGCGCGCCGTCGAGCTGCCGGCCGCCATGGTTGGAGACCACCAGCGCCTGGGCGCCGGTCTTGGCCGCCTCTTCGGCATCCTCGACGTCGAGAATGCCCTTGAGCACCAGCTTGCCCGGCCAGATGCTGCGGATCCACGCGACGTCCTTCCAGTTCAGCGTGGTGTCGAACTGCGACGCGGTCCAGGTCGACAGCGCCGTGATGTCGTCGGTGCCCTTGAGATGGCCTGCCAGATTGCCGAAGGTGCGGCGCTTGCCGCGCAGCACGCCGGCGACCCAGGCCGGCTTGGTGGCGAAATCGACGAACTTCGACAAGGTCCATTCCGGCGGCACCGTCATGCCGTTCTTGATGTCGGCGTGGCGCTGCCCGATCACCTGCAGGTCGACGGTCAGGACCAATGCGCTGCACTTGGCCGCGATGGCGCGCTCGATCAATTCCTTGATGAAGCCGCGGTCCTTCATGACGTAGAGCTGAAACCAGAACGGCTTGTCGACATTGGCGGCGACGTCCTCGATCGAACAGATCGACATCGTGCTCAGCGTGTAGGGAATACCGGCGGCCTGCGCGGCGCGGCAGGCATGGATTTCGCCGTCGCCGTACTGCATGCCGGTCAACCCGACCGGCGCCAGGATCAGCGGCAACGCCGCCGGCTCGCCCAGGATCGTGGTCGACAGGTCTCGTTTCGAGACATCGACAAGAATGCGCTGGCGGAACTTGATCGCCTGCAGATCGTCACGGTTGGCGCGCAGCGTGTCCTCGGAATAGGAGCCGCGATCGGCATAATCGAAAAATGCCTTTGGCACCTTGCGCATATGGACCTGACGCAGGTCCTCGATGCAGGTAATGTGTTTCATCTATGTTCCCGGCCCTTCTTGCATTGATGGCTTTGAGGCTTCATCTAGCATGCTTGGGCCCCGCGCAACATCGCCTGCGCGTGCAGGCCTGCCGACCAGGAGGGCCATCCATGACCGGACCACGTTCCGACCCGAAAGACGTCAAGGGCGATGACAAGCGCCGGCTCGATGAGGCGCTGGAAGAGGGGCTGGAAGAGACCTTTCCGGGCTCCGACCCGGTCAACGTGACCCAGCCCGCGCCCTCGAAAGCCGACCATCACGTCAAGCGCAAGGACTAGCGCGCCGGCTGATTGAGGTCGGGCGATCGGCATAATGCCCGTATTAACAATGCGTTAGGCGGCAATTACGGGATCCGCCGCCGGTAATGATTCATCATATTTTTTGAAGCCATTTTAGGGATGAAGGTACTATAACCCCCTGCACGCCATGGTGGCGGGCGTTTTGGGGCTTCTTGCCGAGTGGCTTGAGAATCCTCGAAAGCCGCTGGGGGATAGATGAGCCGCAAATATTTCGGGACGGATGGGATTCGGGGTCGTGCCAACGGTCTGATTACACCGGAGCTGGCGCTCAAGGTCGGGCAGGCGGCCGGACTGGTGTTCCAGCGCGGCGAGCATCGCCATCGCGTCGTCATCGGCAAGGATACGAGGCTTTCCGGCTATATGATCGAATACGCCATGGTGGCGGGCTTTACCTCGGTCGGCATGGACGTGCTGCTGCTCGGCCCGATGCCGACGCCGGCGGTGGCAATGCTGACCAAGTCGATGCGCGCCGATCTCGGCGTCATGATTTCCGCTTCGCACAATCTGTTCGAGGACAACGGCATCAAGCTGTTCGGCCCGCAGGGCTTCAAATTGTCCGATGATGTCGAAAAGCAGATCGAGCAGCTGCTGGACGAATCGCTCGACAAGCGCCTGGCGCAGAGCGCCAGTCTCGGGCGCGCCCGCCGCATCGACGGCGTGCATGACCGCTACATCGAATTCGCCAAGCGCACGCTGCCGCGCGATCTCAGCCTCGACGGCCTGCGCGTGGTGGTCGATTGCGCCAACGGCGCGGCCTACAAGGTGGTGCCGGAAGCGCTGTGGGAGCTTGGCGCCGATGTGGTTTCGATCGGCGTCGACCCCGATGGCTTCAACATCAACAAGGAATGCGGATCGACCTCGCCGGAAGCGCTGAGCCGCAAGGTGCGCGAGATGCGCGCCGATATCGGCATCGCGCTCGATGGCGACGCCGATCGGGTCATCCTGGTCGATGAGCGCGGACATCTGGTCGATGGCGACCAGTTGCTCGCGGTGATCGCGCAAAGCTGGAAGGAAGACGGCCGCCTTGCCAAGCCCGGCATCGTCGCGACCGTGATGTCGAATCTCGGCCTCGAGCGTTTCCTCGAAGGCCAGGGCATCGAGCTCGTGCGCACCCCGGTCGGCGACCGCTACGTGCTCGAGCAGATGCTGGGGCGCGGCTATAATCTCGGCGGCGAGCCCTCCGGTCACATCATCCTGTCCGACTACGCCACCACAGGCGATGGCTTTGTCGCGGCGCTGCAGGTGCTCGCGGTGGTGCAAAAGCTTCGCCGTCCGGTGTCGGAAGTCTGCCACCGCTTCGATCCGCTGCCGCAGATCTTGAAAAACGTGCGCTATCGCGGCGGCAAGCCGCTCGACGACGCCGAGGTCAAATCGGCGATCGACGCCGGCGAAAGGCGGCTCAACGGCCATGGCCGCCTGCTGGTCCGGTCCTCCGGAACCGAGCCGGTGATCCGGGTGATGGGCGAGGGCGACGACCGTATCCTGGTCGAGGAAGTGGTCGATCACATCGTCTCCGCGCTCGGCGAGGCTGCAGCGGCCTAAAGTGCGCTGATCGCATCGCAGCCATTATCTAATGGCGCTGGTTGATGCCACGCCGGCATCGTAGGAAATGGCTGCGGCGCCGCCAATCCTTTCGGGAAACATCCGTTGAACAAGTCCGTTGTCGTCTCCGAGCAGGCGCTGGTCGCACCGGTGCCGGAGCTGGCGCCGGTTGCCGTCTCCAGGACGGCGGCGCCGGCCTACATCGTGCTCGGCGGCATCAGCGTCTCGCATTTCCTCAACGACACCATGCAGTCGCTGATTCCCTCGCTGTATCCGATCCTCAAGCAAAGCTACGCGCTCGACTTCGCGCAGATCGGACTGATCACGCTGGCGTTCCAGTTCACCGCCTCGCTGCTGCAGCCGGTGATCGGGCACTTCACCGACAAGAAGGCGCAGCCGTTTTCGCTCGCCGCCGGCATGGGATTTACCTTCTTCGGTCTGCTGCTGCTCAGCGTGGCGCAGCACTACATCATCATCCTCGCCGCTGCGGCGCTGGTCGGGCTGGGCTCGGCGGTGTTTCATCCGGAGTCGGCGCGGATCGCGCGGCTGGCCTCGGGCGGGCGCTACGGCTTCGCGCAATCGGTATTTCAGGTCGGCGGCAGTCTGGGGACGTCGATGGGCCCGCTGCTCGCGGCGCTGATCGTGGTGCCGTTCGGTCAGCCAAGCATCGCGTGGTTTTCCTCGATTGCGTTTCTGGCGATCCTGATCCTGTGGCGGATCGGACTCTGGTACAGGCCGCAAATCACGGCGAAGAAGGCCGCGCCGCCCGAGGCCCATCCGGACGCACCGAGTTCCCGTCGGGTCATGATTGCGCTCGTCGTGCTGGTGGCGCTGCTGTTCTCCAAGCAGCTCTATGTGTCGAGCCTGTCGAGCTACTATCTGTTCTACCTGATCGACAAGTTCGGCGTTTCGACCCAGACGGCGCAGGTCTATCTGTTCATTTTTCTTGCCGCCAACGCGGTGGGGGCGCTGTTCGGCGGTCCGCTCGGCGATCGCTTCGGCCGCAAATACGTGATCTGGTTTTCGATCCTCGGCGCGCTGCCGTTCACGCTGGCGCTGCCCTATGCCGGCCTGGCCGCCAGCGC
>Ga0182030_10008824_pt1 | contig 20772 bp, 40 predicted proteins | sample 812S3MmetaG_FD_121299 | JGI IMG/M metagenome (GOLD analysis project Ga0182030, IMG submission 121299) | Permafrost microbial communities from Stordalen Mire, Sweden - 812S3M metaG (Illumina Assembly) | ecosystem: Environmental > Terrestrial > Soil > Wetlands > Permafrost | place: Sweden...
CCAACGTGGACTACCACAACGTATCCTGCAACGAACGCTATAAACACCATAATGTATGCAAGTAGCGCGAACGTTTTAGGAGTGGTAACACCGGTTAATAGCGCTGTTTTAATCAGTAGTGCAGGCGGTGTTCCAAGCATGTCAACTGTTTTACCGGGTGGATTAACTACGACAGACCCGACTTTAACGCAAGGATTGGCTACAAAAAATTATGACCAGACCGCATTGAACGGCACTGCTGTTTACGCAGCATCTGCGGGAAGTTTAGGCACAGTCACACAATCAGGTGCGGGTGTTGGTGCAACCCTAACAAATGCGGGAGCGCAAGCGACATTTGCCCTGGATAGTGTCAATCCTCCTGTTGGAACGAATGTATTAATCAAAAATACTGCTACTGGCATGACTTCTGCAAATGAGGGAATTTACACGGTAACCTCAGCTGGATCAGGTGCAACAAATTGGGTTTTGACTCGTGCAACAACCTATGACACGGCACCAGAAGTGAACAGAACCGGTTTAATCGCCATTCAGAATGGATCAACTTTAGCCAGAACAGCATGGTACAACGCTGCAACTATTGTCACAGTTGATACAACAGCATTTGTTTACAATCAATTTGGAAATATTATATTTCCAATCACTTTGGCAAATGGTGGTACGTCAGCGGCATTGACGGCATCTAATGGTGGAATTGTTTACTCGACAGCATCAGCTATGGCAATTCTGGCTGGAACGGCGACAGCCGGTCAGTTATTAACTTCGGGTGCCTCCACGACGCCTGCTTGGACTACGACAACTTATCCAGCCACAAATGCTATCAATACAATTATGTACGCAAGCAGTGCGAACGTTTTAGGGGTGATCACACCGGTTAACAGCGCAGTTATGATCAGTAGTTCGGGTGGGGTGCCATCTTTTAGTACCACATTACCTGCTAGTTTAACGATTCCGTCGCCAAAAGTTACAACGGCAATCTATGACACCAACGGTAATATCATACTCGGATTATCACCTGTTTCTAGTGCTGTGAATTACATTGCTATCACAAACTCTGCAACTGGAAATGCGTTAGGATTTGGCGCAGCCGGTTCAGATACGAATATAACAATGTCCCTTACCGGGAAAGGAAATGGTGGAGTACAAAGACAAGGATTGATGACGGGAGGGGGTTATTCAGTCGGTTTTGGTGGGGAGGTAATAACAAGTAATGTTTCAGCAAATACTGTTCCTCTCTCTAATAACACCAATAAAGACATTACGACGATATCTGTGACTGCCGGTGTTTGGGCTGTTTATCCAAATATATTTTTTACAGCAAGTATAGCAATGACAGCCAGACAGGCATGGGCAAGTTTGACTTCCGCAACTACCCCTGATGCATCAAAAATTGCTGCTGTAAATGGTGTAACTGGAGTATATATGGGACTTACAGCGCCTGTATTGATAGTTTCTGTTGCGGCTACCACAACTGTTTATTTAAGTGGTTTAGCTTCATTTGGATCAGGAACCGTTGGCGCAGGAGGAACATTAACGGCAGTAAGATTATAGTTAATAAAAACATTCTTGTTCAGAACAGATTATAAATAATAAGAGGTGAATAGCCCCTTTTTTATTGTACCTGTTTGATAAATCACTTATTATAATTTTTTAACTTTTAACAGGAAATTGTTATGACAGATGTTACACAATTGACCGCTGAAAATGAAGCATTAAAATCTGAAAGCGCAAGCTTAAAAGATGTGATTAGTCGATATGAGTCACAATGTATGGCGCTCGATCAAACGGTCAAAGAAGTTTTAACTGCAAATATTTCATTTAAAGCAGGAGCGCATATGATGGAAAAAAAAATCAATTCTATCAATTCGGATTCATCTCAAAAAGATGAAACCATTAAAATGCTTAATGATCAATTGTCATCAGCCAGAACTGAAATTGAATCATTATCTTCACAATTGAATGCATTACTTGCATAATATTATATAAACTCATTTAAAAGGGTTTTTGACATGGAACATAAATCAGCACATCACGCCAAAGCAGCACACCATATGGAAAAAGCATCCCATCATCATGAAAAAGCCAAACACCACATGGAAAAAGCTTCTCATGAAAAGAAAGAACATGAAAAGAAACCAGCTAAAAAACACGCTAAAAAGAAATAACATTTAATCGTTTAAACTGCCGCTGTGAAAGGCGGCGTTTGTTTTGACAAAAACAATATGGACACGCAATGAGCGAGCTTACTCTTGAGCTGGATGAACGAGCATCAGATTCTATACGGGATCTGATGAGTTACTATCGAGTAAGTACGAAAGCTGAAATCATTTCAAAAGCAATTGCAATACTTAAAATAGCTTGTCATATAGACCGTACTGATGGCGAGTTATTTGCACGTAAAGGTAATCACGAAACAAAAATAATTGTCAGATGAAAAACAGACTTGATATGGGTGAGAACCTCTTGGATGATCTATATAAGGTAAAATCGTTCGAGTCTCACCATATTCAATCGGGTATCATTACCGCGAAAGATAAATTTCTTGCTGCAAAACAAATATTGTTAGGTCTTGGAGTATTATACATTCTAACGATAGTGGCCTACTTGTTGAGGCCACTGGATGGAAGCAAACTGCTTGATATCTGCACGACTATTTTTCCACCTCTGGCGACTCTGATACTGGTTGCGTATTTTCGCGAGAAACAATAGAGGCGTATGTTGGATCAGTATAATATTTTATGGTTTCTTCATACTGTTTTTTTGCGCCATTCATACAATTAACAGCATCAATATATTCTTTCTGATTCATTAACTCATTCAGATTTTTTTTATTCCATCTTTCAATTTTGTTATCAGAACGATTCATCATTATATCGCCTAAAAACCATACTATATTTGCCGCTAAAACACCCATCATCATGATGCTTATTTTTGACATATCAGGATTTGTTAAATATACATAAATATCAAATGTTAAAACAGCAATCGTAGCAATTAAAACTGTCATTGATATTTTGTATAGAAATCTGAGATTTTTTATTGTTGACTCGCAAATACTTAACTTTAAATCAATAATTTCATAGTTATACATTTGTTAAATTCCTTTTTCCGGTGATACAGTGAAAATAATAAGCTGATTGTTTTTAATATAATGTTCTACAACTCCATGGAATCTTTTTATTTCTTTTTTGTGCTGCCACTTGAACTGAACTCATCCATGTTAAGTTCTGGCACGCACATACGCTTCTCGGAAAGCTGCTTTAGGCAGCAGCTCTCCTCCTCACATTCACGATCAAGATTTTGAGTGCAGTATTTTGGAATCTCATTCATCAGTAGTGTACCTCAGCATATTTTGTGTCTGACGCAATAGCATATGCGCCACCGGTAATTTCGGTTTTAGCGGTGAATGGTTTGGTGCCGACTGCATGAAATACAACTACTGTATCGAGATAGTAAGTTTTACCCCAATGCTGTCCGGTAGCCAGCCCAAGATGATCCTTTTTAACTAAACAATGTTCAGGCTGTGTATCTGGACACAGTGATATAGTCCATGAAAAATCTTTAAATCCAGGGGTTGTGTTATAAATTGTAACGCCATGAACGCTGTGCAGAGCTGTGGGTTGATTAATCTGCGTTGATACCCCCGCAGTGCCAGCCACTGCGATTGCTGTATCTGTAGGTTCTGCGATTGCAATTTGAGTGGTTGCTAATAAAGCTAATGTTGCTAATTTCATTTTTATTTTTTTACTTCCTTAAGGTTAAATAATTCGTTTATATTACATCCGCATTTTTCAAGAAATTCGTCTTCTCCTATATCTCCAAGTTTTTCATCGTCAATATATTCAAAAACATCTTTCATAAACATCGTCATATGTATGGATGCAGCTGCCAAGTTTTTTAATATCGAATGTTCTCCAGCTTCTTTTGGGAAAAGCTTTAATAAAAGCCTGATACGATCCATTATTTCTAAATTTACAGCCGAAACAAGCTCGACATCAAATTTCATTTTTGTCATTTTTATAATTCCGGTTGTGAAGGAAGCGGCATCCAGTGGCTTGCGGTTGTATCATCGAATTTACCATTACGCAAAGATGAGACACCCATCCACGGACAAGGAGGGGATGGGACATAGACAAAATAACGTCCATCTTTGTCTGGTAACTTTTCTTTAACACTAATCCAGTTAGTCATTTATAACCTCTATCTTTTGATTTTCTAACTTATAACAATTTGTACACCAATATTCCACATTTGCTGGAACAATTCTGTAGAATTTGTCTCCTATAGGTTCTGTTTTAAATTTCATTGACGTTCCGGGCACACACTGATATCGTTCATAAACTGGATTATCTTTTTTTCCGCAGTTGAAACACTCTTTGTTTATGTAGGACATTTTTAGTACCTCCGAATACCATATTTCCAGTAAGTGCGAATACTGGAAGGATCATTTGAGCAAATATTGACAAGGCTCACTTATAACCCTCATGTTTTAACATCTCAAAATAAATGGTCTTTATTTTACCTTGTAAATTTGTCTTACGATGGAACCACCCATTAACAGTTCCTTGGCTTATATCTAGTATTTTTGCCAATGTTAACTGATTGAGTCCATGTTTTTCCATGATACGTAACATTTTCTTTGTATCTTTTGTTTGAAGATACGGGGATCGTATTTTTAATTTTCCCGTCCCATTACATCGAAGACATTTTTTGTACTCTGACTTCATTATTTAATTTTCTCACTTGCCTGTTGTATATAAAGATTAAAAACCTCTTGACATTCTTTTAGGAAAATATGTTTTTGCGAATCATCTTTCATGAGAGTTAAAAGTGATTTTATTGTGTGACCTGCATGAGACAGCGTTCCATCCCTTATCGTCACAAATATTTCACCATTTGAACAAGACTGCCTGTTAAGATTAACAAACACTTCTGTTGTTTCAGCTAATAATTTATGTAATTCAACTACTAAATTTTCTTCTTTTGTATTTGTATCATCACGTTTAAATTTATATCTGTATGTCATATTATTTTTTTCCAATCTTCACGCATTTGTTTTTTCTCTTCATCTGAAAATTTACTAAACCAAGCTTTAAACAATTCATTGCAATCGTCGCACAGAACGTCTGTTGGATCGTTCTTTGTTTCAGGATATAAAGTAAGCATCTCTTCCGCTGAATCGAAATCGCTCCATTCTTCATAAGGAGATTTATCATATGTGATGTTGCACTTGCAGCAAGTAAATTCACTCATCTTCTTTACATCCATTCTTAACCCATTCAACAGCTTCCTTGTGACCTTCTTCTGCCATCTGCCATGTGGGAAATTGCTGGCAGTAAATTTCGCCTTTCCCGTCAAAAACCATTGTTTCAAAAATTAATGGGGTAGCTTCATCATCCATAGCATGATTAATACCGAGCCAAACTGTTGAAACTCTTTTTCCATCTACCATTTCATCATCTACATGCTTTGTTTTGGTTCTTCTCATAAATTCACGCTGATCACCCCATTCTTTAACAGTACAAGGAACAGCATTTTTATTTTCATCAAGACGATAATAGTCGATCATCATTGGCCTCTAATAACTTCTACTTTATTAATAGGGTCTGATAATTGTATAGCTTCAGATATTTTCTCTATGAAATTATTTACATTTTTTGTTATTTCTTCATTTCCATTAGATATACCTTTCATATGATTGAAAAGTGATGAAATATGCGCGCTTAAAACGAGATTAATCAAGTCTGACGTATTTTCTGTAGAATTAAGATTTTCTAAACAAAAGTCATAAACGCTCAACTCTAATAAGTCAGAAAGTTTAATTGTTAAATTTTTATATCGTGGTGTCATTTAAGCTCCAATACTTTATTATCTTTTATTACCAACTCACGGTGTACGTCATAGTTTTTATTCTTCTGACACCGACAAGGCATTTTAATTGCTTCGTTAATAACGCCATGCACTATTACAAATTTATGTCCGTGACAGTATTCACAATTCATTTTGTTTTTTCCTCTATTATTTCCCAATCAGAAGAGCTAAAACATTCAAATGTAGGCGTGAAATCATATTCACAAATGCGGCGAAGAAATATTTCTTTTCTGTTAGGTGTAGATTCAATAAAACAATCCGGTGGCCAATCAAGCAATTTCGCTTTATACCCTTCGAAAAGTTTTTGACACATATCGGGAAACGTTAATAGTCCGTCAGCATCTACACAATCCAAAATTATCCAGCCATTTGATGTAATAATGCTGGAATCATAAACATACGTAACACATTCTTGAATGTAACACTTAATTCTATTTTCATGATCCTGTAGACCCATTTTTAAATATATTGATTGTGGCCAACCTTTACGACGCACTTTAAAGTTTGATAACAAACTGGAATACGCTTCTTTAAACTCCATTAGTTATTCCTCAGTAATTGCAGTGTCCTGGATTTTAATTTTGTGTGCTTCAATCCTTCTTTCTTCTCTAGCCCAAATATATATTCTTCAAAGAATATGGCTACATCAACAGGTGACGCGACCGGCGGTAAACTTTTAACATTTTCATGATTCACATGTGCAGGAACCTGATATTTCTGCAACATTTCCAAAGCATCCTCTTTACACAAATCCCATCGGTTTTGCAACATGGAAATAGTAAATCCTTTCCGCTTTTCCATAAATTCTCGGTAGTCGGTTATTGTATTATCTTTTATAGAATTTACAATCATAGGGATTTCAGCGCCTGTTGGGATATGGCGTGCTAGATGTATAACAAGTTTCGGAGTTTTCATATCATCCTTAATATAATTGGCAATCGGAAGGAATTGCACCTTCTGTGTAATAAGATAGGCGTGGACTGGACGCCTTGTTTTACAGCTACAGGTAGGCATACTACTGTGTGCCGTTTTCTGCCTCTATTCTGCCTAACACATTACTTACCAGCCCAGAATAGCTCTCTTATTACTGATTACGTTTCACTGTTCAACGCCGCGATTGCCATAAACTGGTGACCCACATACTTTATTGTTCTCTCACTTTTTCGAGATAGAATCAAAATATACAAATATATGGGCCTTAAACCGACATCAAAATGGAATTTCCTCATCCAGAAATCCATCCGTATTTGCTACAACAGGTTTATCGCTGACCGATCCGACAATATAATCTTCAACCTTATTCTTATCTGGATATCTTGCACCAGGTGCTTTTCCTTTTAACTTATCTATCGGGATTTCTCCACCTTTTTCTGTGCCTATTCGTACTTTTACATTGCATCCACGGATAACATCCGCACAGAACTTTTTGTCCTTGTATTCCTGAAGCTTTCCAGCAGATTCCGCGCAGTGGATCATTTTCCATGCCATGCTTCTTGAATAGCTCAGATAGTCTTTTACAGTGTGATCTTTTCCATTGGCATCATACACAGTTAATATAACCTCTATCATAGGATTCCCGCTGTTTTGGGATATCTTATCTATCGGTGACGAAATGACTGCGGAATACTCTCCATCCGGCAGCAACTGGTATCTTTCCTGCATTGCTTCACTTTCTGTTAAAACCTCATAGTCAAACATTAGGCTGCTTCTCCTTGAATTTTAGATGTGTAATGAGTAATACATTTTTGAATATATTCTGATGACATATACTCAAAATCTTCTACTTCTTCCTTTTTCAACAGCTTGTCTACAGTATCCTGTGGAACATGTAACAACTCTATAAGCCTTTTAATCTCTTTTATTTGTTCAGCGCTTGCAAGTTGTATTGGTGCGCACTCTCTTTCAAGCACATCACGGCCGTAACGTTCTGCCATATCATCATAACTGAAAGGGAATGTTTCATCTTCCTTGAATCCATCAAGGCGGGTTCCTTTAACTAGCGCAACACGATCTTTCCCCCTTTTCTGTATTTCAAGTATAAGATCAAACATATAATCCATCTTTTTATAGCAGTCAAATGTTTGTCCTATGATAGTCAAGTTTGCGCCATATTCATTCTTTGCATGAGATGTAATAATTACATTCATGTCCAATCGTAGCAACAAGTTATAAAGTATCTTTATCTTTTTATTTGCGGCTCCATAATGTCCACCAAATGCTGTGCCGTCTGGATCTTTGTCACTTATTCGTGACTTCGCAGATTTGTCTATCAAATCGTTATAGATGGTTGTCAGAGGGTCAATTATAAGAGTTTTATATTCGTGTTTCTCTGTCAGCAATGCTTTAACTTCCTTGATTACTTCATCAAAGTCGTTTGTTTGGAATATAACACCCTTTCCTTTTTCAAGAAGATCAACATACTTTTCGTTTTCTGCACCGCGCTCTGTATCTATCAGATAAGGTTTAGGAAATTGTATTGCTGCTGTGGTCTTTCCAACTTTTGCATTGCCGTAGAAAAAAGCTTTTAATCTTTTCTCAACTGTTTTAGGTTTAACGCCTCTTAAAGCCATGTGACACCTCTACTAGTTTAATTTAGACCTTCCGGTCTGTTTAATAAATTCTTGATAGGCACTCAACGAATGCCTATGGATCATTTATTCTTCTTCACACTGACACTCTGTAAAATGGTTCTCACACTCTGTGCAAAACAATCTTGCGAAGTCATGTTCCATGTCGTCTGATGAGTCACTCATGCAGCAATCTCCTGATGCGGAAGAACAAAAGGAATATAATCTTTCAACTCTTTCTCGCTAACCTCAAACAAGGCCTCATCGTATATTTCACACCAATCCTCTTTTCCGTGACATTGTTCAAATTCCCCGTTTTCTTCAGCACATGCATACGCTTCATCTTGAGTATCAAATAAATATGTGTGCAGAGTCATACTTATTGCGGGCGGATATTTGTTTTTATATTCTTTAATTCCTGAATGTTTACATACACCAGTTTGCACAAGTTCGCATGGATATCCTTGATATGCCCAATATGTTTTATCACTCATAAGTTAACCCTCAAGTTTCTATCGTGCGCTATACGCGGCGAATATTTAATACTGTCATTCATATCTGAAGCTGCGCTTTCAAATAGTTCAATCATGGATGATTTAAAGTAAATTGTTACACCTTCTTTCCATTCAGACATAAACTCTATTTGTTTATCTTTATCGGTAGGCCTCTCAAGGTATCGAATGAGCGCGGGTAACATTGTTTTATCATATGCAGGGTTGTCGCAACCTGTAGCCTCTGATGCCAGACATTTATCTTCGGACATAATTAACGCTGATAGTTCATGCAGATCAAAGTCTGCAATATCATCAATGTCTATAAGATATTGTTGGTCAAGAGTATTGAAGCGTGCGTAGTGAGAAGTTATCTCACGAGCGAGTCGGATAACATTTTTAGAATAGTTCATGACCAGTCACTCCATGACATTTGGCACCAAGTATTGTTCTCGTGCCATGCTTCACACATAGGACAAAATACTTCTGCATACACCCCGTCATTCCTTGACGGTTGATTTGTTACGTAACTTCGTTGTATATTGTTCTCGATCATATAGAATCCTCAAGGTTTTTATGTTCAGTGGGTCAGAAGATTCGTCGTCTACTGACCCACACTCCAATTATTTCGATGCAGCCATCATTAACAATCCTGTTGTACACACTATTACTACCGCCATCGGTGGGAATATGTTCGCACAAACTATATCTATTGGACCGCCTACTATGTAACCCATTTTTATACTTCCTCTGATGCTTCTAACTGTTTACTTTTTCCCTTAACATGTTTATCCAAAATATCTCGAACAACATCTTGTAGTGTCATATCTCTAGTTATAGAAATTATTTTTAACTTCTTCCATACTTCGTGACTTACCTCAATATTAATATTCTTTGTATCCTTTGCCATTATATATTGTTTCCTATTTATCAAAGTTATTTATGTAAGTTACGTAAGTTATGAGCCATTCTACCATGGTATTAGAATTCGTCAACACTTTTTTCAACATGCTTTCTATATTTTTCCAAGCATTTTGTAACCACATGATTCATTGACACATCATTGTCCACGGCGCTTTTTTTGACGAAAGCCCACAAATCTTTAGATATCCTGACATTGAATGTTTTTACGTTTTCCACTGTTTTTCCTCCCTTTTTATTGTATTTATTTCATAGATCGATGATACCATGGTATCACAATGATGCTTTAGATTAAACATTTTTAGGTTTATTTGGTCAGATAATAGTTATTTGAATAAGAGGGATAACTGGATTAAGATGGTGAAACAACCGGTGCGCTGCTAGAAACAACGCACATTTTCAATTCATAAGGTGATCAGCCCGTATGCCTAGTCATTATAACTTGGCCACCGGATTGGTCAACCCCAACATAAAGGAATATTGCTATGTCTGCTATTGCTCTGAAATGGGTATCTGAAACAAAAACAGGTAGTCCATCTGCTAAACATCTTCTTTTATTTATGGCTACCCATAATTTTGCTGGTAATAAAAACTTCTTCTCTATTAGAACACTATGTGAGCAATTAGAGCTTTCCGAACGATCTGTTCAAACAGCCTTGAACCTATTAATCGAACAAAGTTTAATCATAAAAGAACAAAGATATAAGAAAGACGGTGGTCAAACAACCAACTGTTATGAGTTAAACATCCCAGAAACATACGCCGAAGATTATTTCAAAACCTACGTAGCCCCCCCCGCAATATCTCCCCCCCCCCCTGCAATATCTGCATCCCCCCCCCGCAGCAGCTGCACCCATAATAATAATATTAATAACAATACTAATAAAACAGAGAGCACGCGCCCTGAAAAGCGGGCGCCTCTCTCTCAAGATTTTCAACCTGATAAGCCAACCAAAGCATTATTCTTTGAAACAGCCGAGCGCTGTGGAATAGAACCCGATGAGCTTCGATCCAAGTTCTTCAGCGTTTATGAGTCCAATGGAAAGGAAAGCGCTAACTGGAACGCCGAGCTGTCTTTATTCCTAAGACGCGAAAAGCCTTCGTCCAAAAAACATGTGTCAAGCCATGCCAATGAGGTGCGCAGCACCGTTCCAGAATGGGGTCCAGGGCATCCAAGCTATGACTCAATGCACGGAACACAAATTCAGTAAAAGGCGTTTCAAATTAACCATCATTGACAGGAAGTTGATGACATGGACAAAGAACGAAGGGATTACCTTCTATCGCTTGGCGAAGAAGAAGCGGCGTTGCTACCTAGATCAGAGTGGTATGACAGGGTACGGCTATTTCGTGAAATAGACGGCGCCAAGATGCTAGAACAGATAGCAAGGGATCGCGTGGTACCTCTGAAGGAGAAAACGTCGTCACGGGCTTATAATGAGCCCACAAGCATAAAGGATGGATGGTTAAAAGATTAACAAATATAACAAGGATGTTATACGTGGAACATTTTGGTGGAAACAGATTCAGCGGTAATCGATGGGAACGGCGTGGCAAAAAGTACAAAGCTGCCGTTATGAGCGCACTCAAACAATTATACGGGAATCAAAACAATGACAAGGATTGTCAAAGTGAAGAAAGTAATGCCAGTGATACCTCTAGAAGACTACGAACAGATAGTATTTGTAGTGTGGCTACAGAAGCAGGGCTTCCGACCAAGCGCTAGCGCCAATGGTGGATCTCGCAATCTCTATGAGGCGATGAAGCTTAAGCGTATGGGTGTATGGGCGGGATGGCCGGACGTCTTTGTGCCTCTTGCTACGCCCAAATTTCATGGATTTTTTTGTGAAATGAAGCGTATCAAGGGTGGAAAAGTTTCCCCGCAACAGTTAGAATGCCTGTCGTATTTGCGTGATAATGGATATTACGCAGAGGTCGCGCACGGTGCAGAAGATGCAAAGAAACATTTTAACTTCTATCTATCAACTATTCCCGCTGCCGCATGAATTTCATCACTATAGCCTCCTCTTGGGCAAGCCGTTTAGCTGCGGCTTTTTTTTGTTAAGGATAACAAAATGTTCATCTCTCGTTGTCATAAATCCACTGTATATGTTCTTACCGATTACTATATTTGCGATAATTGCGGCAAATCATGTGATATAGTTTCTAGTCCAACATGGATGAGAGACCGTCACGATGACACCCGATATGATGCTGAAGCTCAAGCAATCTTTGGTTAAACATGAGTCATATTCAAAGTTTCCATATACCGATACAATGGGTAAAATCACAATTGGAATAGGTTACAACCTGACTGATCGTGGTGTGACTGATGACTGGATTACAGAACAATTCAACAATGACGCAATCTATTTCTATCAACTATTACTTGCATTCCCCTGGTTCAAACAATTAACATCAGATCGTCAGATTGTCCTGATAGACATGGCTTTCATGGGATGGAAGCGCTTTATGACATTTAACAAAATGCGAGATGCATTATTAACACATGACTATAAACGCGCAGCTTTTGAGATGCTAAATAGCAAATGGGCTGAACAGGTTAAAGGCCGTGCTGTTGATTTGGCACAGGGTATGCTGACAGGAACCTATAATATTTAACCATAGGTTATCTAATAGCTTTTATTAACTAAACTATACTTACATTAAGCCACGGATGGCATATTCGGAGGCTTATGATAAAGTTTGAGAATAAAGAGAATGGGCGTTTTTATTATGTGTCGATTGAAAACGACCTTTTACATAACTCTGTTTTGCGTATCACTTATGGTGGCAAACAGGTGTGCCGCTCTCGCGTCATCGGCTTTGAAAATAACGGATATATCCAAAAAGAAATTGTTAGAATATCGAAAAAGAGAATCAAGCGTGGATATTCTCTCGTGACTTGATGTAATATTAATCCATCATTACACAAAAGGATTTGTGATAAATGGAAGCTAAACCCTATAAAATTCCTCATCCCTATCGCAAGCTTACAAAGAAGCTAATCGATGCTCTTGTTAAAGACATTTATAACGGATGTACCCATGTTCTCGCCGCAGAATCAAACGGCATTACTGAATCCATATTCTACGTCTGGCGTGCTCAAGGAAAAATTGATATCGAGCATCAAGAGGATAGTTTGTGCGCCTATCTGGTGGAGTCTCTAGCAAAAGTCAAAAAACGCGAAGTAATCGTCTGTAGACAACTGATCGTTGAGTCTGAAAAAGGCCACAAGGGTGCTGAATGGACACTTGAGCATGCCTATTGGCGAGACTTTGGCAAGGATGCGAACATCAAGGAACTGGCCGACGATATTGCACATTTGCGTGATTCAATGAAGGGAGTAACCAAGGATGGCGATACGGCATGTGATATTTAGTCAGTCATAGGGTATACTATTAGTTTTTGAGAATAGTATGACTACATATGATGATGTAAAAGAATGGCGAAAAAAGAATAAGGACAAAGTAAATGAACAAGCAAAACGATACAGAGCCAAGCATCCAGAAACCAATAAAAAGGCCAAAGAAAAGTATCGAGAAAACAATATCGACAAGATCCGTAACCGTGACAGAGTGGCGCAAGCTTTGCGAAGAAAGAATGATCCTGAAGGACAAAAGCGACGAAACAAAGCATATGCTTTAAGACAGGAATCTAAAAAATGGGAAGCGGCTGGAAGGCCTGGACCATCGATATGCGAGCTTTGTGATGAAAATAGACTAACTGTTTTTGATCATTGCCATGTGTCTGGAAAGTTTAGAGGATGGATTTGTGATAGATGTAACAAGGTTCTAGGAATAGTAAAAGACTCAGTTTTGTTGTTAAGGAAGATGACGAAATATTTGGAGAGACATGATGTCGAAGTTAACGACCAAAAAGAGAAACAAGCTACCTGAATCAAAATTTGCTGGGCCTGATCGTTCCTATCCGGTTAATGATAAGGCTCACGCATCGAATGCAAAGGCTCGTGCAACACAGATGGTTAAGAAAGGAAAGTTGTCTCCTGCGTCTAAAACGAAGATAGACAACAAGGCAAACAAGGTTTTAGGACACAAGACTTTGAGCGGTGTACGGAAGTAATAACCAAAAGGATATTGACCATGAAAGAAGATAATGGCTCACAGGATGTGGGCGCAACTGCGTTTGATTACCCGAACTCTCAACATCCCGGTTACACAAACCACATTCATTATGGTCCTCAATTTGTGCCGAAGCCTACCAATGCTTCGGCTAAAGAAGTGGATCATGCGAAAGTAATGACTCAGGTATTACACGGAAAATAAGGAATACTGACATGGCTGTCGAACGCGATAACGCGGGATTAAGCAGTGCGTTTCATAACATCTTGCAGAGCGCAAAAGATGCTATGAACACACGTGCTGATGAGAAAACAGGTCAATACTATGTTAAAGGACAACCTGCACATAAAGGTGATTCTGATCCTGTGATGGGTTATGGGGATAAAGATGTAGATTTTGAGTCTGACCCTTCATTAGGTAAATAACATGCAGTGTACGGTATGCAAATACCCCAAATCGCATGTTGTTGAAACCAGGCATGACGATATGCGTGATGCGATTGTTCGTCGCCGTGAGTGCTTGCGTTGCGGTATGCGCTTCACGACACATGAGCAATTAAAGCGTCCGAGACAGTTGCAAGATGACAGATTCCCGGTGGGACATAAACCATGATGTCACTTGCAGCTTGTCGTCAGGAGTTTCACACACTAAAAGATTCGCTTAAGCGACAGGATGTCCAACATATTCAATTTGACAAGGATGTAACGAGAATCTATGCAAGCGATAAAGAACGGATATACAAACCTAATCCAACGGGTAAGCTTTTTCATGCTGACGATACTTTTGTGCAGCTCGTTATGGGGCCTTATGGTTCAGGCAAGTCTACACTCTGCATTAACAAGATTGTTGACACTACCTGTCGAATGCCCAAATGGTTCAATGGTAGGCGACGATCAAAATGGCTCATCATACGAAACACAAGTGGAGAGCTTCAATCAACCACCCTTCAAACATGGCTCCAATGGTTTGGTGATCTTGGCGTTATTAAAAAGAGACAAAAGCCACTCCTCACCTACGAACACACATTCAATGATGGACATGGCATAATCGAGCTTGAGCTGGTATTTATTGCATTGGATCGTGATGAAGATATACGTAAACTTAAATCTATTGAAGCGACAGGCGCGTACATTAATGAACTTTCTGAGGTACCTCAAGCAGTCCTGCACCACCTCATTGGTCGCGTTAACCATCGGTATCCTTCTCGTGCATTTTGTGCTGATCCTTATTGGTCAGGAATCATTGCAGACACTAATCCACCTGATGAAGATCACTGGATCAATAAAGACTTCGAGCTAAACCCGACACCCAACTATAAAATATTTCATCAGCCATCAGGCTTGATTCAAAATGGAGACGGCAGTTTTGCGAAAGATAAACAAGGTAACTATCTGGCTAATCCTGATTGCGATAACTATGAAAATCTATCGCCAGATTATTATGTCAAGCTTGCTGAGAAGCGTTCAGAAGGCTTTATCAAGGTTTATTGCGGTGGAAAATACGGAATTGTTGAGTCTGGCAAACGTGTTTATCCTGAGTATAATGATGATCTTCATTCAGTACCGACACTCGATGCAATACAAGGCTTGCCTATTCATCTGGGTTGGGATTTTGGTCTCACACCTGCTTGTATTGTGTTTCAGATTTCACCGCGTGGGCAGGCACGAGTCTTAAAAGAATACATCGCATCTGATATGGGTATCAGGACGTTCGCCAAGAATGTCGTATTGCCTGATCTTCCTGTTTCATTCCCATATAACAAAGTTGGTGAGTCTGAGGCTGATCCATCAGGGGCGGCAGGGGATGCAATCATGGAAGAATTAAGCTGTATTGGTGAGCTTAATTCACTCGGTATCAAAACAAATGGAGCAACTACAAATGATCCTGACATACGTATATCAAGTGTCCGTTATTTCCTAAACTCAATGATTGATGGACAGCCTGCCTACTTATTGTCACGAGAAGGATGTCCTGTATTACGTAAAGGATTTATTAATGGGTATGTGTTCAAACGATTGAGTGTGACAGGTGATGAGCGTTATCAGGATAAGCCAAACAAGAACAAATTTTCTCATCCGCATGATGGTCAGCAATACGGCTTGATGAAGTTTGCATCAGATCGAATCGTTGAAAATAAGAGACCAGAGGCGAACAAGATTGACATGTGGAATCCAGTATTACGTATCTTCTAAAGGAATAGTATGAAAAATAGCATGATGAAAAAGGGAATTATTAACGAGATAAGATCAGCATTGAATCATATAGAAAATGCGTATAATGTTCTAAAATACAATCTCGACAATGAAGATGCATTGAATTCCAAAGAACGTGAAGTGTTCTATGGTTATGGGATTGAGACAGCAAAGCTTAATATTGTGAGACTGGTTAATGCAAATAAAGGATTGCTTGCTGTTACAGGTGAGCTTAAAAAAGATTAAGGAAAATGATTAATGGAAATTAAAATAGAATTAGGCGCTGATATTCGTTATGAAAGTCCAGTTTTAAGAGTTGAATTATATAGATCACTTGATGCATTGTTGAATCCTATTGAGCATCCTGAAGATTGTTTTAATTGTGTATCGCTTATTGATTTAAAGGATACAAGCAAACATGATAATGCCTGCTCTCTGATAAAGACTATTCAGGTATCTGTAAACGCTCTTTTACGAATGGCTGAAGATAAAAAGGAAAAAAACTTATGAACGAAAATGAAAACCGAAAAGAAGTACTGGCCAACGATAAGGACATAGCTCGGCAGGTTCCATTGATACTGACTGATCGCACCGGAGTGGCTAAACCACAGGCATTGCGTAATGAAGAATTATTCTACAGGGCGATTGGGCGATGAGTAATAATCCATGGGAATGCCCTCGATGCGGTAGAATAAACTCTCCATTTAACCCGGCTTGTTTTTGTAGAAAGGAAGAAGATCATGCCACTGATAAAAGGTGCGAAGGCGAAAAGTAAGTCTGGAATATCTGAAAACATAAGGCGGGAACGCAATAGTGGACGCCCTGAAAAGCAGGCAATTGCCATCGCATTTTCGGAAGCGCGAGGCAAGAAAGGTAATAAAAAGAAATAGGGAATTATTTTTAATCACAAGGAGAGTGTCATGGGTGTTACAAACTTTAAGATCAATTTTCCAGGTCAAAACAATGATGTTGTTCCACGCATAGGTCATTTATATGCGCCACTTGATACTTTATCTACAATCTCGGGTGCTGGATATTTGGATAGCTATATTCAAAGCCAGGGGTTTACCGTTCAAGCAACGGATGTGATCTGCGCGGTTGGATCAAATGGCACGCAATGGTATAAACCCGTTTTCACCGGAACATCATGTCAATTAACAGTTCTACCATAAGGATTAAATCATGTTGAATAGTTTAGGAACTTCGAGACATTTTGGTGAAACAAATACAGCTCAACTTAATTGTGCGCCCAAAGAAGAAAACAAATATTTGAGAAATGAAGAAGCTGATATGCAAAAAGCAATTGGCTATTTATATGACTTCAAAAAGAAGTTAGATGAACTTCACCCGCACTGTATAACACTAATTGAGCAAATGTTACAAAGACCCATCAATCGTTATTAATGGAGAAACTTAACAATGAAGTTTGAACAAGCATTAGATTTATTGGAACAGGGTAAGTACATAGTTCGAGAAGGTTGGCACAGAACGGATGGTTTTATTTGCTTGATGCCAGGAATGCCTTTGCCTTGGAAGATCATGCCAGCACCTAATGCGCACGCGGGTGTACATACTCTTTCGCGTGATGACATAAAGGCGACTGACTGGAAGGAAGTTACCTATTGCGATCTGAATAAAGCTGATGAAGTAGACGCAGCGTAGTACAATGTGAATGGCACTCTCGACGTGGTGTGACACGTAGTCGCTACAGTAGTGATCACGATGCCGGCTGCTACACCGGAAGCCGTTAGAATCGGCAGGGTGCCTTGATTTAAAACCTTTTCAGGATGAGAAGGTTTACAATGTAACACCCTTAAGTTTCCAAACAAACCAAGGATGGTTGACAATGGAACGCGACGAGCATGACGTAAACACGGAAAACCTGTCTCCTGATGAAATCAACGAGATGGAAGAGCGCCGAGTTGATGCCTTAAACGATGCTGGCATTGATGAGGTTAAAGTCCTTCAAAAGTGCAATGAACATTTAAATACCTGGAATTCCTATTTCAACGAGAATATTGTCCGTGGTAAGGATGACATGAATTTCGTTTTGCGTGATCAATGGACGGCAGTCGAGCGTTCAGAGTTCACTCGTTTATTCAAACCTGCGATGACTTTCAATAAACTTTACGATTCGACGAAAAAAGTCGTAGGAGAACAACGAAAGAATAAGCCAGACTTGATCGTTCGATCATTGACAGGAAAGGCCACACAAGAACAAATAAATCTACGCGCAGACTTAGTGCGAACAATATCTTATCAATCACAGAATGACCTGGTTTATCAAACTGCATTTAAGAGCGCCCTCATGATGGGTTTCGGCGCATTTCAAGTCCTGATTGACTATGAAGCACCGAGAAGTTTTAACAAGATCATAAAATACGACATTATCCCTGATGCGACAAGCTGTTCATGGGATCCCACTGCATTAAAGCCACACAAGGGTGATGGAAACTTCTGTTCAAGGCGTTTCGTATTTACTCGTGATGAATTCTTTGCGACCTATCCGTATGTGCTTAACCCTGTGTCCTATGTTGATCCATATATGCTTCTGGATTTCCAATGGACTACACGTGACACAATCATTGTGTGTGATGAGTTTGTGAAAGAATGGTTTCCGCTGACAATTAATCATGTGAAAGTGGGCGATCAATTCAAGGTATTAACCAATGACGAATGGGAAGATGAACAGAAAAACTATAAGAAGAAATTGGACATCGCTGGGATGGGTGAGGCTCGTTCAATTATTGAAAAGGATAAGCCAATCAAGGTTGGGGAACGCCAAACGCAAGATTATAAAATTATGCACTACCGACTTATTAGAGATCGTATTATTGATTTCTCTGTGTGGCCTTCCCGTCAGTTGCCTATACCTTTCGTGGATGGTGACAGCTACTACATTGAAGGACGCCAATACACGAAATCCTTCATCCATGAAGCCCGAGATGCTCAGAAACTGTTGAACTATTCGAGATCGGAAACAGCAGCAGAATTAAAGAATAGACGCCGTGAACAGTGGCTTGGAACACCAGATAATATCATAGGCTATGAACAAGACTGGCGTAACCCTGAATTACAGATGGGTATTCTTCGTGCCAAACCTGACCCTAAAACCGGAATGATGCCGCAGAAAATGCCCGCTTGGGAAATCTCACAAGGTCTATTTGCGACATCGGCTGCCGCAGGACAAGATATCAAAGAGATTCTGGGATTTTCTGAAAACGATAATCTTCAAGGACAAGACATATCCGGCAAGGCTAGGCGCGAACGCAAACTCGAAGGATCGATGTCATCCTATGTCTTTCAGGATAACCTGAATCAGGCTATTGAACAGGGTGGCCGTATTGTAAATGATCTTCTTCCATACATCATCGGTGATGAACAGCGCCAGATGAATATATCCAAGAAGGATGGAAAGACCGACACAATCGTTATGAATCAGCGCCAAGGTGAGGGTGACAATGCGAAGATCATGAATCGACTGATGCCGGGTGAGTTTGATGTTGAGATTGATACGGGCCCATCATTCTCTGTACAAAAAGATATTGCGCTGGAATTCCTGCAAAATACATTGCAGATGTTCCCACAAGCCTTTCCGCTTATTGCTGATCTATGGGCTAAAAACCTGGACGTCCAATTCATGCCACAAATGGCTGAACGCTTCCAGACTTTGGTGCCACCGGATATCCTGGCTAAAGAACAAGGCAAACCCGCGCCTCCTCCAAAACCTGATCCACAAGCACAGATGGCACAACAAGAGATGCAATTAAAACAGCAACAGATGCAACAAGGTCAGATGGCATTGCAAATCAAGGCTGCGGAATTACAGTTGAAGAAAGAGAAAAACCAGCTTGATCAACTTGAACTGCAATTAAAAGCAGAGCAAGCACACATGGATGGTCAGTTGGATGTTTATAACCATCAGGCTGATATCAAGCAAGCATCTATTACACATGGGCTAGATCATATGAAGCACCGTGATCATATGGATCTTGAAATGATCAAGCATTTGGTTGACATCCATAAACATGAAAATCCGGTACAAAGAGCCTCTACCTAGAGGCTTTTCCTGAAATAAACCCCACCTGTACGACTATTTTATCCTGTAAACACGCGTAAAATTTTAACTATCAGCGACAGGAGTTGCTGGGCGTCAGGGTCGCCTTACAACCTTTGGGCAAATGAATGCCGAGTGGAGAAGTGAATATGGAAGTTCAAGATTCAAATCAAGGCCAGGATGGTCTTGCTGATCAAGTGAATGACAGTATGGGGATCGATGAATCACAACATGAGGCGAAAGCTGAAAGTGGTGAAGATAGCGATGAAGGACACTCAAAGGAAACATTAGCCGTTCAAAAACGGTTGAAGTCTCAAAAGAGAGCCCACGAACGGGAAGTTCGTGACCTTCACGCCCGAATAGGCGATCTAGAGTCCAGGATGACACAACCCATGCAAAATACACAAGATCAGCCGATGAATCCCTATCAAGCCCCGCAAGGTGGTGGGATAGATGAGCATATCCACAAGGCAGTGAGCTACGCACTCCAGCATAAGGAAATGCAGGAGCGCCAGGCGCATGAAGCGCAAAGCCAGGCACATATTCAAAGGCAGTATCAGGATTTCCAAAAACATCTTGATAACGTTGGCGATA
>Ga0182030_10008825_pt1 | contig 20769 bp, 11 predicted proteins | sample 812S3MmetaG_FD_121299 | JGI IMG/M metagenome (GOLD analysis project Ga0182030, IMG submission 121299) | Permafrost microbial communities from Stordalen Mire, Sweden - 812S3M metaG (Illumina Assembly) | ecosystem: Environmental > Terrestrial > Soil > Wetlands > Permafrost | place: Sweden...
AACGCGGCCAAGCAGGCCCGCGAGCAACTTCTCAAGGAGCGCTGGAACGAGGTCGACGATTCCGTCGAGAGCTTCCTGCGGCGTCCGCGCTACAAGCGGCTGTATGAGATCCTGAAGAAGGGCAACGTCGAGATCCGCGTCGTGTCCCGCGCCGACGCGCCTTTCCTCCATGGCAAGGCCGGCGTCATCCGACGGCCCGACGGTTCGGCGACCTCGTTCATGGGCAGCCTGAACGAAACCCGCGAGGGCTGGAGCGAGAACTACGAACTCGTCTGGGAGGATTCGTCCGCCGAAGGGGTCGCTTGGGTCGAGGACGAGTTCGAGCACCTGTGGGCGCTCGGCAAGCCGCTCCCCGACGCCATCATCGACGAGATCGGGCGCAGCGCTCGGCGCGTCGAGGTCCAACTCGAGGAGTTGGAGACGCAGGACGTGGCGCCCGCCGCCTTGGTCGAATGCAACCTCTATCGCGGCGGCGAGCAACTGATGTCATGGCAGCGAGCCTTTGTCGGCCTGTTCCTGCATCACCGCGCCGTCTACCGGAAGGTGCGGCTCCTGCTCGCGGACGAGGTCGGCGTCGGCAAGACGCTCTCCTTGGCCGGCAGCGCACTGGTCTCCGCCCTGATGGGCGACGGACCCGTGCTGATCCTCTGCCCGGCGACCCTGACGAACCAGTGGCAGATGGAGCTGAAGGACAAGCTCAACATCCCGTCGGCGGTCTGGCTGTCCAGCCAGAAGGCGTGGCAACTCGACCCGGACGAATTACCGCTGCCGTCGGTCGGCGCCGAGGGGATCACGAAATGCCCTCGGCAGATCGCCATCGTCTCCACCGGCCTTATCGTCCACATGACGGAGGAGCGCCGGCTGCTCAAGTCGAAGCGATTCGGCTTGCTGATTCTTGACGAGGCCCATCGCGCCCGCGGAGCCAAGTCGAAGAGCGCGGACGAACGCAAGGCCAACAACCTACTCGAATTCATGCTGGAGGCGGCGCGCCGCGCCGAGCACGTCCTTCTCGGCACGGCGACCCCCATCCAGACCGATGTCGCGGACCTTTGGGATCTGATGAACATCCTGAGCCAGGGCGTCGATTTCGTTCTCGGCAATTATATGAGCCCTTGGCGCGACCAAGCGAGGGCGATCCCGATGATCACCGGCGAGGTGAACGTCACCGGCGACCGCGAGGCATGGGATTGGTTCCGCAACCCGATGCCGCCGGCCAAGGAGGCCGACGTCATCTTCGGCCATGTACGGAACGCCATCGGATTGTCCGACGACAGGTTCGTAACCGACCTGCCTTACGGCGAGATCCCCGACGAGGACAATTTCGTCCGACCGCAGTTCGAGGACGACGTCCTGTCGCCGTCGAACGGTTTGACCTTCTTCCAGAGGAACAATCCGATTGTCCGCCATGTCGTGCTGCGCCGGCGCGCGACATTGGAAGACGCGGGGCTGATCCCTAGGATTCCCGTCGATATCCACCCGATGCCAAACTCGGCGCCCGTGATGTTCGACGGACTCGGGCTGCGGACCTCCGCCGCCTTCGATATCGCCTACGAGGCGGCCGAAAAATTCACTAAGGCCTTCGGGAAGCGCCAGAAGGCCGCGGGCTTCCTGAAGGGGCTTCTGCGTCAGCGCATATGCTCGAGCGTGGCCTCGGGGCTGGCGACGGCGAAAAAGCTGCTGGAAGGCCGCCCGATCGACGACGAGGAATTCCAACTGAACCTCGGTGACGGGAAATTGGAAATCGTCGACGAGGAACGCCTGCACCTTCAGACGATCATCGATTGCTTCGAGCGGGATGCGAGCGACCCGAAACTCGACGCCGTGCTGTTCTACCTGCTCGAACGGCGCTGGCTGGAGATGGGCTGCATCGTCTTCAGTCAGTATTACGACACCGTCAAATGGATAGGCGAGCGCCTGACCGCACGCCTGCCGGACGAAACTGTCGCGGTCTACGCGGGCGCCGGGAAATCCGGTCTCTACCGCAACGGCGAATGGAAGAGCGTCGAGCGCGAGGTTATCAAGAAGGCCGTAAAGGAGCGGACCATCAAGCTGGTCGTCGCCACGGATGCAGCCTGCGAAGGGCTCAATCTCCAGACCCTCGGAACCCTTATCGACGTCGACCTTCCCTGGAACCCGTCGCGCCTGGAGCAGCGCATCGGGCGCATCAAGCGGTTCGGGCAGCGGCGCGACAAGGTGGACATGGCGAACTTCGTCTACCACGGCACCATCGACGAGAAGGTCTACGAGACCCTCTCGGCACGCATGCAGGATCGCTACAACATTTTCGGCACGCTGCCTGACGTGATCGAGGACGACTGGATCGAGGACATCGAGAACCTCGGGGAAAAACTGCGCGAGTTCACGACGAAGAAAAAGCAGGCCAACGCCTTCGACCTTCGCTACGCGCAGGATGTCACCGCCGACGAGCATCGATGGGAGCTTTGCGAGCGCGTTTTGGCTCGGACGGACGTCACCAAGCGGTTGTCGCGGGGATGGGGCGAGAGGGTCGTCGAGGCGGCGTGAGTTTGAATGCAGGACACGAGCAGCAGGAATTCGTTCGCTTGGCCAAATTAATGGAGTTCGCGATCAATTTCCAACTGTTGATACGTTAAGGTGGTCCGCGAAAGGGAAGCTGGGGCTTATCGGTGACAACTCCTACACAAATCGTGGCGGTGGACCTGTTTTGCGGGGCTGCCGGGCTGTCTTTCGGCCTCAAACAGAGCGGCATCGAAATCTCCGCCGGGATTGATCTCGACCCAGCTTGCAGATACCCCTTTGAGCGTAATATCGGCGCCAAATTCATCGAACGAGACATTGCGTCCCTAGAGGCTTCAACGGTAGCGGCCTTGTTCCGAGGCGCTGCCGTAAAAGTTTTGGCTGGTTGCGCACCCTGCCAACCATTTTCCGCCTACACCACGCGCCGACGCGAAATCGATGGTCGATGGCAACTGCTGCTTGAGTTTCTTTGATGCTCGAGCCGCAGAATCGTCTCTCGATCTATGATATTGTGCGCGCTCCTGCCGGATGCGCGATCGATGCCTTGGTTGTCTGTACCTATTCAGCACCCTCGGCATCAGTTAATCTGATCCGATAATAGCTATTCAACTACAATACGGTCGCTTTCGGGGGTTGCTCCAACTCGACCCGCCGCTTTTCGGCATCCTTCTTTCGTTTGCTGGTGTCGATACGGTATGTGTCAATTACATCGAGATCACTCTTCATCTCGCCTGGCGTCGGAACTGGAATCGCCTTACCGGCCGCCATGTCATGTCCAGAGCGCTCCGAGACTCGCTTCATCGCCCAATAGACCTGCTTGTGATCTTCATCTTCGACAACGACCATCCGCAGGCTTTGTGTTTTGACATCGCTATTGAATCGTTCAACCACTTTGCCCAGCAGCACCTCCTCAACGAGTCTTTCCCAGGTTTCCCTAAGGTCGGTATAGAAGTCTTTCGCAGACCGCCGCCATGCGTCAGTCGTGAAATCGGTGACGCCGTCAAAGCCCTTCAGCCGCACTCTGAGAGTTTCAACACGCCTCGTGACAGGTTGTGCGATCCATGGCTCATCGATCTCGCTGATCAAGCCAAAGCCGGCGGCTTCCGACTTGTTGATATAATTGCGGACGAGAGGAATCGCCGGACTGGCCTGGGCTGCCGCATCGACCACCTCGTTGAAGAACAGAAGATTATGCGTGAAGATGATGACCTGCCGTCCCGCAGCCGCTTCTTTCACGAGTCTTGCAGCGACTCGCCTGATGCGGACATGGTCGAGAGACGATACCGGATCGTCGATGATCATGCCTTGGCGCGATTTGTCTCCGCCGACTTCGGCGAGAAAACAGGCTAGCGCAAGCGCGCGCTGCTCTCCTTCACTTAACACCTTGCTGTTTGCGATTGCTTTCGCCGCGTTGAGTCCAACTTCGAAATAGCTTTGCCCATCCTGACTCCGGTCATTTACGGCGAACGGAATGTGCGTCAGCGCCAGAGCCTCAATCTCAGCGACGATACGCTTCTCGAGATTCTCCATGACGAGGCTACGCCGCAGCGATGTCATCTGCCGGGACACGGAACCTGTTTCAACGACGTCGCAGCTTGCGAGAAGTTTGCGGCGCTCGTCCAAGTCCACCAGACGCGCCAGAACCACGGCGAGATCATCCGAGAGCTTTTTTCGGTCCTTAAGCACGTCGCGGCGTGCTCGATCGCTCGCACGATTGCCATCGTTGGCTGCCGCCTCGTCATCTGCCAGCGCCTCCGCCTCCAGTGCGGCCACCTCCGTTCGCACCTTCGTTGCGATAGGGTCAGCAAGCGGCGGGAGAGCGACGAAATCGGCCAGCGCGGTGACGCCGACAATTGCATCCCGCCTCTTCCCGGCAGCGGCGCAATAAGCCGCGATTAGCGGCAGCATCTCTTTACGTTTGGCCGATAGATCGCCGAATTCGCCGAGCGCTGCCTCGACCCCCTCGCCAGTCGCCATGACGAGGTCCTTGATCTGGCGCAGGGCTTCGCCATGGGCAACAGATGCGGTTTGGGCCGCCTTGTTTGCGGCGCCTGTCACGAAATCATTGAACGCCCGCACCCGCTCCGCGGCGTCCTCCGTCATCGGCTCCTGGCAGAGCATACAACGATCGCCTTCTTGGTCCGGCAAATGCTGGTGATCAATGCCGGTGATGCTCGCCGCGTACGCGCGCGCGTGGTCGAACATGAGCCGCCAGGGAGAAAGTCCGGCACCGGGCAGCGGCATCGACGCGAAGGAGCCTGATGCGGCGAGTTTCGCAGCCCCGGCCGTCGATTCGGCAGTTGCATATAGATCGCGATAGGTCTCTACGGCGGCCCCTGAGAGCGCCTGGTCGATCTGTTCGGACGCCGCCAGGAGCTTCTCTAAAGCTGTCTTGGCACGCCGACGCTTTGCTGCCATCGTTGAAGGCTCGCTTGCCAGGGCCTGCTCGAGCCCGGCAAGCTCGGCCATCTCCTGCTCTGACACTGCCGCGACGTTCTTGATCTCATCAGCGGAAGGCAGTGCTTCCTTGGACTTAATTTCGAGACGAGCCAGCAGGTTTGCGACCGCGCCACCAATAGTGTATCCGCCAGGCAGTGGTGTTTTCAGTTTCTTCTCGATAGTCTTGATTTCTTCCCGAAACCCAGCCTCCAGCTCACTGCGGAGAAGACCATGGCGTTCGAGGAGTGCAATGGCGGCCGGCAGAAACCCAATCCTGTTTTGCTTGTCGACGTAGAGGCGGGCGTTTGCAGAATCGAAAACAGAAATCCGCGCGATTGGCGCAGGCGGTTGTGTTCCATCTTTCCAAGTGATGGGAGTCGGCTCCCTGGCGCCCTCTTCGAGAAACCGGACGAGCACCTCGGCCGGCGGCTTGACGCCGATCTCAAATACGTTGCCGAGGAGATCGTCCGCCGTCAGGCTACGGCACAATTTCTTGGCGATCCGGCAATAGCCACTTTTTCCGCTTCCGTTATCGCCGTAGATGATGGTGACGCCATCGGTGGCGAAACGCAATTGCTGTTCTTCTGCCAGGCGGTTCAGATGCTTGACTGGACCGAGTGAGCAAAGCACCGCACGCGGCTCGTTCGAGCTGCTTGCCTTCAAATGCTCCGTTGCGAGCGGCGAGCATGTCGGCGGCTCGTCGGACACAAATCCACCCACATGGCGGACGCGCGCGGCTACAGCGCTCTTGTTTTCCTCATCAAGGATGAAGCTTGGCTGCGCGGCGTGTCTTCGTAGGGCGTCCCTGATCCAATCATGCTGCTTGTCCGCCCATTCCAGGAGTCCAACTTCGGCCATTCCAACCCCCAATATTGTCGTCATTGTAATTGTTGATCTGTTCCGATCTTGTGTATTCGCGCGTTGGGGCAGACTTTCTTCGCGATGTCGCACAGATGCCTATGGTGCGTCAGGTAGATGACCTGTCCTGCCCCTGCCATGTCGGCAAACAGCCTGAATGCTTCTTCGGCTCGAAAATCGTCAAACGTCTCCATAATGTCGTCAGCGACGAACGGCACCGGGTTACGCGCTCGAACGAATTCGTGGTAGCCGGCCACGCGCAGCGCTAGATAGAGCTGGAAGCGTGTGCCTTTGGATAGTTCGTGGGCCGACTTCGAGCCCCCTGCGGCCGACAAGGCGATCAAGGTTTCTCCGTCCTTGCCGGGCTGGGCCACGAGCCCACTATAGTTGCCCCGGCTTACCGTTCGAAATGCTGCGGAGGCGCGCGTCATCATAGAGCTACGATGGTGCTCGCGATAAGCGCGCAATGCTTGCTCCATGGCAATCGTGCCCGCTCGGAATTGCAGATAGCGTCCAGCACCGTCCTGAATTTCAAGCAGCGCCGTATGCCGGCGCTCCTCGATCTCCGCGACCTTCGAATCCCCTCCTATCGCCTCGACTTGATCTATCGCCCGACTTCGCGCGGCGAACACTTCGTGGCAGCGCCTGTCTTGGTCGTCGAAACGTGCCTTCAACTCGATAAGCTCAGCCTCTAGCCCAGGTCGATCGGCAGCATCGAGGATGCGTTCGGCTTCAGTGATATCGGAGAGGCGTAATGCCTCGCGGATTTCATCCTCCGCATCTTCGACATCCGCTTGCAGCTCATTTCGTTTGCCGACGTCTAGGAGCTTTCCGGCAACCTCGGCCAAAGAGGGCATGCCGAAGAACGATGTCATCCTGCTTTTCCGCTCTTCGTGAATCGCCAGCGTTTCGGCAAGCGACCGTTCCCGGTTTCGCGCGTCTTCGAGATTATCCGTTGCCTTCGCGCGACGCACGCGATCTGTGGCCGCGTCCCGAACGCGATCACCGACGCGCTGCGCCAGATCGAGGACCGTGCGTGAGTCGAGCGGAATCGCCATCTCGCTGCAGATGGCAATAACTTCATCGCGAAACGCGGTCTGGTCCTTCTCCATCTTATCAATGCGATCGACCAAGCCTGCCTTCTTTTCGAGAGCGGGTCCAAGATCTGCAATGGCTGACAGAATCTCGCGCACGGTCGCAAGCGTCGGTATTTCGGCCTGATCGCCGAGCCAGCACGCCTTGCACGCCGTCGCCCAGGACCTGGTCCATATCTGCTCATCTGCATCCGCCTGTTCCGCGGCGCGTTCCCGTGGCAGCAGCTCGCGCTTTCGCTCGACCGCCGCAGCGCGCAACGCCCGGGTCTCGCCTTCGCCGTCGAGGATTGCTTGAGCCGCCCCAAGAAGACCCTCGAATCCAGACTCAGGGTCATAGGAGAGGCCGATGCCATCGAGCGCAGTTTTCAACCGGTCATGAGCTTCCTGCTCATCGGCCTTAGCTTCGCGTAGGTCGCGTTCGGCTGTAAGGACAGCCCCTCGCATTTCCAGCACCTTCTCGCGCCGCGCGAGCCAACCTTCGACCTCCGTCAGCGCGACATCATCGGCAAACGACGTCGACATCGCGCGAACAGAAGCAGCGATCTCATTGCGGATTGATTGCGCGGCCGCGGCAGCTGCGTTCTTAAGTTCGAGGGCCCGCGTCAACTCAGCTGCGGCAATAGTGAGAGATTGTCCGGTGTGATGCAGTTTCGCTAAGTCTGACATGTGCGCCTGGCGGCTCGACGTGACGATGTCGTCGTGTCGCAGCGCGCTCTCGAACGCATCGGCTGATGTGGGCTTGAGATCATGGCGGTGCGCTGACCAAGCCTGCTCCCGCTGAGTCCGGATGGCGGCCGCCTCCTGGTCGGAGACGATGCCTGTCATGCCGGCGATGGCGTCGCGTTCGGCCTTGAGCCGGCGTGTCTCGCTCGTTAGCCGCTCGACATCGCCAACATGCTGGTGGAACTCCCGCTGTGCATCATCAATCGCTGTCTTCCACTGTCGGATCGCGTCCGCACCCGGGCATTGGATCCCGAGGAGATCCTCGGCCTCTCCCTGCCAAGGGTGTAGCGTACGGAGCTGGTCCGTCAATGTAGCGATCGCCGCTTCGCGGGCCCTCGCCGCCAATCGGCGCCGCGCAACATGGTCGGCGTTGCGCGAAACTGCGACGGCCGCCGTCAATCGGGCGATCGCGTTGTCCCTGCCTTGTTCCGATTCCGTATCCTTTCCGGCTTCGTGGAACGCTGCCTCGGCATCCGCCAGACGGCGACGGGTGTCAGCAAGTTCCGTCGCGGCAGTCCGGACGGTGTTCTCGACGCCGGAGCGAGATTCGACCAGTTCGCGTAGGCGACCGACCGTTGAAGCCCCGAGCAAGAGACGTCGGGGATCCGCTTCCCCCTCCCGCTCTATCCGAGTCAAAACACCGGCGATTACAATTTCCGCTGCTTGCAGTTGCAACCGCCGCTCTGGGATATCCTTCTCGGCCGTCACGTGACGGGCTCGCAGGTCGGCAAGCTGCTCAACTCTGCTGAACACCCGCAGAGCAACTTCGTCCACCACGATCGAACCGACTTCGGCTTCTAACCGCTCAATGTTTTCGCCGACCGCCCGCATTTGTACGCCGAGCTCTATCTCCTCCTTCTGCAGCTTCGGCAGGTCCTCGCTCCAGGCTGGAGGCGGAACGGGCAACTCGGCGAGCGGCTGGAGGCGTTCGCGGAACGCTCGGAGCGCGGCGAGACGCGGCAGAGCAGCGAGGTGACGCTGAATTTCATCGAGCCGCGCCTGGATCCGCGTTCGTTCGCCAATCGCTTCGTCATATTGTGACGCAGCCCGGTCGCGAATGTCGATGAGCCGCGCGTAGTCAGACGCCAGCGTATCGAACCGCTCCCGTTCGGCCTTCAATTCGGCGAGACGCGTTTTGAGATCGGCGAGAATCCCGCTCCGCGAGCGATATTTGTAGAAGCCATCGGCCTCCGCCCTCAGGTCGAGCAACTTGCGGCTGAGATCGGAAAGGCCCGCGCTGGCCGAAAACAGCAGCTCTCCAAGATCACCCTTGCTGGCGAGAATGCTCTCGCCCCCTTTCGCCAAGGTCTCGTCATCGAGTGAAAACATGGTGCGATATGACTCACGATCAATGCCGCCCAGTTCGCTACGGATGACGCTTTCGGCAATCGGTCGATCGTCGGAATCAAGCAGGCTGTTCTGCGGCCGCTTGATTCGGACGAGCTCCCGGGCTTCAGCGGCGAACTCGAGGACGCCGCCCACCCGCATGGTTGGATAGGGATGAAGGAATCCGAATGGATTCTGCGTTCCCATCCCGAACAACAGATCGAGAAAAGCCGCGAGAGCAGTCGATTTTCCTGCCTCGTTCGGACCATAAACGATGTGCAGGTCGGGCAGGCCTTGTGGCTTTTCACCGAAGTCGATGCTCTGACCGGTGAAGTGTCCGAAGCGGGTGAGGTCGAGGCGTTTGAGGCGCATGAGCTATGCACCCTTTTCGGATGCATGGAGCCTCGCAAGAATATCTTCAGTGCCCTCTCGCGCTAGAAGCGTAAGACCAGCCTTGAAGGCTGCCTCGTCGGCGCCGAGGCTCTCGCGGCATTCCTGCGGGAGCTGCGATCTCAGTTCGTCGGCGACTGCGACGAACTCCGTCTGAAAGCCCTCGGACTGAAGCACCTCCTCCTCGATGAGACGTCGCAGTTCCACAAGCGGATCGGCAGCGGACTCGGCTGCCGCAGTGGCGGAATGAGTCGCCACTTCGAGCTTTTCGATCCAACACGCGCCGATGAGAGTTCCACGGTCATCCGCCTCGGCCTTAAGGAGATCGAGGTCGCGCCGAATGCGCCAGGACAATGGGGTGGCGCCGGTCAAGTGAAGCCGAGCTACAAGGTGTTCTGAGACGACAGACTCTCGCGTCTGCTGCAGGGCGCGCGTCACCGCAGTGATCAGATCACGCCACTCTTCAAGGCCGGTGGCGTCGACTGGAACCCGTTCGAATTGTGCGACACTGGTGACACGCTCCTCGATGTGGATCGAACGATCGTCCAGAATGGTGACAAGCGTCACCGATTTTGCGCCGGATTCATTGATGTCGCGCCCTTGCGGCATGCCGGCCATTACGATCGCGCAGGCCCCTTCCACGATTGATCGCTTATGCACATGACCCAAGGCCCAATACTGGAAGCCGGCGGCGTGCAGGTCAGCATGACTGCATGGTGCATAAGGATCGTGGCCGGGAGCACCTGCAAGGCTCGTGTGCATGATGCCAATGTTCACGGCACCCGCGACCGAAGGCTTGTATTTTGCGATCAGACTTTCCGGAGCGTGCGGTTGCGCAAAACTCAAGCCATGAATTGCCACAGGGAAATGGCCCGCCTCCCGGTCTATGGCCACTGCTTCAGCGCGACCCCCGAAGATCTTCACCGAGTCTGGAAAGATCAGTTCCTTCGTTATTCGTGAAAGCGCGTCATGATTACCGCGAATGATGAAGACGCGAATTCCGGCCTGATGCAGCCGACGGATCTGCTCGGCCAGAAAACGGGCCGTCTTCATCGAGGTCTGGTCGCCATCATAAAGATCGCCTGCCAGAACCAGCGCGTCGACACGCTCTTCCAGGCAAAGATCGACGATGCGCACAAAAGCCCGCCGCGTCGCGTTTCCAATCAGGTCGGCGAGGTCGGGGTTTCGCAGAGCAAGCGAACGCAACGGAGAGTCGAGATGGATGTCTGCAGCGTGGACGAAGCGATAGGATGCGATGTTCCCCTCCCCTTATACCTCAGATGACCTCCGTTAAGGTCGACGGCCCATCACCGTCGACCTTATCACTATGATCTGCCGGAAACCCAATCCCTGATGCGGCGCCAGAAGCTCTGGGTTGCCTTGGGTGGATCGGGCTGAACAGGAGGTTCGACCTTTGGCGACTGCCCGTAGAAGCGCACTTTGGCGGCGCGATCACGACGACGCTCGGCTTCGACCTGCTCGTCGCTCCAAGGGCCGGCTTCGATCACCCTTCCGCAGTCGATCACATAGTGCGATCTGCACTTCAGCGTCCAATTGCCGATCGACGGACGAAGCGAGATCGTCTCGCCGTCAAACGTCATCTTCCAGTCCGTCGGCGTGAAGGGCGCGACGACCTCCTCGCCGCAACCGCAGCAGCAGCTGTGGGCTGATGTCGCATATTCCATCGACACATAGAGAACGCCTGCCTCAAGACGCTCGGGGACGTGTTCGACGAAACGGTGCTCGAGTCGCTTGTGCTTTATCACGCGAATTCCCCATTGATCAGCATGTTGCCATCGGTGGTGTAGGTGCAGTGGTGCTCGCGCTCGAGGTCGCGGTAGAAGCCCCTGATCTTCTTCCACTTCACGACCGCGAGGATGGCATTCAGGGCGTTCAGGTCCGCGACCTGAATGTTGGACGCATAGATGTCCTTGGTGCCGCCGCCGGCGAAAGAAATGCGCCGGCGCGCGTGATCCCGCTGCTCAGGCGTGCTGGCGGTCACCCGCAGGATGCCGCCGAGCGATCCGTCGTCGAGCTCGAGGCCCATGCCGACGTCGACGAACGCGGCACCGATCGCCTCGAGCTTCTCCACGATCAACCGCTTCGCGTCACCGGCGTCGAGAGACAGGAACGCGAACGTGACACCGTCCAGAAGGTGGATGTTGTCGGTGCCGAGCGAGACGTCGTGAGCCACGATGTTCCGATGCATGCGGCTATAGATGCGCTTCAGATAGTCAACCTTCTTCGGCGTCTCGCGTAGCTCCTCCAGGCTCGGAGCGCCCGGCGCCCGAAACGCGTTGTGGGTCAGGAAATCGTCACTGTCGAACAGCCGAATCTCGCGGACCGGCGTCTTGGCGACGAAGTCCAGGATATAGCTCCCCGTGCCGCCGCCGCCGATGATCGCGACGCGCTCGTTGACCAGCCGCTCGGTTAAAACGCCGATGCCAACGCGGTCGGAGGCGGTCTCGACATAGTTGAAGACGCTATCCTCCTCTTCTTCGGGTTCGCGGAAGGAGCGAGGCGTCACACCAGGCTTCAACACGGCAGCCGGGCCTGCGATGATATTCGCGTAGCTCGTCATCTTGTGGTGGTAGTCTGTGTAGCCGCCGTCCGGCTTGCTGGAGAAGCTGTGGGTCGCCTTCAGGCCGTGGCCGAGGTCGAAGGCGCCGGCCGCGTGCGAGATGCCCTGGATCGGCGCTCCGTCGGCGCGGCACGGAAAGTCGCCCTCCCAATGAACGACGTGAGTATCGGGCGTTCGAGTGTCATCTCCCGCCAGCGTGAGGCTGGAGATGAGCGTGCCGATGCGCACCTGCTTGTGCGCATCGACATAGGGAACCTCGCGCATGACGAGATACCCACTCCGCTGCTGAACGAAATAGCCTTCGTCCCGCAGCCGCTTGAGGTCGTGATTACGACTGAACAGTGCGTGTGACATTGAACACCGTGCCCTTCTTCTTGACGTCGACCGAGCCGCCGGCGCCGAGCTCACCGGCGTGCGGTGTGGACGCAGCGTGCCGGTAGGTCATGGAGAAGAGGACGTTCGGCTCATGCTGACCCGGGAAGGCGAGCTGGACGATCTGCTCGAACGTGACCGTGCGGGCGTTCACCGTGCGCGGCCGCGAATTGACGATGATTTCGAACGTCTTCAGCGCAGTCATGAACCGCTCGATGCCGGGCTGGGTCAGATCAATCAGCTCGCCGGGCTCGATCAGGCGATCTTCGCCGCCGCGGACCTCGAGGAACACGCCCTCGCCGTCGCCAGGCTTGGCGAGTCTGTAGAGCACCGTGGCGCTGATGACGGGCTTGCCCCAGCGCAGCTCGTCGTCGTTGAGCGTGAGCTTGAAGTCGCGATCGGTCTGGAAGGCGACGAACCGCTCGGCGCCGCGCTCGCGGAGGTCATAGGGCTCGTTGAGCCGCACGTCCTCGAAGTCGCCGGACGGCAGAATCGCAAAGAGGCTGTAGCCGTCCTGCGGGTCCAACGCGGCGGCCTCAAGCAGCTGGCGCCCCAGCGGCACGGGATCGCTCACCTGGCGGGACTGGAAGTTGAGATCCCCCTGGGTGAGGAGGAAGCGATACCCCCGCGCCGGATGCAGCGCCCGGCCTTCGCGCAGGGCGCTGCCTAGGTCATCGTAATCGAGAAGTTCTTCGGTATTCATAAGACTGGATCCCTTGGTTCTGCCGAGGCGGAGTCGCGGCTCTAAGGATCCAATCGGAACGACGTCGGTCGACCGGTAAGGTCAGGCAAACTTTTTTTGCAGGGGGCCGTCGGGCGTCGGCCCGCAGATGAAAAAGGCCGGGCAGTTCGGGCAGGTGCGCGATGAAATCTCGGCGGGAAACCGGCCGGCGCGGATATCGCCGAGAAATTTCGCCAGCTTGTCCTGTCGACCTTTGAGCTCGCGGTCCGAGAGGGCGAGTGGAAGCGCCTCCCCGTCAGAGAGGTGGACGAGCTCGGCTACGGCACCGGGAAAGGCCTGCTTCACCGCCAGCATCAGCGCCGCCGCGCCGACATCCTTGCTCTCGGCCGACCGCAAGTGGCCCGTGCGAATACGGCGTGCCGCCCGGACACCGTCCGGCCGCACCAGCACCTCGTCCGGCCGGACGATGATTTCTTCGCCGCCGAAATTGAGGCTGAGCGCGATGGGCGCCTCGACGACAGCACCGGCGCGGCTAGCGAGGAAAAAGCGCAGCATCACCAACGCGAGGTCGCGGAATTCGGCGCGATAGGCGTGTTCGGCGAGCCCCTCGCCAGCCAGTGCCGCGTCGGTGTGCTCTTCCACGTCTCGTTCGGTTACAGGGACATCCGACGCAACCACTGTCCCGACCACAGAGCGAACCGCCTCGTGGAGGTGCATGAAGGCGGTCGCAGTCCGTCGCCCGCCGACCTGTAAGACATGTGTGTAGAAGAAGCGTCTCGGGCAGGATTCATAAAGGGCGATCTGCGGCGCGCCAAATCGCAATCGCCCGTCGACCACCAACTCGATGCCTCGCGCTTCCGGCGCGACCGAGAGCGCCCGCGCGGGCTTGACCGAGCGTCTCACTAAGGCGGAGCCGAGCCGGTCAAGAAACGGCGAAAGCGGTCGATTGTGGCCATTGTTCTTCTCGGTCGGCGCATACAGGATCAGGCAGTCGCGCGCACGCGACTGCGCCACGTAGAACAAACACTCCTGCTCCTCGGCCTGGCCCGCGCGAAACGCATCGAGAGCGCTGCCTTCGGCGCCCGCTATCATGCCGTCGGGCGCTGGACAGGGCGGCGCAGGTGGCGTGCGCGGAATCGTATCGCTATTGAGCCCGGGGATATGAACGCCTCCGAACTCGAGGCCCTTGGCGCCATGGATGGTCATCAGCCGCACGGCGTCGAGGTGTTGTGCGGCCGCTGGCAGCTGGCGCAAGTCGCGATCGTCGCCAAGGCGCACCAGTCGGCGGACACGATCGAGTAGGCGCGTAATGGGCAGCCCTCGCCCCGCAGGCTGGACCCTCACGAAGTTCAGGAACTGCCAGATCGCGATGCCGCGGGTCCGATTGGCGAGGTCCGCCGACACCCCGAGCCGTGCGGCGATGCGGGTGCGGTCCAGCAGGAGGCTCGCGAGCACGGTCCAGGGCGACGCGGTCTGATCGAACCCTGCCAGCGCGGCCGAGAGCTTGGCGAGCGCTCCGCGCCCGGCGTCGCTTACACCGGGGATCGAGCCGACGTGATGGAGCCAACCGGCCGGCGCGTACTCGGCCGCACGCAGATGCTCGAAGACCGCCGCCACGTCCATGAGGGAAGTGGCGAAGTCGGGCCAGCAACCGATGCGAACCAAGCCCATGGCGCGCCTATCGACGAGGACCGAGAGCAGCGCCAGCAGATCCTTGACCTCGGCCCGCTCGAACAGGCTGCCCAGAAACAACACCGGCACGCCCAGCCGTTCGAGATCCTGCCCGATTGTCGAGAGCTTCTCGTTCCCAGTGCAAAGAACTGCTTGCTCACGGTAGGCCTGCCCCTCGCTCCGGAGTTCCTCGATTGCGTCGGCCAGGGCGACTTGCTGCTGCTCGGCCCGCTGCACCGTGCGCAGCTCCGGCTTATGGCCGTTGGCCTCCCGTTCGGCTTCGAGGCCGCTGTCGGGGTCGCCGGCGCGCATCGTGATCGCGAAGCCGGAGAAGCTGGCGACGATCTCCGGCACCGAGCGATAGTTTCGCTTCAGCCGACCGCGCTTGCCGCCGGGAAAGTCCTCCTTGCCGAACCGCGTCATGTTGAAAGAGGACGCGCCACGAAACCGATAGATCGACTGCTTGGCGTCGCCGACCATCCAGAGATTGCGGCCATTCGGGCGAAGCGCGCTCAGCAATCGAACGCTGCTACGGTTCACGTCCTGGTACTCATCAACCAGGACGTGATCATATTGCGCCTGCAGCGTCGCGCAGATGGCCACGTTCTCCTCGAGCAGCAGCACAGGCAAGGCGACGAGATCGCCGAAGTCGACGCAATGCGCGCTGCGTTTGAGCTGTTCATAAGCCGCGTAGACGCGCGCTACTTCGCCTGCGCGCTCGGCGGCTTCGCGCGCGTCGGCGTCCCCCGCTTTCGCCAACATCGCGTCAGCGAGCGCGGCATAGATTCGGACGTCGACCACCTCGTCCTTCGCCCGCGAGACGGCGGTGAGCATGTCGGCGATAATCTGGGTCGGATCGTAGAGGTTGCGATAATGCGAGAGCCTCAGGCGCGGAAACTCATCCTCGAGGAGCTCGACCGCCTCGGTCCGATCCATCATCCGAGGGTCTTTCGGGAGGCCGAGTTCTGCATGGAAACGACGGATGATATCGAGACCGAAGGCGTGGAACGTGCCGATCCACATCGCAGCCGCCGCCTCGGGCCGCTTGCGCGCGATCCGTTCGGCCATCTCGCCCGCCGCCTTGTTCGAGAAGGTCAGGAGCAGGATGCGCCGCGGATCGACGCCCTCTTCCAGAAGGCCTTCGACGCGCGCGATCAGCGTCTGGGTCTTACCGGTACCCGGACCCGCTTCGAGCAGATAGGCTTCCCCGCGATGCGCGGCTGCGGCGGCTTGCAGCGGATTCAGCGGCCGCTCGACATGCGTCGCCGCCGCCGTCGCGGGAGGCACCGCCGGCAGCAGCAAAGCGTCGAACAGCTGCTGCGCGACGACCTCGAACGGCGCGCCGAGTTTCGCGGCAATGGCGGATGCCGAGAGGCCTTCGTCGACATGAAGCGCGCGCGCGACGCTACGGGGAAGCAGCAGCTCGCGCGCGAACAGGTCCATCTGGACCTCGCGGCGTTGCTTGCGACCATAGTCGACGACCCGATCCATTCCGACCGGCGACGGCTCGGCCGCGCGCCCCGGATCAATCGTCGGCGCCGGTTCGCCGTCAGGATCATCGCCGAGCTCGACATGACCGATCTCGTGCGCCACGAGGAAAGCTTGCTCGAACGGCGAGCCCACACTCTCGTGAAGGATCAGATCGTCGGCGGCGACGAAGGTCGCACGCCCGCCGTTGAGGACGGCTGCCCCAGCGGCCGTCGGTTCGACATCGATCCCGCGTCGCTTGGCCTCGGCGACAGCAAAGTCGTAAGGCGACCAGGGATCGGCGCCGGAGGCGATGAGACGAGCGTGAAGCTCGGCGGCGGCCTGCCTGGCGAGCTCCACGCTGTCCATATCAGTCCGCCTCCGCCAACAACCGGGCGCGCTTCTCGGCCGGGACGCCGGCGTCGATTAGCACTTGCTCGAGGGTGACCTGCTCTCCGACGATCGGCTTGCCGTCGGCCTTGTAGCTGCGCGCGGCAGCCAACTGCGCCGGCCCCCAAGACAACTCTAACTGCGCGACTGAGCTTCTCACCGCCTCGGCCAACTTTCCGAGAAACCGGCGCGGAATGGTGACGAGCGAGATCCGTCGCTCGCGCAGCGCGGTCACGACCTGCCGAGGCACGTCCAGACGCTGGGCGACGCCACGCCAATCCTCGACCGTCAGTGCCGCGAACGGGTCGGCCGTCGGCGCCGGCATGGCCGCCGCGTGTTGCGACCAGGCATTGTCGATGAGAGCCTGCTCGGCAGCGGAAAGCGCCGCGTCGTCGTCGCAGACTTCGCGGCTGAGTTCGCGCGAAAGGTCAACGAGCTCTCCGGCATATTCTGGGTAAAGCCGCAAATAGCGCTCCAAAGTCGACCGGCCAGGCTCGCTCTCGACCGCGAACGCGTCGAGCACGGACTCGCGGGATGGACGTTCGCGGGCGGGGTTCACCGGTCTTCTCCGTCGGCCATGGCAATCCGCAGGGCGACGAAGGCCTTGTCGCGATAGGTTCGGACGGTCTTTTCGGAGCGGTCTAAGGCCTTGGCGATGGTCATGACGTCCGGCTCCTTGGAGTCGATGGGGATGCCCTGTCTCAGCATGTGAATGATCCTGCTTTGTTCTGGCGGCAAAGCCTCAATCGCTGCATCAAAGCGCGACCGGTAAGCCCGATCGTCGAAATCCGACGCAGCGAACGGGTCGTGGGTCCCCGCGGCCGCCTCAACCTCGGGGGACAGTTCGCCGCTGTCCTCATCATATTCGAGGGGATGGGAGCGGTTCTCGTCACGCCAGGCCTGCTCCTGCGCGTCGCGCCGCAAGCTCGCGACTGCGCCGTCGAAGCGCACCTCGAAATAATCGAGCTTATCGACATAGGCGGCTCGGTCCGCAGAAAGGAGTTCGACGAACCGGCTGAAGACCTTATCGCGCACAACCCCGCGCGTGAGAGATTCCGTCTTACCGTCGGGGCCTTCCGCGCGAGGCAAGCTGCGTAGGACCCGCTCGATCAGGATCCGATACAGACGTTCGAACCACGCCTCGTTATTATCGCGGCGGCTCGCGCGGATGAAGTGGACGAGACATTCGCTCGGGATGTAGCGCGGATCGGCGCGCTTCGTGATCGCCGCCCTGGCGGTTAACTCGTCGCGCGACAGCGCCGCCAGCTCGGCGATGAGCGCCTTCGCCTTGGGATCGCGCTCGTAGAGCTCGCCGCTGAGGCGTCGCTTACGCAGCGGCGTGACGATTGCTTCGTCCGCGCCGCGCGCCTCTGCCTCTTGCTTCGTCCCGACAGCTTCCTCCAACTGCTTCATCGCGCCGCCCCGCTTTCGCACGCGCCATTCTCGTTCAGACGCGTCTCGAGCAAGCTGATGCTCTCGAGCACGGCCTCGAAATTCGGAGGGTCGCCGAAGATCATGCCTTGCATGGCCCTGTAATCGACGCGCAGCTGCTCGATCATCGCGTCATGAGGGGCGAGCGCGAACGAGCCGGACGCGGCGCTTGCGAGGTCGAAGTCCGGTCGATTGAAGAACATCCGGGCGTGCGCGACGCAGTCCGCGCCGAGCGCCGTATCGCCGACAGCGGCGGCGCCGACAGGCGCTGCGGCGAGCTGGTGCAGGTCGTAGTAGTGACGGGATACGCGTTGCCCGCCGCCGCGCAGTTCGCCGCGCTTGTCGAACCAGCGCCGCAGCCCGTGGAGGATGACGACCTTATCCCAGAAGGTACGTTCGGGATCGACCGTCCGCACAGCCGGCACGGTCAGGTCAATCGCAGGCAGATCATCGTCGACATAGGGTTTAATTGTCACTTCGCTGTTCGGATCGAGCGCGGATTTCGCGCCCGACTCGATTTTGATTGCCGCCCACACATAGTCCGATCGGGGTGTCGCGGCGGGATACCAGATCAGCAGGGTCTGTCCGTCGGGATCGGTGTCGTCAGCTTCCACCCGAGCCGCGCCGGCCTCGAGGCCGGCGGCCTGGAGCTGTTTCTGCAAGACGACCGTCAACTCGGCACGCAGCGGGCCGTTGATATAGGTTTGGCAGGCGTCCTTTATCGCCTCGAGACGCGCCCGACGTTTCTTACCACTTAAGGCTTCGAGCTCGCCGATGGTCGCCGGCTCGCCGATGTCGTCCCGAAACACCGTGACATCGATGTCTTCGGAGAAGCGGTTGATCAGACCGAATCCCTTGGACAAGGAGGTCCCACCCTTGAAAAGGAGGCGGGGTCCTCCCCCTTTTAGTCCGTTGAACAAGGCATCAAGAGTCCAGCAGACCCAGAAGTCCTTCTCGATGTTTTGGGACGCCGTGCCGAGGCGCTGCGCCGTCGTATCGAAGGCGCTTAGCATCGCGGCATGCCCAGCTGCGAGAACCTCATCAAATGCCGGGTTCATGCCTTCGCCGCCCTGGTTGTTCCGCGCTTGGCGGTTCGCTTTTTCTGGGTCGAGAGCGGCTTCGGCTTGGATTGCATTGCGTCAGTCTTGCGCTGATCATCATCACCTGCCCTGTGGTATCGATTGCGAGCGTGCTCGGCAACAGCATGATCATCGTCGGCATGCTGGCGACGATCGTTAGGATCGGTCTCGATCAACGGCTTGAGAAATACCAGCATCCATGTCGGAAGCGCGGTCATGCCCGCGGCGAGATCGGCTTTGAGCGGCGGTCCCGCGGTCGGATCTTCGAAGAGCTTAGCGAGCTTGCGCTTGACCTGATCGCTCTCCCCTTCACGTACCAAGAGATCGCGCAGCCAGTGAAGCGCCTGGACGACGCGCATCGCCGGTCGCCCGGCCCAGAACAGCTTGCTGGCCGCGGTCGGACGAAAGGTGATCGTCACGTTGCCGAGCTTGATCGCACGGCGACGGGCGTCGGTGTGCACTACGATTTTGGCTGGGACGGCGTCAGTCAGGCCCAGATCGTTCGCTGCGGTCATGCCGTCGACAAGCATTCGGGTTTGATCGCGTCGCCCGACGGCGTCGATTACCGAGCGCGGATCGGGCGGATTGGGGTTCTGGGTGAGCTTGTTGAAACCAGGCTGATCGTAGAGGCCGCGATCAATCCTCCTGAGTCCTTCCGCCTTCGTCAGCCGCTGCAATGCCTTGTCGACGGCGTCCCGCGAGGCCAGATCGACGAAATCACTAGGCGTCCAAACCTTGCGCGGGGCGTCCGCACGGATGCGGTCGAGCATGGCTGTCTTCAGATCGGGCGAGTCGCTCTTCATGTCCGAAAATTGTAGCTCTTTTTCGGACGGAAGGCGAATCGTGCGTCCGAAATCTTTATACAAACTTCGGACAGCAGGGCCGGCGACACCGGTCGAATTGCATCGTCGTGTCATGCCTTCTTCAAAGAATCCCCCAGGCCCGATACCGTCCCCTCCCGGTCGCCTCACGCAATCCAAGCTCGCCGACGAGGTTGTCAGCTGACCGTTTTTCATGAGACTGCCGATTGTGATTTTTCAGCGGGTTGGGAGATTCGGATTTCATGAGACTGAGTCGGAATTGTTGAGACTGGACCGTCCTATGATCGGAAACCGCGAGACCATGTGAAAGGGCGTTGCGGCCATAAAACAACGTATTTCAATATGTTCTGCGCTCACTCGAATCGGATTTCGTGAGACTACGTGAAAGCGTCACGTGAACAAGGTGTTTTGGCCATGATACTTTGGTATTTCAGTGTGTTATTCGGAGAATTGAGTCGGATTTGATGAGACTCTGTCTCACAAAACCGACTCTTTATCCTCTGCTAACCCCTTGGTCTCAACAATTCCGTTCAGCTGACAGCCGATTCTGGCAGTGCCTTCGTTGAGAAAGGCTGAAGGCCATCCCTGCGAAACGTCCCCGCGCGACAGGCGCCCGATGTGTCCAGCTCATGGCGGCAATCACCGCGTAGACGAAGGCGAAGTGGCCGCACGCTTTGCGTCGCGAACCCTTTACGGGTTGATGCCGTCAGGTCATGGGCCGGACCAAGGATTAGCGTTATTGGAAGCGGGGAAGGTGAACGCCGGCTGGGAGCCGATAAATGTTGTGCACGCAACAAGCCATTTTGCGAGGAAGCCTGCCAACCTCATCACCTCAATCAAAATAGAGCACCTCCAGCGCACGATTCGACACCCGCAATCGTGGCGGACGGGCCACCTATCTGGAAAGATGCTGTGCATCCGCAAATAATAGGAAGTGGGCGCCCCAGCG
>Ga0182030_10008826_pt1 | contig 20767 bp, 18 predicted proteins | sample 812S3MmetaG_FD_121299 | JGI IMG/M metagenome (GOLD analysis project Ga0182030, IMG submission 121299) | Permafrost microbial communities from Stordalen Mire, Sweden - 812S3M metaG (Illumina Assembly) | ecosystem: Environmental > Terrestrial > Soil > Wetlands > Permafrost | place: Sweden...
ACAAAACTGAGGGAGGCGTGAACGCCAGCTATTCAACTACTGCGCACGGTAACCCCAGCAGCAGCGGCTCGGCGTACATCAACATACCGTTGGTTCCGGATACGCTGGCGATGCGTGCGGTGATCTACGATGACGAGCGCGGCGGCTATATCCACAACATCCCCGGAACCTTTGCTCGTTCAGGCACGGACCTGGGCGTAGTCGACTACTTCGGCGGCGCAAGAAACGGCAATACCGTGATCACTCCGGGCGTCGTGCCTGCGGATAGCGCGACCGCCAACAACAATGCGCTCGTCAACAATGCGTATAACCCGACGTACTACAAAGGAATTCGGCTCTCGGCTGATTACAAAATGAACGAGGATTGGAATCTCCTCATACAACAGACCTACCAAAGTTTGGAAGCGGACGGAGTTTTTGCCTACACGCCGGCGCTCGGTGATCTCAACGTTCAACAGTACAATCCGTCGAGTTATAAGGATAGATTCAGCAACTCCGCGTGGACGGTGAACGGCCGTATCGCCGCCCTGAAATTCGTCTACACCGGCGGTTATCTCGATCGCAACATTAACCAACTCACCGATTACACAGCCTACGCGCGAGGCGCCTACGCGGTCTACTATCAGTGCAACGGCCCGTCACTTCCGAAGGGCACGGGCACCACGAACATCTGTTACACCCCGAGCGCGTACTGGAACGATATTGCCCGAAACACGCACCAGAGCCACGAAGCGCGCCTGAGCACACCTGACGACTGGCGCGCGCGAGGAATCTTGGGGCTGTTCTACGAGAACTACAAGATCCAAGACTCCGGAAATTTCTACTACGCGGCTCCGCAAGCCGGTTTCCCACGACTCGCACCGCTACCCAACACGACCATCTTCGATCCGTCGACTCGCCCGGCGGGCGATGCATTCTTCAATGATATTACTCGGGGTTACAAACAGAAGGCTATATTTGGTGATGTGTCCTACGACTTCATCCCCAAGCGTCTGACGCTGTCGCTGGGCACACGCTTCTACAGCATGCCCACCTATGAGGTCGGTTCGACGAATTTCACTTACGGGTGTCGCGGCTTGACGATGGTAGCTTGCCAGGGCGCCGGCCTGTCGACGAACTTGAACGCTCTCGGCTTGGATAAAACGTACACGGGCCACAAAAGTAAGGTCAATCTCAGCTGGAAGGTTACTGATGACGTCTTGTTGTACGCGACCTATTCGGAGGGCTTTCGGCCCGGTGGTTTTAATCGCGGCGGCGGCGTTATTACCGGAAACTCGCCGCTGGCCGGGATATTTACGGTTCCAACGGCATTTGCGCCGGACACCCTCAAGAATAAAGAACTCGGCTGGAAAACCATGTGGCTCGACCACCGATTGCAGTTCAACGGGGCGATCTATCAAGAGGACTGGTACAACGTGCAGGTGCAGATTTTCGATCCGACTTTGTATGGGAACGCCAATTTTGGTTACAACGGTCCCAACTATCGTGTCCGCGGGGTCGAAACTGATTTGATATTGAGGGCCACGGAACATTTGACCATCAACGGATCTGCCGCTTGGAACAGCAGTTCACAGCAGACCAACCCGAGCCTGCTCAACAATAGCGGGCAACTAATTTCTCTGGTTCCGACTGCAGGGCTCGGCAGCACGCTTGCGCAGTGTCCGCCTTTTCAGGGCAATATCCGCGCACGCTACGAGGTCCCCTTCAACGGTTACAACGGCTATGGGCAGATCGGTGCACAACACACGGCTCACTCCTACGCCTCCATTATCACCCAGGGTGCGCTTGAGACCCCGCGTCAAGACTTGGCACCGTATACTACCTACGATGCTGCCTTGGGCGTCACTAAGGATGTGTGGAATGTCGAGTTTTATGGGGAGAATCTGACCGACACCCGCGCCCAGCTATTCGCCACGGGCGCTGACTTTGTGCAATTAGTCACCCCGAACCGCCCGCGAACGATGGGGATTCGTATGTCTTATAAGTTTTGAGGATACCCTTCGGCGCATAAGAACGCGGGGCACTTGATCATCCGGGTTGCTGCATGAAGATGGGCGGGTGTCTTCGGCAACCGGTAAGGCGGAATAGCTTCGTATGATGACTCGGCGCAGTTTTATCAATCTCGGCTGGCTCAGCCTGATGAACCTCATGTCTGGAAGTGCATTCCCCGTGTATAAGCACGCCGCTGATTACATGAGCGACAGCGCGTTGAGTTTCTACAGCTTTGCGCTCGCCATACTGATGCTCTTGCCATTCATGCTGCGCGAGCGCCGCACGGCGAAACTCGCGCGCGGCTCCGATCCAGCGACCACCCGTCCCCTTCAATTAAAATCGTGGCTGCTGTTGGGAAGTGCCATTTTGCCCTCGTCCATCGGCTTGTCCTGGGGGATTAAACATTCGTCGGGATCGAATGGGGCGATCCTGTACCTGACCGTGCCCATATTAATGCTCATCCTGGCGGTCCCGCTGCTCGGAGAGCGACTCAACTGGACCCGCGTCGGTACCTTCATGCTGGCGATCGCGGGGACTGTTCTAGTGTCCCGCGATGACTTGATTGGCGGTCAGTTCACCCTGTCGACGCTACTTGGCAACCTGGTAATTTTGTCAGCCTGCTTCGGCTCGGCGTTTTTTAATATCTATTCCAAGACGGTCCTGGCGCACTACACGGGGATCGAAGTACTGATCTATAGCTACGCAGTCGCCGCGGTACTGTGCGTCGTTGCCTCGTACTGCATCGACGTCCGACCTTTCTACGACGTGGCTCAAGTACCCGCGTCCACTTGGTTCGCGATCGCGGCGCTGGGAGGAGTCATCTGGGGCATGAGCATGGTGCTGTACCTGTGGCTGCTGAAGCGCTTGGACGTCGGCCAAGTCTCCGTATCGCTGTATCAACAAGTGTTTTTTGGGGTATTGCTGTCGGCTTTGCTGCTCGGCGAACGCCTCCGTCTGGCGCAGATCGTCGGCGGAATCACGGTAATCTTGGCAACCCTCCTTGCTGAATCCCACGAGCGCCGATTAGCAAGGACTGCTAAAGCGGCATGAATGGCGAACCGGCATGTTTGGAGTAAGGATTTCGGCCAGGTACGGCAGGACTTAGACGTGGCTCACGAGAGGCTTTTAGGATTGTTCAAATGGCGAACATGAAGCGAAATCGCAATCGTATCGATCTCGGCGGTAGAACGGCCATCGTGACCGGCGGTGCCCAAGGCATCGGCTATGACGTCGTCGAGCGCTTGACGGCCTCAGGAGCGCGAGTCGCGGTATGGGACATGAATGGCGACGAATTGAAGAAGATCGGGCGCGATCTCGGCGCTCATGTGGAACTTCTCGAACAGACGGACTGGTCGGCCGTGCAACGGACGGCGGCCAAGACCTTGGACGTGTTCGGCAAGATCGACATTCTCGTGAACAACGCAGGTATCGCCGGCAGCGTCGGACCAACGTGGGACTACGACGTCGCCGAATGGAATCGAATCATCGATGTGAACCTCAATGGACCCTTCTATTGCTGCAAGGCAATCATCCCGGCCATGCGCGCAAACGGCTACGGCAGGATCGTCAACGTAGCGTCAATCGCCGGCAAAGAAGGCAATGCGGGCGCAGCGGCCTACTCTGCCTCTAAAGCCGGAGTGATTGGGCTCACGAAATCGCTCGGAAAGGAACTCGCCACGGTCGATATCGCGGTAAATTGTGTGACGCCGGCCGCGGCGAGGACTCGACTGCTCGAACAAGTCGGGCAAGCACACATCGACTTCATGCTCTCGAAGATTCCACGCGGCCGGTTGATGGAGCTATCCGAGGCCTCGTCCCTAATCGCCTGGTTGGTTAGCGAAGAGAATTCCTTTACCACCGGTGCAGTGTTCGATCTGTCCGGCGGTAGAGCGACCTACTAATACCATGACGCCCACCCAAATCGCCAATTTAACCGTCGTGGATCCGCATTATCATTTATGGGATCTAGAGCGCGCCTCTTATCCTTGGCTCAATGCGCGCCCGTCGTGGAGTGGCATTTGCGGCGACATCACAGATATCTGCCGGTCTTACCTGCTCGCGGACTATATAAAGGATCACGGCCGGTGGAAGGTGGCGCAGTCGGTGCACGTCGAGGCGGGGTACGACCCACACGATCCGGTTGGCGAATCGCGTTGGATTCAAGGGATCGCGGAGAAGAATGGGATGCCCGACGGAATGGTGGCAGCCGCCGCTCTTCACCAGACGGACGTTGAGCGCATTTTGGCGCAGCACCGCGAATGCGCGAATGTTCGCGGCATTCGCCACAGCATTTACTGGCACGTCAATCCGGAAAAGTCAGGCATCGATCGCTCGGATCTGTTGACCGACTCCGCCTGGACGGCGGGATTCGCGCTACTCAAGAAGTACGATCTATCGTTCGACCTGTCCATATACCCCTCACAAATGCAAGATGCTGCCCGCTTGGCCGCGCGGCATCCGCAAACGAGCATAATCCTCAATCACACCGGCATGCCCATAGACCGCGACGAGACTGGTCTCGCGTTGTGGCATCACGGCATGAAAACTCTGGCTGCGCGGCCGAACGTGAGCCTCAAGATTTCGGGTTTGGGAATGGTGGACTGGACCTGGACTACCGAGAGTATTCGCCCGTTCGTGTTGAGCGCAATCGATTACTTCGGCGTCGATCGATGCATGTTTGCCAGCAATTTCCCGGTCGATCGTCTCTACAGCAGTTTCGAGACTCTCTTTGATGCGTACGCGGAGATCGTTCAAGACTTTACAGAGGACGAGCAACGCCGACTGTTCGGCGCCACGGCCGCGCGTATCTATCGGCTCGACTGCGCGATGCGTTGAAGGAGTGGTGATGAAAATTACTGATGTTGAGGTAATCAAGCTGCGAGTTCCCGGATGGGATGCGGCAACCCTCGATGGCTCGTACGATGATGTCGTCCTTCGTGTTCATACCGACGCCGGCATCGTGGGAATTGCGGAGATTGACAGTGTGCCGGAAGTGATTCGGGCCATCATCGAGACACCTTCGTCGCATACCTGGGCGATGGGGTTGAAGGAATGCATCATCGGGCAGGATCCACTGAATATCGGCGCCCTGTGGGAGCGGATGTACTCGAGTACGCAGTACTACGGCCGTCGAGGGTGTGTCATTCACGCCATTTCCGGGATCGACATCGCGCTTTGGGACATCAAGGGCAAAGCCGAAAAGAAGCCGGTTGCCGAATTGCTCGGAAACACCCGACGTAAGCGGCTCAAAGCCTATGGGACTGTCTACCCACTGGGAGAGACGGTCGATGAGGTGCGGCTCAATATCGACCGCGGACTCGCGATGGGACTCCGTGCGATCAAGCTTGCCGCGAGCGAGTTCTGGAAAGATGATATTGACCTGACGGGCCGGTTGATCAGCGCCGCTCGAGATCATGTCGGTCCGGACGTTGACTTGATGGTCGACGCGGCGTCCGCGTGGGTGTCGGCCGAGGACGGCCTTCCGCTCATGGATCTATTTGTGGAGAACAAGATTGCGTGGCTTGAAGCGCCTTTGCCGCTCGATGACCTCGACGGTCACGCCCGTTTTCAAGGGTGGGGCATTCCCATCGGCGGCGGCGATCTAGGCCTCACGACGCAAATCGAGTACGAAGCCATGCTGGATCGCGGCAAATGCGATATCGCACAACCCGACATATCGATGGTCGGAGGGTATTCGGAAGTCCTTAAGGTGTCCGATATGGTTCGGCGCCGCGGCAAGCGCCTCGTTCCGCATGGCTATAAGACCAACCTCTTGATCGCGACCAATATGCAGTTTTTGGCGCAGCATGCTGCCGCCGAGATGTGCGAGTACTCCACCAGCCAGTCACCGCTACGATGGGAACTCACTCGGGAACACTTCCCGATCGACGGCGACGGTATGGTGACGGTTCCCGAGGGTCCCGGGATCGGTGTTTCTTTGGATCCAGCGGCGTTGGAGAAGTATCGAGTAAGATAAGCTGAAACGTCGAATGGCGCGCAGACGAATTCATTCGAGGTAAATCTGCGACCACTCAGAGTCGGCCGGGCGAACTCACCGAGCAGCGTAAGGCAGGGGAGGGCGGCGTATGCAGATCCCACATCGGTTCGCCTTTGCGCTAGCCGCAATCGGCCTGGCCTCGTGCGGGGGGAGTAGTAGTCCTCCGGCCCCTGTCGCCGTCGGAGGTACCGTGTCGGGGCTCACGGGCTCGGGACTGGTGCTCACCGACAATGGAACCGACTCTCTTAGCGTCTCAGCGAGCGGCTCGTTCGTCTTTGCGACCAAGGTGAACGTGGGCAGCGCGTTCAGCATCCAGGTGCAATCACAACCGGCGCAACCAAACCAAACGTGCGTCGTCGTGAACGGTACGGGCACTGCAAGTGCGGCCGACGTGACGGACATCGCGGTCAGTTGCACGAACAATCCTGCGACGCTGAGTCTGTTTGCCGGTAATCTGGGCGGAGCCGGTAACCAAAACGGGACTGGAGCCTCGGCTTCGTTCGGGGAGCTGTTCGGGGTCGCGGTCGATCCTGCGGGCGATATCTACGTCGCCGACAATTTCAACGGCATCCGCAAGGTAACCCCCGCGGGCGTGGTAACCACGTTCGTGGGTCTATCGATGGCTTCCGGTAACCTGTCCCAGGGCCTGGAGACTGTCGGCCAACTAGCCGTCGACGCATCGGGGAATCTCTACGTCGCCGCTGCCTCTGACGACACGATTCGCAAAGTGACTCCAGCGGGGGTGGTCACCACGCTCGCCGGAACTTCCGGTGTCACCGGAAGCGCGGACGGCACGGGTACTGCAGCGCAATTCAACGATCCCCAGGGCGTTGCTATTGATGCCGCTGGAAATGTGTACGTGGCGGATACGAACAACAACGTGATCCGCAAGATTACCCCGACGGGCGTCGTGACGACACTGGCTGGCGGAGGATCTTTTTCCTGTCGCGATGGCATGGGCTCCGCGGCACAATTCAGTGAGCCTTCGGCCGTCGCGACCGACGCTGGCGGTGACATCTATGTCGCCGACTCGAATAACTCGACCATACGCAAGATCACACCCGCCGGTATGGTGACGACGGTGGCGGGGCAGTGCGGGACTGACGGCACAGCCGACGGAGCCGGCAGCGCAGCAAGCTTTTATGCTCCGCACGGTATTGCGGTCGATAGTGCAGGCACTATCTACGTTGCCGATTCCGGAGGTGACACTATTCGCAAAATTACGCCCGCGGGGGACGTCACCACAGTGGCCGGCGATGGCAGGGTTCCCGGCCGCATCGACGGGACCGGCGCCGGCGCACGCTTTGACGTACCTTACGGTGTTGCGGTGGATGCGACCGGCACCATCTACGTCGCCGACACCTACAACACCGCCTTACGTAAGATCAGCGCTTCGGGTGCAGTCACCACGCTTGCCGGCACACCGGCCATAATAGGGTACATCGACGGCGTCGGAGCTGCGGCGGAGTTTGACGATGCGAACAGCATCGCCGCCGATGGGCAGGGCAATGTCTATGTGGCCGACACCGTGGGAGCTACTATCCGCAAGATTACCCCGGCGGCGGCTGTAACGACGCTGGCCGGCCGCCCCGGAGTGCAAGGCAGCCAGGACGGAACCGGTACGGAAGCGCGGTTCGAAAACCCCTCGACGATCGCGATCGATGCGGCCGGGAACCTCTACGTGGGGCAAGTCTCGACGATTCGTAAGATCACTCCCTCGGCAACGGTCACAACGTTCGTCAATGACGATGTGAACGCGTTGACGGTCGACAACGCGGGAAACATAGATGTCGTTGACGGGGACTTCTGCGTGATTAGTCAGTTCACGCCGGCAAAGGTGTTTAAGATGCTTGCCGGGAACTTCCATGATTGCCGATTCGCGAACGGGCCAGTAGCGACTGCGACGTTCGGTTGGATGGCTGCGATCGTCACCGATACGGATGGGAATATCTACGTCGCCGATAATGGCAACTACGTCATCCGAAAGCTCACCCCCGCCGGATTGGTTACCACGCTGGCCGGTCAGGTTGGCGTGCCGGGGAGTCGTGATGGCACTGGTACCGATGCACAGTTCGAAGCACCCGGTGCGCTCGCGATTGACCCTAAGGGCAATCTGTATGCGAGCGACAATGAAGTCATCCGCAAGATAACACCCGCCGGTGTCGTAACGACCATAGCCGGGGTGAGGGGTCAGTTCGGGTTTCGGCCCGGGCCTTTGCCTGGTGTTTTGAACAGCGCGTTTGGGATTGCGATCAGCGGAACGTCACTCTACCTGTCGATGGGCCAGGGGGTGGCGGTGATCGAGAACGTACCTTAATGTCGAGCACAGGCGCCTATTGCCGGCCATGAAGAACCATGCTCCCATATTGTCATGCGCCCGGAAGATGAATCGGCAAGACCATCGTTCGTTCTGATCCCGGGCGCCGGCGGGATGGCCTGGTACTGGCACCGGGTGGTGGCGCTGCTCGAGCAGGCGGGCCGTGAAGCAATTGCGGTGGATCTCCCTGGTGACGACGCCCGTGCAGGTCTTGACGATTACACCCATTGCGTCGTTCGAGCGATCGGGCGGCGGATGAACGTGATCCTTGTGGCGCACTCATTGGGGGGGTTCACGGCGCCACTGGTGTGCGAGCGCGTGTCTGTTGGGACGCTCGTATTCGTCAATGCAATGATCCCGCAACCAGGTGAGACCGCCGGTGCTTGGTGGGGGAAGACGGGCGCCCCAGAGGCAAGAGTCGCGGCAGCGGAGGCCGCTGGGTACAAAACTGAGTTCGATCTCGAGACTTACTTCCTGCATGACGTACCGGACTCAATTGTGCGAGAAGGGCCGCCTCAGCGTGAACAAGCGGAGGCAATCTTCGGGGAACCGTGCCGATTCGAGCGCTGGCCGCGGATCCCGATTCGAGCTATCGCCTCAGCGGACGATCGATTCTTTCCCGTTGAGTTCCAACGGCGGATTGTGCGTGAGCGCCTGGGGACTGATGTTGAAGTGCTTCCCGGGGGCCATCTCGTGGCGCTCTCCAATCCGGAGGGGCTCGTCGATGGGTTGTTACGTCTGGAGACCCAAGGGTCGCAGTAAGAGACACGTGCTTTCACTGCTGATCGATCGAAGAGTGATATGACAGGCACGATAGACGTCGAGCGCGAGTGCAAGGGCTATTGCTGCCCAAAGCCAAATTCATGGGGCCGCATTTACCGGGTGTTGAGGAAAGCTTGGAAGCAACAACCGAGGGGCTTCTCTGAGCCGCCGAAACCGCATTTCTATGCCGGATGGATGACCGTCAGTTTGAGTGAAGAGCAGTCGCATCAGCGATGGCGCGAGACGGTCCAATGGGCGCGCGATTATGGCCTGTCGGCATCCGTCGTCCATTTGGAGGAAGAAGAAAAGTGTCTGCGGGCATTGGATGGCAATGATTATTGAAGCGGTTGTTGGACGGGGGTGCCGCTAGGATAGCGGCTCTGAGAACATGTGTGCGAGGCTACCGCTCCTTTGATGCGGCCCTAAGAACGTGATCACGATTTGACGTGATCGGCATCGCTGACAACGGAGCCGTGGCCGAATGTCCTTGAGCGGGAAATCCTCGCCGAGGCGAGAGCGCAATTTCACCAACGAGAGCCGCGCTGTGTGCCTGCACTTGCGGCAGTACGCACCGTAGTAGTACGAATCATCGACATGGGCGAGAGCAGCGGTTTCGAGCTTGGCGAAGTCCATGTATCCAAGCCTAATCGCGGCGGCCTGTGGACATCCACGGGATATCTCGTACAGTAGTGAGCGGCGACTAACACTGTATGCGCGTACCGCGAGCAGCGCATGTCGTTCAGAGCCGCTGCCCACGCTCCGGCAAACTAGCCGGCGAGAAGGAAACGAATGCCGGATTCAGTCGCTCAATTCGTTAAGAGAAACCAGAGCCGTTATGAAGATCATCTGCTGCGGGAAGCTCACGGCTTAGATGCGCTGCGGCGCGCAGCCGTGGGGACCGGTATCGACGTGCCCGCGGTCATTCATGTCACGAGTGAGACTTTGGTGATGCCGTGCATCCGATCAGTGCGGTGTTCAACCGTCCAATGGCGGAGACTAGGGCAGGGGCTGGCGGCGATCCACGGACGGGCACAGCCGCGCTTCGGCTTCGAGGAGGATAACTACATCGGCTTGAACCCGCAGCCCAATACCTTCAGCGACAGCTGGGGGAGCTTCTTTCTGCAGCAGCGTCTGGCATTTCAGGTCGGGCTGATTGCGGATCGGCAGCGCCACCGTTATTTTTCACAACGTTTGCAGCAAAAGGCGGTGCGGATCCAAGAGTTTCTCGATGGCCAATCCGTAGTTCCCGGCCTGGTTCACGGCGATCTTTGGAATGGCAACGTGCTATGCGGCGATGACGGTCGTGTTTGGCTGATCGATCCGGCGGCATACTATGGAGATGCAGAAGTCGATCTGGCGATGTCGGAAATGTTCGGCGGTTTCCCCGCGGAATTTTATGCGGCCTACCGAGCTTGTCGACCCGAGTCTTTAGCCTGGTCGCTGAAGAAGGGGATTTATAATTTGTACCATTACCTCAATCATCTGAATCTTTTTGGCGATGCATACCTCAGCAGTTGTGAGGCCGGATTCGCAATGCTTGAGAAGATCTGAGTCGTCGGTCTTTGGCGGGCGATGCTGGAAGACGTTCGGTCCGCCTTGCGGCCGCCCGATAAACTAATTGGGATTCACCAAGATCTGGTGCTTGATCAGCATTCGAACTCCGCTCGCCCAGCCGTCATCCCCGCCCGCGAAATTCGCCTCCTGCTGGTCGAGAATCTTGCCCGTCTGGCAGCTGCGAATTTGAATCTGCACGTAATAGTCGGTTTGGGTAACTCGGGTTATCACTCCAATCAAGGATTGATCGGCCCCCAGCTGCGATGCGATCTTCGCCTCGCAGCCGTCGCATTTGCGCAGCGATTTCTCCGCGACCGGCGTTGCGTCGACCTTGCTCACATCGATGATGCTATAGCGCCCGGATTGCGCCAGCATCTGACGCGCCTCGACGGCGACTTTCTCCAAATTGGCCTTACTGCTGGTGACCGTCCCCTGAAATGATGCGGCCGGACTGGTGTCGTCCAATTCGAAGGCGAATACCGCGATCTTTATCGGGGATGATTTATCGACATCGGCAAATGCGGGGATGCAGGCAACGCTACACAGCAGGATCGCAGGTCTGAGCATCCGATACATAGCACTCTCCATAGCGCGCCTAAGCCTATGACACTACCTAATTTGGGCGCGATGAGACAGGGCAATTTGCCCGACTAAATAAGCATATTCGCTCAGCATGAGCCGTTCGTCGATCTGAGGGGCGGCACACCACGGCCATGTTGCAGCACCGCAAGCTTGGAACCGAGATCCAGGCCAGACACTCGGTCAAGCTTTCGTGATCCCGGCCGATGCCAGTTATGTAGGTAGGTCGCGGCAACCCACCGGAACGGGCAATCGAGCGAGGGTGAAAACGTCATGAACTTCCAATTTGCGGCAGTGTGCGCCTTGAGCCTTTGGATGTCGGCGGCTGCCGGCGAGGTGCAAGCCGATCCCGAGCACATCGCTACCGCGCTCGCTGCCATCGAGAGCGCCAAGGCCGTCGCCAAGGCGGGCCGCGGGACGCTATTGAGAGTGGGCTCCATCCTCTCGTCCGATGAAAACTCCAACGACGACGTGATTGTCGTGCTCGATTATCCCATCCTGCGCGATATGAAGGCCGGCATGGTGCTGATCCTGGCGAAGCTAGGTTGCGAGCCCATCGATGACTGCCTGATCGCGCGGCGGGTGACCGGGGTCACGGCAAAATACGGGGTCGAGACCGAACCCTACGGGGGCGCCCAGGGACTTCTACTTTCCCAGATCAAGGCCACTGTGCTCGGCAGCGTCGCCTACGCGGTCGATCTCAATAACGGTGCCATCCGCGACTTGCGCGGTGAGCGAGATCAGCCGATTACGATGCGCGAGGCCCTCATCCGGGAAGAAGCCCGAACACGGCGCGCCGCCGACACGGCAGCCTCGCCGGGCGAGCCAAGTCAATCGGCCGCGCGCAAGCAGGACTTCGAGGCGCTACGGTAATCGGATATCGGGTTAAGCGCTCCGCGGTAGGGTTGGAGCGAGGGCGGTGGGATAAGAGAATCAAGATGCAAAACAAGTCTTAATTGATTGATTTTAGATATTTTAATCCACGGCAACGGCTGGATAACCGCATGAGCACCCGCCCCCATCGAGGCGGATGCTCTCTCAGCCGATCTCCAAAAATGCCTTCACGCATCTCAAATATTGCCATTACCCTCCAGCGACGCATCGTTTCAGCCGCCGAGATTCCTAGTTCCCCGCGGGCGTGCTCGAGTCGAAGCCGGTAATCGTCGCACTCTCAAGGATGATGCCACGTCGAGCAGCTTTGATCAGCGCCTGATATACCGACTCCCCATAGGCCGGAAAGTTAGCGAGGTTGATTACATCTAGGCGATCGGCCAGTGCGTACACCGTGAAGCTGTAGCGATGCGTCGTTGGGGTCACGCCCTGGGGAGGGCAGGGGCCACCGTACCCCGGGGCGAAGAAATCGTTGTAGGCCTGAGTACCGATCGTACTGTTCGGGCCGAGGTTGGCCGCCAAGCTGCTCACGTCGGCTGGGATATCGTAGACGGCCCAATGTGTGAAACCGGCCGTCTCATCGTAAATCACGATGGTGAAGGTGCGAGTTCCGTAGGGAGCGTTGCGCCACGAGAGCTGTGGGGACTGATTTCCGCCCGCCGATCCATCCAGAGTGCAGGTATTTTTGCCCGCTTGATCTGGTTCGTTGGAGGCCATGATATCCGGCAGAACGGCATTGTCCTCAAAGGTCTGGCTGCTGAGCTGCAGGTGCCAGCCCCAACCATGGTCGCTCTCAGCCGCTTGGGAGGCGGCGACGGCTATTAGGCCGGCGATCGCTGTTCCGACGAACAGGTTCTTGATAAAAGTTTTCATGAAATCTCTCACTCCTCTGGTCATTGATTTTGCATTTTGAGTCGCAAGCAGTCCGTAAGGATCCGTGCGTATCACTTGCGACTGTCAGCGGTGACGATGGGAGTCGGCAGAGGCTTCGCATTTCTGGCGTTGTAGAGCGTATACAACGTTGGCTTCCCGATCTTCGATACCGCGTCCGCGATGATTTTCTGGGGGCAGGCCTCCAGAGCAAACGGAGTGGCGTTGTCGTTTGCGTCGCGGCTGGAGGGCCGGCACACGACATAAGAGGCGACGATGATGCGCTCGTATAACACCTTTGCTCCTTGAGCCGTCGCTAGGTTTAGATCGCCGTACCGAATGCTTGCCTTGGGCGGTCCGAGCATATCGTCAGCCGTCGCCATGGCTGCAAAGCCGAATGCGCACACACCGACGATCCCGGCGGCGAGGGTGCGGCGAGACGTCTTGGGTAGGATGATTGTCGTCATACATTTCTCCTAAATTTTAGCGTTGCGGGTAGGTCGCACAATTGGCGAACAGAAACTGTTCGTTGTGGGGTAGGAGTGGGGGTTACGAAAATCGGGTACCCTAAAATGGCCTGAAGACGGTTGATCGGACTCGAGAACCTTGCGATTGATTCTCTGGTACCCGAATTCCCCGCCAATGACTCTTAAGGTGGAGGATCGAGGCGTCTTGCAGTTTGACGTCGCCGGGAGACCATGGCCGAGACGACAAAAAATCGGGTGGAGCGGCTCTTCATCGAACAGGGAGGGGCATTAAAGACATTCCTGTTTCGGCGCGTGCGCCGGCAGCCGGACGCAGCCGACCTGGCCCAGGAGGTGTATCTGCGCATGCTGCGTGTGCCGGACATGGACGCGATCCGAAGCCCGGAGGCCTATCTTTTTACCGTAGCGAACAACCTGGCCAAGGAGCACGCTCGTCGTGGGTATGAGGAACGACACGCGCTCGATGTCCAGGACCCGCATGTGCAAGAGCAGCTCGAGGGGTCGGCTTCCGCCTCGAAAGATATCGATCAAGAACGCCGTGCCGAGCGCTTGCGTGAAGTGCTCGATCAGTTGTCCCCGAAATGCCGCGCGGCGGTGATTCTGCAGTACTGGCATCATCAGAGTTACCAGGAGATTGCCCTGCAGCTCGGCATTTCCCCCCATATGGTGAAGAAGTATCTGAGTCAAGCCTTGGTCCATTGCCGCCGCCGAATGGCGAGTGGGGAGAGTTCGTGAGTACCAGCGAGCAACGAGTGCACGGTCTGATCGCGGAGGCGGCGGCGGAATGGTTCATTGAGAACCGCGCGGGTCTGGACCCAGATCAGCGGAGCCTGTTCATCGCGTGGCTCAAGGCCTCCCCGGTGCATGTAGAAGAGTACCTCGCGGTGAGCGCGCTCGCTCAGGACATGCCGGCCGCCTGCGCACGGGGTGCTGAATCACTCGATGAGTTGGTGGCGAGCGCCCGGCTCGACGAGCACTCCACGGTGCGCGCCTTGAGGCCGTATACAGGGGCCGCCGGGCGAACTGTAAGCCCGCGGCGATGGCAGCCCCTGGCCGTGGCCGCCTCGATCTCGGCGTTGGGCGTGGGCTTGCTCACCCTGGGGCACTATTGGCAACCTAGCCATCCATCGGTCGCTGGTGATTCTACCGCCTGGCACGTGCAGACCGGTCATGGTCAACAGCGAACGTACCGGCTAGGCGATAATTCGGTCATCCACCTGAATACTGACACTGCCGTCGCGATCCGATTGGACAGTCGGGAACGGTTGGTCGTCTTGGAGGCTGGGGAGGCAGCCTTTGAAGTCAACCACGATGCGGCCCGACCCTTTCGGGTGTCCGCCGGATCGGCGCAGGTGGTGGACCTCGGCACTCAATTCGACGTGCGGCTCGAGCCGGCGGACACTCTCGTGACGGTCACCGAGGGGCGGGTGAACGTGGAACTGACATCGAGCAACAAAAGGCCGACCCTCGAGCTCGAGGCGGGACAGCAAGTAAGAGTCGGCGACGGCGACTGGCCTGCGCGACCGGTCCTGGTCGATGCGCAGCAGACCACCGCTTGGCTGCGTCACCAGATCAAATTCGACAACGAGCCGTTGGCTCGGGTGACGAGCGAGTTCAATCGCTACGCACCCACGCCATTCGAGATCGTGACGCCGGCGTTGCAAAACATGAAAATCAGCGGCGTATTTGCGACTGACGATACCAAGACGTTTATTGCATTTCTGCGTACCCTTCCGGGTATACAGGTCGAAGTGACCCCGACGCGCATTCGCGTATCGCAGCATTGATGCGCTGATTTTTCAGTGTAATCTCGGCAGATAAATGAGCGCCCGGGACCGCACACGCAAGGGATCGGTGAGGCTTGCGATGGCGGTGTCGCAAGTTGTGGGCTCGGCGTCGATCTGCGTGCCGCTGGTCATCGGAGCGGCGGGCAGCGTTCTCGCCCAGGCGGTATCGGATCGGTTGAGTGCTGACATTCCGGCGGAGCCCCTGGCGCAGGCACTCGCTGCCGTGGCCGACCAGACCGGCATTCAGATGATCTATGTCTCCGGCCTCGTGAAGGACCGCAAATCCAACGCCGTATCGGCAGGAATGGGTGTTCGGGACGCGCTCACACACCTGCTGCGGGCAACCGGGCTCAAGTTCGAGTACCTGACGCCGTTCAGCATCCGCATTCTCAGCGTCGAAGCGCCATCAATAAGGCCGGCGAGCTTGGTCTCCGAGGAGATGCAAGATGAAATCATCGTAACCGCCAACCGCCGCAACGAAAACCTGCAGAATGTGCCCATCACGATCCAGGTGCTGACCGGCGAGACGCTGTCGAATCTCAATGCCACAACCTTCGATGACTTCGTGAGTTACCTGCCCGGGGTGACCGCACACGGGGTCGGTCCGCAGCAGAACAGCATTTACGTGCGTGGTCTCGCCACCACCGAATCCGGCAACCAGCTCTCGGGTACCATAGGCATTTTTCCGAACGTCGCCGTTTATCTCGATGAACAATCGGCGCAGCTGCCGGGCCGCAACCTCGACATCTATGCGGTGGATTTGGAGCGCATCGAGGTGCTGGAAGGACCGCAAGGCACGCTCTTTGGCGCCGGTGCCGAGGCCGGTGTCATCCGCTACATCACCAACAAGCCGAAACTCAACGTGACCGAAGGGTCGGCGGACGCCGGCTATTCCACCACCGCCCATGGGGACCCGAGCAGCGCGGTCACGGCCGTCATCAATCTTCCCCTCATCGATGACGCGCTGGCGGTGCGCGGTGTCATTTACGAGGACCGGCGCGGCGGCTATCTCGACAACATACCCGCGACCTTTGCGCGCTCAGCCAGCGATGCCAGTATTTCGTATGCGAATTACCCGGTGGGTTGCGGCATCAACAGCTCACCTCCGGGGCCGCCTTGCAAGGTGCCGCCCAACAGTGTGGTCATCAACAACTCCGCGCTGGTGGCCAACGACATCAATCCAGTTACTTACCAGGGGCTGCGCCTTCAGGCCTTGTACCAGTTCGACGAGTCCTGGAGCGCCTTGTTCGCGCAGTCCTATCAGTCCATGGAGGCCGACGGAGTGTTCGCCGAGACGGTGGCCGATAGTCTCGGGGTGCCGCAGCCCCCTCTCACGACGCAACTCTTCAATCCATCGTACGACAAGGATCGGTTCGAGAATACCGCGCTGACGATCAACGGCCGCTTGGGCGCACTCAACCTCGTCTATGCAGGCGCCTTCTCGGTGCGCAACGCCGACCAGGTTCAGGATTACACCAACTATGCACGAGCTGGGCTGTCGGTCGACTACTACCAGTGCACGAATCCGAAGCTCCAGGCGGTGTCCACCTCGCAATGTTTTACGCCGAGCTCGACTTGGCGAGTTCAAGAGCGAAACACCCACCAAAGTCATGAGTTCCGCGTGAGCACACCCGAGGAGCTTCGCGTCCGCGGAGTCGGCGGATTGTTCTACGAGGACTATCGAATCCAGGACCAGGGCGATTATTTTTATCTCACGGCGCTTCCTTACTTCAATCCGATCGCACCGCCCACCGGCTACTACGTGCTTGACGGCAAGGTGCTCACTCCGGGCGAGGCTTACCAGGCAACCCTCGCCGGTACACCTCCCGTGTTCGTGCCCGGGACCGTGACCTCGAACAACCCGAATGTGCGGCCGCTCGGGGACGCCTTTTTCAATGACACCACGCGGGGCTACCAGCAGAAGGCGGCCTTTACATCGGTCGATTGGAATCTCGTGCCGGATTCTCTGACCTTGACGACCGGCACCCGCTACTTTAACAGCGACTCGACCTTGGTGGGCTCGACGGTGGGCAGCACCGCCTGCTCACCCTCACCGTACTATCCGCCGGTTCCCAATCCATGCGTGAATCAAGATTCGGTCGACTACAACGCGATGGGTCTCAACAAGACCTATTCGGGCTTCAGGAGCCGTGCCAGTCTTAGTTGGAAGACGAGCCACGCTGCGATGCTCTACGGCTCGTGGTCACAAGGGTTTCGGGCGGGTGGCTTCAATCGAGGCTTCGGAGTTCCGGGGAATTCACCGTTGTCCGACTCGAACCCGATGGCGAACTTGCCCTATCAGGCACAGGCCAATGCGCACAAAGGGTGGACGCCGCCGTTGACCTATGCACCGGACAATCTGACCAATACCGAAATCGGCTGGCGCTCGGATTGGCGAGACGGACGCCTGCAATGGAATGGAACCCTGTATCAGGAGGACTGGACGCACGCTCAAGTCAGCGCGGCAGGCTCCGAGATTGGAGGGGACGGTGCGGTCGTCAATGGAGGAACTTACCGAGTACGCGGCATCGAGACTTCGGTTCGGGCGCAGGTCAATGAGGGCCTTTCGGTCGATGCCGGTGCGGCTTGGAACCACGGACGATTGGTCAAGGAGGGCATCTTTTACTGGAACGACGGGACGCCGATCAACTTCAGCACGCTGCAGGATGCGAACGGCACGAAGGTCGCAAACTTCAGCGGAACGCTCGGCAGCCCGCTCGCCGGCGCGCCGCCCTTTCAGGGTAATATCCGCGCCCGGTACGAGATCTCCTTCGACGGCCTGCGAACATTCATCCAGGTGGGAGCGGTGCATCAAGCGCATTCGCTCGCGAGTACCACCATCGCGTCGGTCCTCGACGCGCAAGGCAAAGCCGTGCTCTATGAGCTTGCCCCCTTCACGACCTATGAGGCAGCGCTCGGCCTCGGGAAAGACGCCTGGAGCGTGCAGGCGTACGGCAACAATTTGAGCGACACGCGCGCTCAGCTCTTCGCGAATTACTATAACTACGTGCAGGCCGTCACGGTGAACCGCCCTCGCACGATAGGACTGCGGGTGAGCTATAGATTCGGCGGCGGCTAGGGGCTGTGCCGGCTGCCGAAAATACTACGTCGTCCGACGCGAGCGTCGGCCGCTCCCGGTTCGAGCTGGGTTGGGTCAATCGTATGCACGTAAGGAAGCGGCAGGAAGAATAAAAAAAAGACGGGGCGGTGCGCAATCGGAGTCCGCTCATTTTCCCTGCAATAACATATGGTAGCGGGAGATCTTATTTCCCGAGCGCCACGAGGCTACAGCGTCCAAGTGTCTGATTCTGTGTAGGGTTCTGATCGTCATCTACGGGCGAGCGCGCGGCTTTGTTTTGGCTTCTCACGCGCTTCCCGCCGTGGTTGTCTTGGCAGCGACAGACGGTAGGATTTTGTCGGGGCGCGCATATTACTATCATTCGAGCGGAATCAAACTGCGTCCAACACAAGCGCGCGGATCCCTAAATGCGACGCTTGTCGCTGTCAGCAACGGGTTGAACCCGGAAATTCGCGGAGCCTCCGTTTGCGCACGCCAACCGCGGTCACGGACCGAACCGAAACGCCGCTTCAAACTGTCTCTCTTGATTATCCTTCTGGCTCGAGCGGGAGGCGTCTGTTGATTGCTTGGAATGAAATGGCGAGGCAAGGACTCAAAATAATTACTACCGCACCGGGAAGGTGGTGGAGCCCGGGTATTTTTAAAAACGCGCCAACGACAAGCAGCGCCATTACCGCCAGGTAGCCCAACAACAGCAAACGACCCCACTTCAATCGCAGGTCGCTCTTGCACGCGTGGCATTGAATGTGCCAAAGCAAGTTCTTGCGTTCCTTCAGCGAGATAGATATTGCGCCACATGACGGGCATTGCAGCATCTGCTTCTTATCTCGTTCCACCTTCATCAGCAGAGACGAAGCAACAGCATCTGACTGCTTTGGATTGAGCATCTTGGATCCTAAGCCGGGGAGGTCTATCTGCCGTAGATAAGATGCACCAGACATCATGGCGGCGTCAATCGCAGATCAAATTGCCCCTTGTCAAATCGAGCTCGACCCGAGCATTTTAAGCTAGTGCGCGACCGCGCGACCGCGGGCGTCCACGGCCGGCTGAAGCAGTACAATCTATGGATCGACGACAGTTTTTTCAGTATTCCTTCGCTGGGATTGCCGTAACCACCGGCGGGTCTTGCGCAACGGCGAAGCGTCACAAGGTCACATCAAAGGAAACCATCTCGAGCGTCTTGAGTACGGCTGACGGAACAGGACTCATCGTCGTGACCGGTCGCTTCCACTACATCTTCAACATGCCGTCCCCTATGCTGGCGGCATTGAAGGGACCGTTTCATCCGTACGTGCGGGCCAAGTTCTCCAGATTCTATGTCGACATGTGGGGAGCTACACACGGGACGGTGATTCTCTGAGTTGCATCCGCTCCCGACGATTCTCTCGCCGCTGCGATAGCGGCGGGGTTCACTAAAACTCCCGATGGAGCGGAGGTTACCACTACGCTGTACGGCAATCGGTTTACGGCGGGTGATGTGAAATGTGAAGGTAACGGCACAATACAAATTGAATCGCCTCTACGAAATTGAGGTCGAGGATGAATTGCAAAATTACTCGAAGCCATCGCCGATCATGATGGCCGCCGGCTATTTGACGCTATACGGGATCCTGCTGGTCGTAGCGCCGCAGGTATACACATCTCATAATTGAAGCTAGCGAGGCATGAGTGATCGACTATTACTTGCAATGCGCGAATCACAACGCCGGAGCACCAAGCGGGAACGACATGTTCTTCGGGTTGGCGTGGGGCATCGGCGTTAAGGGCATTCTCATGGTGCCATTCGGCTACCTCTTGATGGTCAAATGGCATGGAGATTTTGTAGAGAATGAAATTGCGGCCATGGATTGGCTCATCGCGATCAATTGCACCCTTGTGGGGGCTATTATTGGTCTCATATGCAGCGTCTCCTTTACGTCTGGGAGCTCTGCTGATCGTAAGTAACTTCCCCGCGTTCAATCGGCGGTGAAGTTGTCGGGTAATCCCGTTAGCCGTAAGTGAACGAGTTAAGGGACCGGCATCATAGTGTCGGAAGGAATTGATTCTTCCATCGTGCACTGGTGCCAATGCTCGTCTTTGGCAAAGTTTGCGCTTCGATCGCTCGGAAGCTGCCCTCGTCAGAGGCGGTAACGGGGCGACTGGGGCCTTCGAGTAGAGCTATCGCACATTGTCCTACTGGCCGCAACACTGACGTTGCTCGGCGAGCGCTTTCGCTATTTCCATCCTTCGCTGCCGGTCGTGAAGTCGATGAAAAGCGAATTCGTGGTGAAGAAGCCTATTCCGATGATGTTCACTGTCGCGGTATCCGGTTCGACGACGGTGTCGAAGTAACCGGTACCCGACGTATAGCTATACGTGTATCCCGAAGACTGTGCAAAGGTCACGGTCGTACCGACGGGAATAATCAGCGGAAACTTGCTGCCCGCTGGCGTGGAAATCTGCATCTCGGCGGTG
>Ga0182030_10008827_pt1 | contig 20766 bp, 12 predicted proteins | sample 812S3MmetaG_FD_121299 | JGI IMG/M metagenome (GOLD analysis project Ga0182030, IMG submission 121299) | Permafrost microbial communities from Stordalen Mire, Sweden - 812S3M metaG (Illumina Assembly) | ecosystem: Environmental > Terrestrial > Soil > Wetlands > Permafrost | place: Sweden...
CCGTTGGGCGTGTAGCTCATCGACCGGATCATCGTGAACTTGTCGTTCATTTTGGCGAGCGAAGGCAGGATCTCCGAGAAATTCACGCCGGGAATCTTCGTCGGGATCCGCCCGAACGGGCTCCGCATGTTGTCCGGGAGATCCTCCTTCGGGTCCCACAGATCCAAGTGGCTCGGGCCGCCCTGGAGGTAGATGAGCACGATGTTCTTGGCCGAGCCCCAACCAGGCCCACCGGAGGGCTGGGCGGCCTCCTCGGCAAAGGCCTGAAGTCGGAAGAGGGAGCCGAGGGAGAGCCCCAGCAGTCCCGTCCCCCCGACCCGCAGCAGGTCACGGCGCGTCATCTTCAAGCGGGGGTCGCAAAGGTCCGAACAATTGCCGCCGGGTAGGTTGATCATAAGGGTGGTGCGGTGGTGAAAGGCGGATTGGATCAGTGGTTGAAGAGGAAACCGGGGCTGTTGATCAGCGCCCACGTCAGGTCCTGGGCCAGAGTGAGCCGCTTCTCCCCGGCCTGCCGCGTGCTGGCCCGGGCGTCCTCCCGCAGTTGAACCAGGAACGGATCGATGCGGATCGGTTGCTCCGCCGTCGCGAGGTTGTTCTGCAACTCGCCCAGTTTCGGGTCGGCGGGAAGCGGCGCTGCTGCTGCGGCGGCGACTTGTTTGCGCCTCCAGAACTCACCGTCCGAGGCCCGGTAGAATTCGACCACCGCGGCAGCCTGGTCCGGCTTGCGCTGCCCGGCCGGCGCGCGCGCCCCTTCGACCACCGCCTGGGGCAGCCCGAATTCCAAGGGGCTCTCCCCGGTCGTGAGGTAGAGGCGGAAATGGCCGAGGAGGTAGTGCTCCCCGTAATGGTGCTGGAGCACGACGCGGAGGGTGACGCCGTTGGTACTGGTGATCGGTTTCTCCAGCTTGAACGTCGCGGTGTGGCGCTGGATGGCGGGCGCACCGGCCACCGCCCAGCCGTTCCTTCCCGCTTCCACCTTGCCGTCGATCGCCTGTTGCACCCCGAAGTCGGTCTGGGAGAAATCGGCGCGGGCCTCAGCGAGCCGGGCCGCCTGACTCGGGGCGTTGGTCCCCGGGGCCCAGTCCAGTTTGATCTCGCTGAGGACGAAGTTGCCATCCGGAGCGCGGCCCGGGCCGAAGTTCGGGAGTGATTCGTCCGGCAGGGTCTCCAGCATCAGGCCGGTGACGTTCGTCAGGCGCACCTCCGCCGTGATCGTGTAATCTGACAGACCGGCCGGACCGGTGGCGAGGATCGATCCGTCCGCTTGCAGTGAGAGCTTGTTCTCCCCGGTGGCGGACAGCTCGCGCGGCTGGAGCGGCGTCCACACCGCCCTCGGCGCCGCGGGGTTGTTCTTGGCTTCCCAGAAGGCCGCCTGCGCCGGCAGCAGCCGCTCATAATCCTTCAACTCACCCTGGCGCAGCGCGATCTCGCGCTGCCGGCGCGCCTCCAGCTCGCCGCGGAGCCATTTGGTCATTTCCTGATACGTCTCCAAATCGGTCTTGGCCTTGGTGATGGCCGAGTCCCGCGCCTGGTTCATCCCGGCGATGATGGGCGCATCCTTTTCCTCCAGGGCGTGCCATTGGTTCGTGAGTTTGACATGGTCGGCGTCGACCTGCGCCAGCAGGCTGAGCGCGTCCTTGGTCTCGCCGTCGGTGGCGGGACGATTGAGAACGCGCAGGAAGATCCCCTCGACAAGCCGCGGGTCGTCCTTCTGCTCCCCGACGAGGCGCGCGAGGCTGTTGGTGGGGTTGTTGATGGCTTCCGAAACCGTCGGTCCGCTCAGCAGCGCCATGACGGCGCCGAGGCCGAGGTCGCTGTTGCGTTCGCATTCGCAGGCGCTCTGCCGGGCCGGCCGCCCCAGGGTGGCCAGCAGGCCGCTGGTCACATCGGTGGCGGCGTCAAACAGTTGGCTGGCGCGCTGGCCCGGCTTCGCGCCCGGAATGTGCGCCGTCATCCCCGTCACCTTGAAAACGGCATCAAACAGGGTCTCCGCCGGCAGCCGCCGCGCGGTGGCATGCGAGTAATTGAGCTTGTCATCCTCGTTCCAGCGGTTTGGCGTCAACGAAAGCTGGTAGGTGCGTGACTTGCAGATTTGCCTCACGATCTGGCGCGCGTCAAACCCCGACTGGACGAACTCGGAGGTGAGATGGGCGAGGAGGACGGGGTTTCGAGCGGGATTGCCGGCCCGGGTGTCATCCAACGGCTCGATGATACCGACACCCGTGAGGTAGCCCCACAGGCGGTTGACATAGCTCGACGCGAAGAACCGGTTGTCCGGCGAGGTGAGCCAGGCGGCCAGTTGTTCCCGGCGGCTGGCTTTGGGGTCCGCCGCTTTGCCGGCGGGATAAGGGACCGCAGGGGGGGAGACCTTCCCCGTCCGGTCGTGCTTGATCTCCCCTGCGGTCGCGTCTGCGACCATCTCAAACAAGGGCTTGGCCCCCTCAACATCATTGCCGCCGATCCGCCGGCCCGTGCTCGCCGGGTCTTCGGTGAGGGAAACCTGGGCGAAATAGGCGCCCAGATGGTAGTACTGATCCTGGGTCCACCGCTCGAACGGATGGTCATGGCACTTGTTGCAGTTGAACCGGGTGGCCAGGAAAAGGTGGGTCGTGTTCTCCATCGCCTCGCCCGGCGTCCGGAGAATCTTCCAGTAGTTCGCGGCCGGGTGCTCGCGGGTTGCGCCCGAGGCGGTCAGGATCTCACGGACGAACCGGTCATAAGGGGTGTTCTTCTCCACCTGGCCCCGAATCCAGTTCCGGAACAGCTCGGCCCCCTCGCTGCCCAGGTACTTGGAGTTGCATTGGAGGAGATCCGCCCACTTGTTCGCCCAATGGTCGACGTACTCGGGACTGCCAACCAGCCGGTCCACCATGGCCTCCCGCTTCGCGCGGCTCTCATGCGGGTCGGCGAGGAACCCCTTGATCTCGGCGGGATCAGGCGGGAGCCCGGTCAGGTCGAGCCAAACCCGCCGGATGAACTCGATATCCGTGCACAACTCGGAGGGCTGGATGCGCAGGCGCTTCCATTTCGCGGCCACCAATTCGTCGATCTTCCCCCAGACGGGCGGGTCCGCCCAGACGAACCCGGCCCGGTCGCCCATCACCGTCAGAGTGGTCGCGGCATAGCTCCCTTCGTAGCGGGCCAGCACCGGAGCCTCCCCCCGGCGCAGCGTGGTGATCAGGCCGGACGAATCCGCGACCGCGACGTCCGCGTTGCCGCTTTCGATGAACGCCTCGGACGTAACATCACGCACCAAGCCGTCCGCGTAGGTGGCCACGGCGCGGATTTGCTGGCGGGCGCCGATCTGCTGCACCACCGCGTCCTGGGGGAAGATGTCGAGCTTGACCACGCGCGGCGTGCTCATATCGAGGGTGGCCCCGTTGGCCACCCACTGGCGGAGAGTTCGGTAGTACGGGGCATCGACCGTGGTGCGGCGCCCGCCTTCGTGCGGCACCTCTGCCACAGCTTTGAGCAGCATCAGGCTGTCGTCGGGCGAGGCCAGGTTGACGCGGCGGGAGGCCAGTTCGTCGGTCAGGGCGCGCACATCGGTCTCAGGGTCGTACCCACGGAGGGAAAGCTTGAACCCGCTCTTGCCTTCCTTCGCGCCGTGGCAGGTGCCGGCGTTGCACCCGAGCCGCGCCAGCACGGGGCTGACATCGCGGATGAAGTCGGCCGGTGGACGCTGCTGAAGCCCCCCCACCGTCAGGGGCGCTTCCACCGCCTTGCCGCCGAAGGTAATGGTCAACTTCCCCGCCCCATTCGTCGCGGGCCGGACCATGCCCCGGGGAGAGATCTGCGCCAAGGAAGGCTCGACCGTGATCTTCGCCATCCGCGTCACGTCCGCGGTGTCACCCGAATCGAGGTGGGCCGTGACGAGGATCTGGGCGTGATCACCCGGGCCGCTCAAGCTCAACGCCGTCGGCAGCACCTCCAGGCTGGCGATGCCCGCCCCGCCCGGGAGGGACTCAGCGCTGAAGGATGGCTCGGCCGCGCCATGGACCGCGGCGGCCCACGCCGGAGGCCCCCCGGCCGCCGGTTCTTTCGTGATCGGGGCCGCGACGAACTCGCGCATGAGCGCGCCGTTCGTGGCGTTGAACAGCCGCACCCAGCCGTCGGACCCCGCCGCCGCCACCAACCCGCCGTCGGCGGTGAACGCCACCGAGTAAATCGCCGACTTGGGCACCGCGACGCGGGAGATCTCGTGGATCCCCGAGCGCCGATAGTCGTCCAGTCCTTTCTGTTCCTCGGCCGAGCGGGAGCCGGGGACCTTCCCCATGATCTCGCGGAGTTTCTGGGGCACGTCGTTGGTGAAATCATAGCTGCAAACCACCAACTCCCCCGCCCGGTCAATGCCGCCGCCGCAGGCAATCCGCCGGCCGTCGGGGCTGAACCGGGCGCTGAACACCCGGCCGGCCACGGGGAAGAGATCGCCCAGGAACTGGGCGTCGTCCCCAATTTCCCGTTTCGCCTCGCGGAAGATGCGGTAGGCCCGGGGCAGCCCGTCGGAGCCCGCCGCGATCATGTGTTCCAAGTACGGGTGCGTGGCCACAGCGAGCACGCCGCCCTTGAGTGCCCCTGGGGTGATCGAGGTGACGTTGTCGACGAACCGCTGCTCGGCCACCTCGGTCAGCTTCACCGTCATATCCCGTCCCCCCGAAATAATGTGGTCGCCCTTGACGGAAAACGTGGTGCTCAGCACCCAGTCGCTGTGGGAACCCATCTGCACGACTTGCTTGCCGCTGGCCGCCTCGATCGCCCGCACCGTGTTATCAGCGCAGCCGAAGGCGATGAGTTTGCTGTCGGGGGACCAACTCACCCCATAAAGCGTGTCGTAGCCGATGGGCGCGGAGAGGGCCAACGCGCGCCGGGCCACATCCCAGACCTGAATCTCCCCGGCCCGCGCCGGGTCGCCCCCCGCGACCGCCAGCCAGTGGCCGTCCGGCGAAAAGCGGAGGGACTGCACCCGCTCCGAGAGGCCGATCAGCCGCCCCACCAGCGCGGCCGTCCCCGGCTCGTACAGCAGCACCTCATGAAACCCCGCCACCGCCAGCAGCTTCCCATCCGGCGAGCAATCGAGGGAGGTGACCACCGGGGGCCGGGCGTACAGGGGCGGATGCCCGGCGTCGTAGTGGGGTTTGGCGTCCGCGGGAGTGTCATCCACCGCCCCCTGGCGAATCCAAGCGGCCAGCAGGCCGACCTCGGTGTTGGACAGCGGCGGCTTGCCCTTGGGCATCTTCACCTCGCCGTCCTGCGGGCTGATCATCTTGAGGATCGCGCTCCGCGCCGGCTCCCCCGGGACGACCGCCGGCCCTTCACTGTCGCCGCCGGCCAACAGGCGCTTGAACTCACTCAGGGCGTATCCACCCTTGGCCTTGGCAGGCTGGTGGCACCCCTGGCAGTTGGCTTGCAGGACGGGACGGATGTCGTGGTAATAGCTGACCTTCGCGGGGGCCTCCGCACCGGCCGCCTCACCCAGCGGGGCGGCCAGCAAAAGACCCGTGCAGGCGGCGGCCCCGAGGAAACGGAGCACCAGCGCAGAAGCGCGGCGGACGGGGTTTTTCATTGACAGGAAATGTACGCCATCAGAGGACGTAAACAAGGAGTTTTTCCGCCCCCCTGCGGCGCGCCGCCTACTCACAAGGTCCGCCAGCCCAGGCCTGCCACCTCGCGTGGTGCAGACCTCCGGCGTGCGGCGGGGGTGCGGCCCGGATGCCAATGCGGATTGTGGCTGGCCGACCCGGCGGCCAGGGCGAGCCGCCCGGCGGTCAACCCAAAGTCAGCGCCGCCCTCCTTCAGGGGGTGCAGACCATCGGCGGCTCCCCGCCCGGGCCGCGCCAGGAGCGCCAGGCATCCATGGCGAGGCGGGCTTCAGGCGTGCCGGCAGGATGCCATTCGGAGTCGTCCGGCAGCCTTACCAGGGTGTTCTGGCGGAAGTAATCACTGTTCCGGTCTGGGGGCGGGTTGGCGGGGACGCGGCGGGCCGCATGCGCGGCGGCGACCGCCTCGAGCGATTGTTTCAATTCGGGCGTGTAACGGAGGAGGTAGGCGAGGCGGCGCTTTGCGGGGTCCGATCCCCGGCCGTCAAAAGCAACCACCACCGCACGGTCGCCGTCGCCGCGTGCGCCGCCGACACCCGCATCGGGCGGAACCGTGTCAACCGGCATCGGGTAGAGCCGTTTTTCGCTCTCGTCATAAAACCAGACCCGGGACCCGTCGTGGGCCGGGGCGCGGTACCATTGGGCGGCCAGGAGCCAAGCCGCCGTGCCGAGCAGCAAGGCGGTTCCCGCCGGCTTCCAAGGAAATGGGGCGCGCAAGGTCATTCAGTGCGGCTGGGTCGCGTGGAAGTTGATTTGCACCGACCACCAGCATTCGACCGTGTCGCATCGGATGCGGTTGGGATTGAGGCGGTCCACATGCGCGTCGGCGAAAGCGTAATTGGCGCTGCCATCGTGGCGCTGGCAGCCGTACTGGTCCTGCAGCAGCCGGTTGAAGCCCGGCTCATCCTCGGAGCCGCCCCCGCTGGTGTCGGTGTTCTTGATCCACCAACTGTCGTCCGCCCAGGTCGCCGGGCTGCCGCAACCGCCGTCACCGTACCAGATCAGCTTCGCCGGACTGGTGATTTCCGTCGAGCGGTGGAGCCCCTCGTAATAATCGGGGGTCGGGCGGCCGAACGGCATGCTGGCGACCTGCGCGGTCGGATTGGGATTGCCATCAATATGGATCCAATGCGCCCCAGCCACCCCGATGCCGCTCTGGTTCCACTTTTCGAACGGGCCAGCCACCCCGATTCCGGTTTGAGTCCAGTCGGTCCCCGGACTGAGGGGAAAGCCGCCGTAGGACGCGTCGTACGCGGAGGTGCCGTCGGCATAGATCGCGTTGAGTTCGGCCGGGCAGTCGAAGACCTTGGCCATGTGCGCGACGTAATCCCAAAGGATCACCCGGTAGGTCGTCTCGACGGAGGAATTCGGCACGGCGGTCTGGAGCGGGTTCATCCAGTCCGTGAAGTCGAGTGTGTAGGTGGTGGAGGCGACCGCAAGCTGCCGCTGGTTGGAACGGCAGGCGGCGCTCTTGCCCTGGAGTCTGGCCTTCGCCAGCGCGGGCATCAGCATCGCCGCCAGGATCGCGATGATCGCAATGACCACGAGAAGTTCAATCAGGGTGAACCCCCGGGCGGGGGCCGGGACGGCGCGGGTTCCGGGGATCTTCGGTTTGGTCCTATGCATGCAGTGTATTAGACCGTCGCAAGCGCGAGAAGTCACGCCGCATCCCGCCGGCCTGCCCGGCAGGCCCCGCGCACCGCGGCCGGTGCTGCGGCTGCCGGCCTTGGGACGCATGGTCCCTGGGCGCTTGACGGGCCAGAATGCTGAACCCGACGCCAGGCTGTCAAGTGCGGCGACCGCGATTCCAGCACATCAGATCGCCCTGCATGACCCGGCCTGCCGGTGCCTGAAAGTCAGTCGGTGCTGGCGGCGCGCAGGCGCTCGACCAACTCGAAATGGTAAAGGGCGGCCACGACCAGGGAATGACGGATCCTCCCCGCTGCCACCAGGCCGGAGATCTCCCCGGGGGGCATGAGCCGGGTGGCCAGATCCTCCGTTTCGTCGAATTCCACCGGATGGACCAGGCGGCAGTTTTCCACCAGCACGGTGTGGCAGACGTTGTCCATGATGGCGGGGTTGGGAAATACCGCGCCGATCAGCCGGGCGTTTTCCCCCTCGTAGCCGGTTTCCTCGCGCAGCTCACGCAATCCAGCGGCCAGCGGCGAAGGGTCGGCGGGATCGATCACGCCGCCCGGGATCTCCAGTTCCACGGTGTTCGAGCCATGCCGGAACTGCTCCACCATCACGAGGGACCGCTCTGGGGTGAGCGCGATCACGTTCACCCAATCTGGCGGGCTGATGACGAAAAACTCGTGCTCCTCGCGCGTGCGGGGCGAGCGTTTCCGGTCCGCGCGGAGCGAAAAAATGCGGTGATCCCCGAGCGGGGCCGAACCGAGGGTCTCCCAAGGGTGGATCATGGGGGGGAGCCCGGGGCCGACCCGGGCTGGGCCGCCCACCCACGGCTCATCAAACCAAGGAGATGGGCCATCGCCTCCTCGTAGGTGCGGCCTTTCAACTCCGCAAGCTGGCGGGCCCGCTTGTCCATTTGGGCGGCCAGCCCGGCGGCTCCCGCCGCGGGGCAGCCGAGGGCGACCAAGGCTTGCGCCAGTTCGGTGAGGTCCATCAATCCACCGTCACGAGGCGGACACTTTCGAGCGCCACCCGGGCGAGGGGCTTGCTCCGCTCGCCGCCCCCCCCGCCCACCGGGGTGTCCCCCAGGAGTCCAAGAACATCGTCACCCGCGGACAATTGGCCGAAGGCGGTGTACTGGCGATCGAGAAACGACGCATCGCCAAGGCAGATGAAGAACTGGCTGCCGGCCGAATCGGGGTGTTGCGAGCGGGCCATGGAAATCACGCCACGTTGGTGCGACCGCGCGTTGAACTCCGCTTTGATTTGATACCCCGGCCCGCCCGTGCCCCAGCTATCCTGGCGGTCCGCCTCCTTGGTGAGCGGATCGCCTCCCTGAATCATGAACCCCTTCATGATCCGGTGGAAGGCGGTGCCGTCGTAAAACCCCTTCTTCGCCAGGGTTTTGAAATTCTCCACGGTCTTCGGGGCGACCTCGGGCCAGAACTCGACGGTCATTTCCCCCGCACTGGTCTTCAGAATTGCCACTTCGCTCATGATCGGTCTGGGGTCGGAAATCACTTGATGGAACTCGCGGGCACAATTTTGACGCTCTTCACCTCAACCCGCACGGTCGGTTTGCTCGGCTCGCCGGACGCCGGGTTGCGGACGACCGGGGTGGCGGCGATCTGCTCGAGCACCTCGAGGCCCCTGATCAGCTTGCCGAACCCCGTGTACTGGTGGTCCAGGTTGGGGGCGGCACCGTCGCAAATGAAGAACTGGCTGCCGGCGGAGTTGGGATCGCGGGAACGGGCCATCGAGATAACCCCCAAAACGTGCTTCTTGTCATTGAACTCGGCCTTGATTTTGTAGCCCGGGTCCCCCGTGCCATAGATCGCTTCCTTCGCCGGGTCTTTGGTGTTGGGGTCGCCCCCTTGGATCATGAAACCCTTGATGATCCGGTGAAAAGCGGTGCCGTCGTAAAACCCCTTCTTCGCGAGGGTCTTGAAATTCTCGACCGTGTTCGGAGCAACGTCGCTCCAAAACTCGAGCACCATCTGGCCGTCGCTGGTCTCGATCACGGCGACCTCCGCTCCCGCGGCGGGCGGGGCGGCGGCAGGTTTCACTTCGGGTTTGGCAGCCTCCGGGGTCTGCGCGGAAACCACGCGGAGCGCCAAGCTCAACACGCAAAGACTGAGTAAGTATCTCATAATGTCGCGGCGTATTGTGCCACACGGCGGGCAAAAAGTCACGCGGGGATTTGGCGCCGGGCGCCGATTCGCGGAGCCTTATTCGTGAAGGTACCGGTCCAGCCGGCTCCGGCCCCGGCGCCAGCGGCGGGGCCGCCGCGGCCTGACCGCCAGCCCCACCACCAACGCCACGGCAGTCACAGCCACCGCCCACGCCAGGATGTTTCCAGCCCACTGGAGGTTCATGGCCGCGTGCGGGGGCCGGGTGGCCGCTTTCCTTCCGGACGAGGGTCAGTCATGGTACCCAAACGCCCGACAATAGGGCGCCAGCGCGGCCTGCCACGGGGCCAGCGCGGCGGCGTAAGCGCGCCACCGGGCGACCGATCGGGTGTGGATGGGCTTCGGAGCGTCGCTGTACGAGGGGGACACCAGGGAACCCGCCGCTCCGCCTCCCCCACCCCCCTGCCCGTCCAACCCGAGAAAGCGGCACACCCTCGCCCCTTCAGCCGCGGGGTCCGCCACCAAGTCCTCATACCGGGTCTCGATCCAGTCAAACCCGCCGCACTCGCGGAACCGCAGCCACGTGTCCATCAGATCGGTGTAGTGCCGGACCGTCCCCTCCAGGCTCAGGAAGTTCGCGTTGGACGGCGTCAGATCAAGATTCTGGAAATAGCAACTGATCACCACGTCCCGGGGATCCCGCAGGGCGATCACCACCTTCGAGTCGGGGAAATGCCGCAGCCACAAGTGGAGCGCCCCGGTCAGCGAGGGGTTCTTGTCGAGGCAAAGGCGGCCCGCCAGCGGCCCTCCGGAGTCCCACTCCATCCGCCGGCGATACTGCTCCGCGTGGCGGCTGATGGCGGCGGGGGAAAGCTGGCGCAGCCGCGCCAGGGAAAGCTTCCGGCGGCCATTCAGCGGAGCGAGCGCATTCCAGATCTCGGCGGCGAACGCCTCGGACTCATCCACCGCCGCGACCCCGGGACTCACGGCGATCACCCGCTCCAGCAGGGTGGTGCCGCTGCGCGGATGGCCGCCCAGCAACGCAACGCGGAACGGAGGCGTCCCGGCCCGGGCTCCGCGCTGCCAGCCAGTGAGGTCGGCCGTCGTCAACCCCGCCACCAAATCCCGGCGGCGGTGGTCAGCGGCTTGGTAATCGTGTTGCCATCCCTTGAGGTTGGCCGCCTGCCGGAGAATCGTCTTTGCCTCACCGATCCAGCGGAGCGCCTCCTCCGGCTGGCCCAAGGCGTCCAGCACGATCCCAAGCAGATGGCGGCTGGTCTGCCGGACGCCCGAGTCCGCGGCCGGGGTTCGTACGACCCCGCCCAGCACCTCCGCGGCGGCGGAAGAGTCCCCCTGGCGATGCAGGACCAAGGCCTGGAAGCAGCGCGCCGGGAGGTGCCCGGGATGCGCCGCCAGACAGCGTTCGACGCAAGCGGCCGCCTCATCCAGGCACCCCTCCCGCTCCCACCAGGCGGCGAGACTCAGCAACGCGTGCGGGGAACCAGGCGCGGCGGCGACCGCGCGTTGAAAGCAATCGCGGGCGGGCCCGGGACGGCGCAGGCGCGCGAATTGCTGGCCCACCAAGGCAAGCAAAACGGGATCGGACGCCGCCAGTCTGCCAGCCCGGGTCAGGGCCGGCTCGGCGACCCCGAACTCCCCCGCCCCCGCCGCGGCCAGCCCCAGTTCAAACCAAAGCTGGGCCGTCTCCGGGTATCGTGCAGCGAGGCTTTGGTAAACCCCCACCACCTCCCGGCACTGCCCCGCCACCAGTTTCTGCTGCGCCGCCTGCCAAGATGCCATCTGGCGGGGGTCCAGCCTCGGGTGGGACACACCGGTGGTCAGCCCGATCATCGGAGGTTTGGGGTTGAACTTCCACCCTTTCTGGAAGCCGCGCCGGGCAGCGCGCCAAGCCAGGTTGCCTTCCGGTGGTTCATGGGCGGGCCACCTCAGCACCCGGGGCGTGAGCCTGCCGGGCCGCCGCCTCATGGGTATGGTGGGGAACGCCCTGCGGAGTGCCCTCCAAGTGCTTGACACACAGAATCGCGGCGGCCGATTCGGGGTGGTGGCGGGTCCAGAGGAAATGCCCCAGCAACGATAGGACCCCCCAAGGCAGGGCTGGCTTCCGCAGCAGGTGATGCTGCCCGCGGAACCGCTTCGGCCCAAGGAATCCGCCGACCCGGTAACCGTAGGCGGCCATCTCCCGGGGTTCCCAACCCGACAGGTGGGCCTGGAGGTCGCCGGGGACACGATGCCCCTGCGGAAGAAACCCGCTCGGCGTGAAAAAAACCACTCTCCGGCGGGAAACCCGCTCCATCTGGCGCATCAGCTTCAGCCCGTCTTCTTTCCGCAGATGCTCGATCACATCGATCGCCACACAGGCGTCGAAAGCGTCGGCCGGAAACCAGCGATCCAGCTCCCGGGCGTCGCCCAGCACCAGACGGTCGTGCGTCTTGAGGCGCTCGGCCTCGAGAAAGGCGGGACGATAGGCCTCGACGCCGGTGAGGTGGCCGACCCCGAGGTCGCGCAAGGTGTAGCAACGCGCTCCGCAGCCGACATCCAACACCGTTTCACACCCCGCCAGCGCCTTGCGCAACGCCAGCCGGATGAGGATCTGGGCCGGGTCGTGGCGCTTGCGCAGCAGCGTGAACAGCAATCCAAGGCGGTTGGTCATTTGGCTGCCCCGTTCTTCGCACGCGCCTCCGCCTCGTTCTTGCGGGCGCCTTTGGGGCGTGCCGCGCGCTCTACCGCAGGCTCATCCCGGGCTGGGCGCGCGCGAGCGCCCCACACCACCACCCCAAGCACGGCCAAACCGGCCCCCACCCCCGCGAAGCTGACATAGAGGGCCTGATGGGGAGGGCTGAACCGAAACTCAACGGTGTGGTTGCCCGGGTTGAGCAACACCCCCCGCATCAGGTAGTTGCACCGCAGCAAAGCCTGCGGCTGCCCGTCCACCAGCACCCGCCATCCGGCGTCGGTCCGATCATTCAGGAGCAAGACGGAGGTGGTCTTGGCTGCCGCGTTCAGGACCACCCGCTTCGGGGCATAACTGGCGAACTCCACGGTCCCGGCATCCTGGCCGGGGGCCGCCGTTGCCGCTGGCGCGGGCACCGCCCCGGAAACCACCACGGTCTGTTCCGGGTCGTGCGCCAGATCGCTGATCAGGTGAATCGCGTCGTCCTCGTTGGCCGCCGTCTGCCACTTGGCATAGAGCTTGGCCCGCGGCAGTGCCCCCAAGAACTCAAACAGCGCGTAATCCCCGTTGGCATCCGGAACAGCATTGAAATCCGACCAATCCAAGGGCGTGGCCCGGCCCCCCTTGGGACGCAGATTGAACCGCTGGACGATCCGGAACCGGTGCTGCGCAGGGTCCAAGTTCCCGTTCAGGAACGCCAGGTAGCGGTTTTCCCCCAGCAGGTAGCGGGTGTTGGTCAGTTGCCAGTACCGCGGGTATATCCGCGCCAAATCGGCGGAAGATTGGGGCGTGAAGGTCTCCTCGAAAAGCTTCAGATCCGCGGGTTTCCGCGACAACTGGACCAGGTTGAGCGTCTGGATGTTGTAATAGCCGAAGAGCTGCTGGATCCACTCGAAGTCAATCAGCTTGAAGAGCACCATCTCGCTGGCCGCCATTTTTTCATTCACTCGGAAGGTCTGCTGGAACTGGCTGTTCACCATGTCCCGCGGGAGATTGGCCACCCGGTTCTCGTACGGATGGGAGCGGAGCAGATCGATGATGGGGTTCGAGGCGTACTTTTCCGTGTAATCCCACGACCTGATCCAGGGCAGGTTCGCACGCCCGAGATCAACCACCACCAGCAGCCCGAGCAAGACGGTGGCGAACACCGCGCGGGAACCAGAAAAAGCCCCCGCGAGAGTGAGCACCAACCACGCCGCCGCGAGGCCGTAAAACAGCACAAACCAGCCAACCTGATCCACGCTGAAGAGGGCGATCACCGCGGCGGTCGCGGGGGTGAAAAGCACCGTGGCCAGGTACTTCTCAAGCTCCGGACGGCTCGCGCTGTACCAAGCCCACCCCGCCAGACCCAACCCGAACACCACCGGGCCGGCGAGCACCCACGCCCGGTCGGCCGCCGCCAGATTCGACCACCAGGACCCCGCCGGAACGCGCCGGCCGGCACGCGGAGTCACCGGGGCCCGCAGGTAGTATTTCCACAAGCCATCGACGCCCAGGGCAAACAAGACCGTCAGCGCCAGGCTGAACAGGTGCAGGAACTTCACTGGGTTGCGAATGGTGCGGAAGTAAGGGAGCGCGTAAACGAGCCGGTAAAAGGGGGCGAAACGACCAAACGAAAACAACAGAGCCACCACCGCCACCGCTGCCCACAACCAGACGACCTTGTTCCGGTCCGGATCGAACAAGGGCTGGCGAAGGCGCAGCGACTGGGTGGCGGCCCACGCCGCCACCAGCACCACCACGACACCCGCGTAATTGCCCCCGCCGACATACCGCATGAGGGCTTGCGGCGGAGCCCCCTTGGAGCCGGCCGCGAAATAACGATCCCAAGCCGCATGCCGGCCGGTCGCCCCCCAATATCCGGCGCCGTTCGGGCTGTCGGTCCGATAGCCGAACAGCCCCGGCACAATGATCCCCAAGGTCTCCACCTTGGGCAGACTCCATTGGGTGGCCCAATCCCAGTGCCCCCCCTCGCTCCGGGTTTCCTGCGCCCCGGCCGCCACGACGTTCTCGACGTTGTTGACGAGGAGATCACCCACACTGGCCGCGGCGAGGAACGCGGCACACACCGCCATCAGCGCCACCCGCGCCAAGCCGAGCCCGAAATTCCCCAGGGACGCCCGCTCCAGCACCAGGGCTTGGTAAATGACGAAGCCGGAGACCAGCAGGCTGAAAATGGCGCCGATGTCGGCCCCTTCCACCACGCCCATGCCAACGGCGAAGCCAGCCAACGCGACGCGCAGCCACCTGCGCGGGGCGGCGGGCCTCGCCAAGGCCGCGAGCGCCAGGCATTCCAGGGCCACCATGATTGGATGGGCTCCCATCCCCCAGCAGGCGGACGAGAAATAAACCGAGTTCAAGGTCGCGGCGAGGCCCCCCAGCAGGCAAGCGGCCGCCCCCAGCCCCATCTCCCGGAGCAGCAACCAGACCGAAACCCCCAGGAAAAGCAAAGCCAGCGGCGCGTAGAGTTTGGCGAACCAAAGCACGCCCAGCCCCATCTCCAGGCCATAACTCACGCTCGGCACCGCCGAGCCGTCGCGGTAGCCGATGGAGTTGATGTCGTGCCAGCACCCAAAAAACCGCGACGGCAGATGGTGGCATTCGGAAATAAGGCGCCCCAGGGGACCATCGTTGGAAAACAAAACGCGGCCCGGGACGATGCCCTCGCCGAGCAGAAAACCGAGCACGACCACCAAAAGCAGCAGCATCATCCGGAAGCCGGGTGCTTGGGCTGTGGGACTGGAGGGTTTCATCAATAAACAGGAAGCAAACAGCGTGGGCTGGGCCGGTGGTCAATGCGCGGCCAAGGCCTCTTGGAGCCAAACGGGAAGCCCACCCGCCGACCGGGCACCAGCCCCAGCCTCCCCCCAAGCGCCCAAATCACGGCCGATCAACCGGCCGAGTTCCGCGTTCTGCCCGGCAAATTCCTGGCGCAAGGCGTCCCGCAGCAACGGATCCAAGGAAGTTCGTGGAGCCACCCGCGCATTGAGTTTTCGCAGCCGGGCCTCAGCCCGCTGAAGTCCCCGGAAGACCGCACCGGGCACGCAAGGGCGGAGCGCCAGCACAGCGGAACGGACCCACGGGTCGCCCAGGACGGCCTGAAACATGGGGCTGCGGACGCTGCGAGCCCCGTTCACCACCTCGAAGTGCGGGCCCAGCCGGGCAGGGTCAAGCCCGAGGAACTCCACCGTCTCACGGCAGACCCGGGCCGGGTCCGCGGCGAAATCATCGTACAAGACCACCCGCACCCGCTCCCGCCCGAACACCTCATAATAGCGGGCCACCTGCGCGGCGTACCGCACCGTCTCGCGGTAGGCCAAGCCCTGGGGGAAGTAGCTCCGCCGCGCCAGCCGCCGGCCGGCCTTCCGTTCCGGTTCCGCCGCCAACGCCTCGGCAAACGAGGGCAGGAACTCATTGCCATCGTACAGGAAATAGCAGTAGAGGGAATGCAGCATCTCGACGGGATCGCGCAGCATGATCAGGATGCGCGCCTCCGGGTTGAACGCCTTTATCTCAGCCGCCGCCTGGGTGGAGAAAAGGTACCACACCGAGGCCTCCCCAATACGGAGTTGCCCGTTCCATCCCTCAAACTCCCGCAAATACCCCGCGAGGCTCCGGCGGTAAAACCCGCGCCCGAAGCGCAGGTCGGAACCAAAAAAATGCATCTCCTTGCGGCCCATGAAGAAGTCGGGATGCGACGACAGATAATGCGCCATCGCCGTGGTTCCGCACTTGGGAGCCCCGACGAGGAAGAGATCCGGCCTCACTGGTTTTTCCCGCGCCGCAGTTTGCGTCATAACCAAACACCAAGTCCCCGAAAGGGCGGTTCCGCCCGAACCCGGCCCAGCCCACTCCGCGCGGATCTTCCCCGCGCAGTGGTGTCGTGATTAGGTAAAGCGGTTTTCGTGCCAAGCACGCCCCCCCCAGCGGTTTGCGACCGTTTTCCCCCTCCCCACCACCACTGCCGCCGCTGGGGGCCGATTACAGCCCCAACCGCCCCCCCCTGGCACGGCCAGGCGACTGGCGGGTGCCTAGCAGGTTTGCCGACCAGTAAAGGAACTGAGCTGCCATCACAGTTGATCCCCAAGACCAGAACGCCATTCACCCGCCCGGCGCCATGGCGCCATCGGCAGAGCCGGGGGTGTTCAACGTTGTCACGCGGACGCGTGACGGCTAGGCTGTGGCCCAGGGTGACAACTTTCTTATGAACCCACCGGATCCGGAACCACTGCGGCGAGGTCGGCGGCGACGGAAGCACAGGCGCAAGAACCTGCGAACGGGGGTCGTTCTGGGCCTGCTGTTCAGCGTGATCGTGGTGATCGCCTTGTTTTTTTTCAGCAAGCCAACGACGTGGTGGCAACACAAGGTCCCCGGGTTCGACGAGTTGTACGCCCCGCCCTGAGCCGTGCACCACGGAGACGGCCAACCGCCCGCCGGCCGGAGGCAGGCCGGGTGGCAGCCTGCGAGCCCGCGCCCCCGCCGCACCCCGAGCCGGTGCGGGCGCGGGACGCCCTTGCCACCGGCGGTGGAAGTCGGAGCTTTTTTTTGCGAGACCGGGCTTGACGGCCGCGGCCGCCGACGGTAGCCTGCGCCGCATGTTGGCACATTTTCGGCACAACGTCCGGCTGGTAGTCGTCGTAAGAGGCGGCGCCGTAGGCGTTGGTCGAACGTGAAACGAGTTTCGACAACCACCCACGGCCGCGCGACGGTCGTGGGTTTTTTTGCGCCCGCGGCTGCGCGCGCGGACGGCAAATAACCTATGAGCAACACCACTGAAACCCCGAGCAAGCCCGCCGCCAAGGCGATGGAAATCGGCCCGACGATGTCCGGGAGCGACATTTTGGTCGCCTGTCTGGAGCGGGAGGGCGTGGAGTGTATCTTCGCCTATCCCGGCGGCGCCAGCATGGAGATCCACCAGGCGCTGACCCGCTCGAAGATCCGGACCATCCTCCCCCGCCATGAACAGGGCGGGGTGTTCGCTGCCGGCGGCTACGGGCGCGCCACCGGCAAGGCTGGCGTCTGCATGGCCACCAGCGGCCCCGGCGCCACCAATCTCGTCACCGGGATTGCTGACGCCTACATGGACTCCGTCCCCCTCGTGGCCATCACCGGCCAGGTCCCGCAGGCGATGATCGGCAAGGGGGCCTTCCAGGAAACCGACATCTACGGGATGACGCTGCCCGTGGTGAAGCACAGCTACCTGGTGACCGACATCAACGACATCCCCCGGGTGGTGAAGGAGGCCTTCCACATCGCCCAGACCGGCCGCCCCGGCCCGGTGCTCATCGACGTGCCCAAAAACGTCCAGCAGGCGCGCACCCAGCCGGTCTTCCCGCAAAGCGTGACGGTCCGCGGCTACCAGCCGGACCAAAGGGCCAGCGATCTCGAGCTGAACGAGATCATCGGCTTGATCGAGAAGTCGGAACGCCCGGTTCTCTACGTCGGAGGCGGCATCATCACCGGGAACGCCAGCGAGGAACTCCGCCGCTTTGCGCTGGCCACCGGGATCCCGGTCACCACCACCATCATGGGTTGCGGCGCCTTCCCGGAGACCCATCCCCTTTCCCTCCGCTGGCTCGGGATGCACGGCGCGGCGTTTGCGAATTGGGCCGTCAGCGGCGAATTCGAGCCGCGGAAGAGCCCGGCCGACCCGATGCGCCTGGTGGCACCGGGGGCCGATTTGCTGCTCGCGTTCGGTGTCCGGTTTGATGACCGGGTGACCGGGAAGGTGGAAAAGTTCTGCGAGACCGGGACCATCGTCCACCTGGACATCGATCCCTCCGAGCTGAACAAGAACCGGACGGTCAACCTGCCGATCGTGAGCGATGTGAAGTACGCGCTCGGGCGGCTGGCGGAAATGGTCGCCGCGCGGCCGATCCGGAAGCAATTTGGCGCCTGGCACAAGCAGATCGCCATCTGGAAGGAGAAGGGGCCGTTCGGCTTCCTGGTGACCGAGGAGGTGATGAAATCGCAGCACATGCGGGACCATCTCCACGGCCGGGAGAACGAGGTGATCCTCGCGCAAATGGCGATCGAAACGCTGTACGAAATGACGAAGGGTGAGGCCATCATCACCACCGGCGTCGGCCAGCACCAGATGTGGAGCGCGCAGTTCTACAAATTCAAACGCCCCCGTCAGCTCCTCACCAGCGCCGGGCTCGGAGCGATGGGTTACGGCTACCCGGCGGCACTGGGCGCCAAGGTCGCCTGCCCGGACCAGCAGGTCATCGACATCGACGGGGACGGCTCGTTCCTCATGAACGTGCAGGAACTGGCCACCGCCCACATCGAGAAGATCGCCGCCAAGGCCATCATCCTCAACAACCAGCATCTGGGCATGGTGATGCAGTGGGAGGACCGGTTTTACGCGGGCAACCGCGGCCACACTTATCTGGGCGATCCAGAACACCGGAAGCAAATCTACCCGGACTACGTCGGCATGTGCGCCAGCTTCAACGTGAAGGCGGAGCGGGTGATGTACCGCAAGGACCTCGGACCTGCCATCCAGCGCATGCTGGACGCCCAGGAGCCGTACGTGCTCGACGTCATCGTGCCGTATTGCGAGCACGTCATCCCCTTCATCCCCGCCAACCGCACCGTGGCGGACATGATCTGGAAACCCTGAGGCCACCGCGGCCCGTCAAGCCCCGCCCGGCGCCCAGGGCCGCCCGGCGGGGCTTTATCGTTGGCCGCCGCCCACCACCCCGGCCCGCCTCACGGCAGCATGAAGACCCGGTAATAGCGCTGCGCGGCGGGGCCCATCACCTCGGTGGCCACCGCGATCACATTGGTGGCCACCGTGACCCCGCCCACGTCCACCCAGCTCACCAGTCCAAGCGCCGGGGTGAGCGCCTGCACTTGGTACCACCGGCCAGGATAAGCAGCCCAAGCCAGGTTCAGAACACCCCCGGCCGAACTGGTGGACAGAAAGACCGGCGTCAAGGCCGGCTGGACCACCACCAAGTTGGCCGGGCTTGACGCCAGGCCGAACTGATTGGAGACGACCACGCTATAGACCCCCGCCTGCCCGGCGGTGACCGCGGGAAGCACCAGGAGGTTGCTCTGGGATCCCACCACTCCCGCGCTGTCCACGAGGTTCGTGCCGTTCCATTGCCACTGAAAGCCCATCGGTGACGTGCCGGTGACAGTCAGGCTGAAGCCCACGGTGCCGCCCACCCAGGTGAAAACGTTCGTCGGACCCGCCAGAATCGAGGGTGGCAGGCCATAGGTGTAGCTCCCCGCCAGCAGGCCTGACTGGCCGTCAGGGTTGGCCACCGTCACGTCGACCAGCGATGCCGTCGGGAAAGGCGGCGCCACGGCCATGACCTCCGTCTCGGAGATCCAATCGACCGAAGGCGACCACACGCCCCCGAAGTCCACCGCGACGCCCGCTTGGAATCCGCTGCCCGAGAGCGTCACCAGGTTCCCGCCGCCAACGGGTCCGAACGCGGGGAGGATGGTCCCGAAAACCGGCGGCGGGGTGGTGGTGAGCACCGTCAGCTCCGCCACCGCGCTCGTCACGCTGCCACCGGGGTTGGAGACCACGGCCTGGTACGGCCCGCCGGCAAGCGCGGCGACATTGGTCAGGCTGAGGGTCGGGCTCAGCGCGCCCGGCAGGTTGGTGCCGTACCAGAGCCATTGGTAGGTCAGCGGGAGGGCGCCATCGGCCGCCACCGAGAAGGAAACGTCGCCTCCGGGCACCACGGTCTGGTCCTGGGGCTGGAGGGTAATCTGGGGCGGGGCGGAACAGCAGGCGTACGTGGAGCTCGTCACCCGGACGGTATCGACGTACCAGCCGAGACCGCCCGCGCCTGTGCCGGTCCCACAGCGCCACCGGAGGTGGATCAGCTGTCCGGCCGCGGCGGCGGGAAGGAGCACCGCGGTGGTGATGAAATCCCCCGTCGTGCCCGACCATGCCGCGCGCCCCGCCAGGGGGTTGTTGGTGGAGGTGATCGTCGAGTTGTAGCCCCCGCTCAGAAAGCTGCCGCCCGCGGCGATGATGTCCGTCCAGGTACCGCCGGAGCCGATCTGGATCTCCAGCACGCCGCCCTCGTTGGGGGCGTTCAGGGCCAAATCCTGCCGGAAGCTGAGCTGCTCCACGGCGTGGGGCAGTGTGATGGAGGTCGAGTCCAGTTCATTGACTCCGGCACCCCCGGACGCCGGCGAGAACGCCGCGTTCGCACCGGCGTCCCGGCTGTTGGTGGAGGTGACCCAGTTCACCTGCGTGCCCGAGGAGGAGGTCGCCCAACCCACCGGCAGGGCGGGAGCCCCCACCCCGTCGAACGACTGGGAGTTGACGGTCACGGTGCTGGATCTCCCCAATTGAAAGGTGAACGTCGCCGGCGCATAGGCGACCCCGCCGTCCTGCAACTGCAGCGTTGCCGTGTTGCTGGCGCCACAGGAGCCGGTGGCGATGAAGGTGAACGGCAACGCCAGACTTTGGCTGTTGCTGAGCGCCCCATAGACCTGCGCCCCGCTCAACGGTATCACACCGCCTCCGGCGAGGAGGGTCGCGACCAGGTTTGTGCTGGGCAAACCGCCCGAGTTCTTCAGGCCGAACGCCACCGTGACCGTTTCCCCGGGGTCGATAAACCCGTTGGTGCAGGCTTCGATCAACAAGGTGAAGCTGTTGGAGACCGGGGCGGGGATCGGCGTTCCGGCGAGGGCGAAGATCATGTTGGTCCCGGTGGGAGTCCCCCAGCCGGTGCAGAGATCA
>Ga0182030_10008828_pt1 | contig 20766 bp, 13 predicted proteins | sample 812S3MmetaG_FD_121299 | JGI IMG/M metagenome (GOLD analysis project Ga0182030, IMG submission 121299) | Permafrost microbial communities from Stordalen Mire, Sweden - 812S3M metaG (Illumina Assembly) | ecosystem: Environmental > Terrestrial > Soil > Wetlands > Permafrost | place: Sweden...
CTCTCTGGCATTTGTATTAAAAGCCTTCTTCGGCGTTTGTCATCTCCCTTTTCTGCCGTCGATGGGAACGATCCAATGGCTCATACTCGTCTTGATCATTCCGTTAAGCCAAGCTGTATTTTATCTACACAATAAACAATACTTCATCGAGATCTGGAAAGATGCCCGATTGCTTCGGATCGCCCATTTTGTCTTGATGGTCGTCCTGGGCTTTGTCTTTGCGCTCGATCCTGCCGTCCCCCGTCCGGGCTTTCAATTGTCCTGGGTCTTTATCCTGCCGGCGATCGCCTTTGCCGCGATATTTGCGATCATTGTCAATAACCTTGAGGACCGACAGATCGACAAGGTCTCGAATAAGGACCGACCTTCCGTCTCAAATACCATCCCCCTTGAGCATTATAAGAAAATTTCCCTGATCTTTTTTGGGCTTTCGCTGGTCTATGCCTTTGCCGTTAATTTTTTATGCCTTTTTATGATTACGTTGTGGATCTGCAATTACTATTTGTATTCTTGTCCTCCGTTACGATTGAAAAGGGTCCCGTTTTTCTCAAAGCTGGTGATTGCCTTGAATTCCCTGCTGATGTTCGGCTTAGGATATTCCCTTCCTGCAGGTGCTGCGATGATCTCCATCCCCAACAACATCATCTTTTTCTTTTTGATCTGTTTTACCGCTGCCAGTAATTTTATTGATATCAAGGATTATGAGGGAGATAAGAACGCGGGGATCAAGACCCTGGTGACACTTTGGGGGCCCAAGATCAGCAAACTTGTGATCGGTTCTTTTTTTGTCATGGCCTACGCCCTAACATGGTTTCTGGTCGGAGATCTTCGACTGCTGACCGTGATGTCGGCATTTGGGCTATTGATCTTCTATCTGATCAACAAAAAGAATTATTCAGAAAAGCCCGTCTTTATAATCTATCTCTTAAGCATTATCGTTTTGATCGTGTTTCTGGCAGGACGTTAAGGATTACAGACAACGGTGTATTGGATCTCTGTGCTTCCCGGAGTTGGAGGAATCCCCGGATCACAAGAGCCCATGACTTGGCTTCCCGGAACAATAGATTGAGATACAACATAGGATACTCCGTCAGGACAGGTGGTCCCTGAAACCAGGGACTGCGACAAGCAAGGTTCAGTTCCGTTACCGCAATCCCAGCCCACACCAATATTGCTATCCATAGAGCAGCCTGTGTTATTGTTGACCAAACAACCCGTCTGGCAACCGGTGCCTTTTCCGCAGGACCCTCCTAAGGCGAACTGAGAGCATATGGCCGAGCATGTTGAACAGCTTGCATATTGAGTGATCTTTACTGTAAAAGTAGCCGTGCACTGGCCGGGCGTGCCTGAAGAGGCATTGCATGTCAGGCCGGGAGAACAAACTCCCCCATTATTCCCGCAAAGGTCTCCGCAACTGTCCGAGCTGCAGCTATTGTTCCCGCAGGCAGGACTCGGCGTGCATCCTCCGCATATAAAGGGAGTCCCGCCGCCGCCGCACGTTTGCTGCCCTGTGCAAGCTCCGCAGGAAAGCGTTCCGCCGCAGCCATCCGGCGGATTACCACAATTATCTTTAAGGGCCGCACAGGTGGTTGCCTTACATCCGCACTGATTAGGGACACCTGCACCGCCGCACGTTTCTTGGCCGGAACAAGAGCCGCAGGAGAGCGTTCCACCGCAACCATCCGGAACACTGCCGCAGGTATCTCCCAAGGCCGCGCAAGTAGTTGGCGTGCATCCGCACTGATTAGGGACGCCACCGCCGCCGCAGGTATTAGGCGTTGGGCATGACCCGCCGGTGCATTTACCGCCGCAGCCATTATCAGCACCGCAAACGGCGTTAGCACATTGAGGGGTGCACACAACACACCGGTTTGAAACCGGGTCACATGTCTGGGATGTCGGACAGGTGCAATTCCCGCCGCAGCCATCGGAATTGGTGCCGCAAAAACCGCTGGAGGCACAAGCCGACACCGGTGAACAGCATGAATTATTATAACAGGTCCCCTGTTGACAGGCGGTGCCGATACACGGCAACATCGATCCCACCGCAGGAGTGCCGCCGCATTGAGAAGTTGAGCCGATACATGTTTGTGTCCCGGTCTGACCGCAGGCGGTGACACTGCAAGTCCCATAGGTGCATGTACCGTTAACCATCGTATCTCCAAGACAAGCTTGTGTTGTCCCCGCAGCTGTCGCCCCTCCGCATTGCGGATCTGATGACATTAGACATGTTTGTGTCCCGCTGACCCCACACGCGGTGGCGCTACAAGGCCCCCAGGAAGTACAATTACCATTGATCGGATTAGTACAAGCCACGCAGGTTTTAGATACTGAATTACAATACTGACTGGAAGAAGCGCAAGTGTTTCCGGTACATGACTGCGTTGTCCCAATTGCAGAAGCTCCTGCGCATTCAGGAGCTGTAGAGACAGTGCACGTTTGCGTCCCGCTGACCCCGCACGAGGTAGAACTGCAAGCGCCCCAAGCTGTACAGGTACCATTAATGGGTGAAACGCAGGCCACACATTGACCTGTAGAATTGCATGCTTGCCCCTGAGCACAGCCCGGAGTTGTAGCATTGTTACAAGAATCACTCGGGCAATTGGAATCTAAGCCAGCCGTACTGGGGCCGCATTGATTAAAAGCTACACAGATGCCGCTGGGTTTACACGTACAATGCGGCGGACCGTCATTAAGATCGCAGTAATCACCCGGATAATTCTCACAATGCACACCGCCGGGCGGCACAGCATTATTACAGGGAACATTGGGGCAATTGGCATCGGTACCGTCAGTGCCTGGTCCGCAATCATGGTTAGCTATACAGACACCGCTGGGCTTGCACACACAATGCGGAGGGCCGTCGTTGAGATCACAAGTGTCACCCGGATAATTCTCACAATTCACACCACCGGGCGGCACGGCATTATTACATGGGATGCTCGGGCAATTGGCATCGGTACCGTCAGTACCAGACCCGCAATCATGATTAGCGATACAAACGCCGCTGGGTTTGCATGTACAATGCGGGGGCCCGTCGTTCATATCACAATAATATCCCTGGTTACAGGTCCCGGGAATAGCTGTACATGGGGTATTGTGCGCATCAAAACCCGTACTGCTTCCGCAGGAATAATACGGACTGCAAGTACCATAAATACATTGCCCTACCCCTGCTGAATCGCAAGTTTCACCCAAAGGACACTCATTAGCTACACCAATACATACTCCGCCGCAGGTATTGGTGCCTAAATTACTCCCACAGGTAAATGCCACCGTACAGACCGTATTTACACAGCTGCAAACACCGGGACCTGAAGTGGCATTGCAAGTACCACCGGGACAGCTGCACGCCTGCCCCGTTGGACATCCCCCGCAAAAATCTCCGCAAGTATCATAATTGCAGCTGCTGCTCCCGCAACCCACCGGACAAACACAAGTGCCGGGAGGACCGGTGGGTCCGGCATTATTACTACAATTTGTCAATGTTTGATTCGTGCCGGGACCTGTTTGAGGACAACTGCCTCCATTGTTCCCGCAAGGGGTTCCACAACTATCCTGCCCGCAATTAGCCCCTCCGCAACCGGGGTTTGGCGTGCAATTACAAGATCCATCGGCAGCCTTGGCTACGCATTTAGTGCCGTTCCAACAGGGAGTGGGGCCAGGGCAGGCACAGGTGTCATAACCTACATCCGCTGGATTCGTATCACAAAATAATCCCGTAACCGTTGGATTGGGACATGTTACCGCCACACACTGACCAGTGGTCGAGTCGTAAGTAGTGCAAGGTTGGGTGCAGGGAGATTTGCAGCCACCGTTGCCGCCATTCATGCTGGGATCATAGGTAGTGCCTTTATCACACTGGCACTGATCGTAGTATTGATCCCCTGGCTTTAAGGTATCATCACAGAACATATTGGTATTTGTACCGCAATTAATGGGCGTACAACCGGTTCCCGTCGAATTGGCAACCAGGCATGTTCCGCAAGTAGTGCATGTATCCGTCGTTTGATCAAGAATGGTATTGGGAGGACAACCACATGAAGCGCAGGCATTGATGGGAATAGAACCGGTCGGCCCCCCACCTGAACCTCCGCCGCATGTCAGGCCATTGGGGCAAACGCATTGTCCTGTGGAGTTACAGATTTCTCCTGTAGGGCAAGGCCCGCAGGCAACTGTTCCGTTACAACCTATCTCAGGTCCATTGCAAGTCTCACCCTTTGGACACGGTTGAGGCGGATTATAGGGCCCTACACTTCCGGCCTGGCAATAACTTCCCCCAAAAGCCGGTGAGGGGCATTCGCAAGCACGGTAGATGATATTAAAACCACTGCTTCCCGATGGCGGGCAGGTGACCGGACACCAACCGCCGGAAATACCTTTAGGATTACCGCTTTCATTCCACCCGCCGGAAGCTTTGGTAGGCAGATCGCTATCCATGATGACCCTGGAAACGGTATTATAATATCCCCCGGCCGAGTTATGCACCTGATCGACCAGGGACCCTTTACCGAAACTGGCAATGACCACCACCGCAACCACGGACAAGAGTAAAAGATACTCTAAAGACGTCTGACCGCGAAAACGGTTATGGTCGAAAGGCATTCTCATAGATAATACAAATATAACATAAAACTATAAGGTTAGCAAAATTCAGGTAAGGCTTTTAAGGCTCTTGATGATATCCGAAAGGTCCGCTGCGCCAAATAGATAGCTGGCGGTGATCAGGACCGTTGCCCCCGCGGCAACGGCTAATGGCGCGGTTTTGGCATTGATGCCCCCATCGATAGCGATATCACCCTTGAATATCTCCCTTAGGCGTTCCAGTTTCGGCAGGGCTTCTGGCATGAATTGCTGGCCGGCAAAGCCCGGATTGACAGACATGATCAAAACCCCGTCGCAATCGTTTAAAATATCTTCGCATATCGGTGTCGCGGGATTGATGACGACAAATGCCTTTTTCCCAAAACTCCTGATCTTCTTCAGGTCAGCGCGTAAGGCAGGGATATCCACATGATACATCACCTTAGGCCATTGATCCCAATGTTGACATGGGTATGGGCGTTCTCCGTAGCATTCCAGCTGGACCTGGATAATGTCCGCACCGGCTTTCGCATAGCTTTCAATGTATTTACCCGGATGTTCGATCATCAGATGGGTTTCAAGGGGAAGTTTGGTGTGTTTGCGCATGGCCTCAACGATCACCGGCCCGATGGTCAGGTTGGGGACAAAATGCCCGTCCATGCAATCGATGTGAAAACGCGCCACGCCGGCCGCTTCACAGCGCCTGATATCCTGGGCTAAGTTACTGAAATCCGCAGCAAGGATGCTCGCAGAAACTTCGATGGGTTTATTCATATAAACGGACCAGGTCACTCTGAGGGGACAGGTCAATGAAGAGTGACCTGTCCTGTTCTTTAAATATAATGCGCGGGGAGGGAATTGAACCCTCACGTCTTACGACATACGCCCCTCAAACGTACGCGTCTACCAATTCCGCCACCCGCGCTCAGAATTAATCGAAATCTTCTAGAGCCTTCGCATTTCTTAATGTTTCCGCGAGCTTATACTATTGCAAATTTAATAGCCTGTCTGCCGCAGAGAGCGGCAGACCACCCGCGCGCAAAATTTATTTCACATGATTCAACGCCGCCGCGATAAAGCCTTTGAACAATGGATGGGCAATGTCCGGCTTGGACTTGAATTCCGGATGGAACTGGCAGCCGACGAACCACGGATGATCCTTGATCTCAATGATCTCCACTAAATCCTGTTCAGGATTATGCCCTGCAATAACCAAACCTTTTTGTGTCAACTGCTGGCGATATATATTATTAAATTCATAACGATGGCGATGCCGCTCGGAAATTTTCTCACTCTTGTATGCTTCAAAGCTTCTGGTCCCCTTCTCCAAAATACATGCATAAGCCCCTAAGCGCATGGAAGCCCCCATATCTTTGACTTCTTTTTGTTCTTGGATCAAGCTGATCACAGGGAACGGCGTTTGCGGGTCAAACTCCGTCGAGTTAGCGCCTTTAAGCCCGGCCATGTTACGGGAAAATTCAATGGTGGCGATCTGCATGCCCAAACAGATCCCAAAAAAAGGAATGTTGTTCTCACGCACGTATTTAACAGCGGCGATCTTGCCCTCAATACCCCGGGAACCAAAACCACCGGGAATTAAAATCCCTTGGGCCTCTTTTAAATATTTCTTAAAGCCATGTGCTTCTACTTCTTCAGAATCGATCTTTATAATATTGACCCGGGCATTATTAGCAATGCCCCCATGGACCAGGGCCTCATAAATGGATTTATACGCATCTTGAAGGGAAATGTACTTACCTACCACCGCAATCTTAACTTCCTTCGCCGGAGATCGCAGGCGTTTTAAAACACCTTCTTCCCAATTCTTAATGCCGCGGTCCGGCAACTTGATATTAAGTTTCTTTAGGATCAGATCATCTACGCCTTGTTTTTTAAAGGCCGACGGCACTTCATAAATATGTTTCACATCCGCGGCTTCGATGACGGCTTCGACATCCACATTGCAGAACAAGGCGATCTTCTCGCGCTGTTCCTGAGACATGGGCCTCTCGGTACGGCACATCAAAATTTGCGGAATGATCCCTATTTCACGAAGTTTACCAACGCTATGCTGGGTGGGTTTGGTTTTCTGTTCGCCGGCGGATTTGATATACGGCAAAAGTGTCATGTGAATATTCAATGCATAGCTTTCACCTAATTCCCAACGCAGCTGACGAATGGCTTCCAAAAAAGGCAGGCTTTCAATGTCCCCCACGGTGCCGCCGATCTCCACAAGGGTCACATCCGCATCGGTCAATTTGGCGACCTTCTTAATACGCTCCTTGATCTCGTCGGTAATGTGCGGGATGATCTGCACGGTCTTGCCCAGATAATCCCCATGGCGTTCCTTGGTGATCACAGAAAAATAGACCTTACCGGCAGTGATACTGCTGTCTTTGGAAAGCCGGGCTGTGGTGAAACGCTCATAATGGCCCAGGTCCAGGTCTGTTTCCGCCCCGTCATCGGTGACATACACTTCCCCGTGCTGATAGGGGTTCATGGTGCCGGGGTCCACGTTCAGGTACGGATCGCATTTGATGATGGCCGTCTTAAGCCCCCGGGCCTCAAGCAATTTAGCGATAGAAGCCGCGGCAAGGCCTTTACCTAAACTCGAAACAACCCCGCCTGTGACAAATATATATTTACTCAAGGTCCCCCTTGCCTTTCTTTTGAAAAAATTTCTTTAGTTCGCAGGCTCCAGCTGGAGCTTGTTGGTGTTCTTAGGGATCTCCGTCGGATATTTCCCTGTGAAACAAGCTGAACAAAAACTGCCCTTATCCTTCATCACCGACAACATGCCCTCCAGGCTCAAAAACCCCAGCGTATCGACCTTGATGAAATCCGCGATCTCCTGGACTGTCTTGTTGTGCGCGATGAGCTCACCGGTCGACGGAAAATCGATCCCGTAAAAACACGGGGACTTGATCGGCGGGCATGAGATGCGCATATGGATCTCTTTGGCGCCGGCCTCACGCAATTCCTCGATACGGCTGCGCGACGTTGTTCCGCGGACGATCGAATCCTCGATGACCACCACCTTCTTGCCTTTGATCACATCCCTGATAGGGTTTAATTTCACACGGACCCGGAATTCACGCAAAAATTGGGTTGGCTGGATAAAGGTGCGCCCGATGTAGTGATTGCGGATCATGGCAATTTCAAAAGGCATGTTCAATTCCTGAGCATACCCTAAAGCCGCGTAATTCCCTGAATCAGGGATCCCCATGACATAATCCGCTTGGGCCGGATGCTCGATGGCCAGCTGGGCCCCTAATCGTTTTCTCACCTGATAGATATTATCATTAAAAATGGTGCTGTCCGGTCGGGCAAAATAAATATTCTCAAAGATACAAAAAGCTTTAGGAGTGGTTTTACTCCCCGGTAAAAAGGTCGATTCCAATTTATTGCCTTTGATGATCACGATCTCACCGGGCTCGATCTCGCGCACAAATTCCGCCTTCATCAGGTCAAAGGCACAGCTTTCGGAGGCCAAAATATACCCGTCGCCAAGCTTGCCCAGGCACAAGGGGCGGAAACCAAGAGGGTCACGGGCACCGACCAGACATTCTTCCAATAACATCACGATCGAATACGCCCCCTTGACCTGGGTAAAGACATTGGTCAACCACTGGGCCATGTTCCCGTTAGGGGTCTTGGCCAGCAAATGGACGAACACTTCCGAATCCATGGAGGTCTGGAAGATAGAACCTTCGTTCTCAAGTCTCGTATATAATTCGTCAGTGTTTGTTAAATTTCCGTTATGAGCGATCGCGATCGGTTTCTTGCGATGATTGACCAGGATGGGTTGGATATTCTTGGTATGCGACCCACCGGTCGTGGAATAACGGGTGTGCGCGATGGCCATGTGGCCCTTTAATCGGCCGATATTGTTTTCATCAAAATTATCAACAGCCAGGCCGTCTTTTTTAATGATGTGCATTTCTTTTCCGTCATAAGAGACGATACCTGCCGCCTCTTCTCCGCGGTGCTGTAACGCATAAAGGCCTAAAAAGGCCATTTTGCTGGCTTCCTTATGATGACTGATCCCGACGATACCGCACATAGTTAAGCCACCTTGATCTTTTTGACGCCGGCCAACCTGCTCTTGGCAGATGCGTGAATATCCCCGCTGGCGTATAAATGTTGCAATGATTCCACCGTAAATTCTTCCTTGATGCTGGCTTCGATCCCATTGACCGCTGCCCATGCGCCCTGCAATGTCGTGATACAGGGGATATTGTGCAAAATAGCGGCCGCCCGGATCACCCTCATATCCGATTGGCTTTTCTTGCCAGATGGTGTATTGATAATTAGATTTATCTCACCTTTTTTAACTAATGTCAACGCGTTTTCTTCACCTTCATGATGTTTGTCCACAATGATCACGTCAATGCCTGCTGAACGAAGGGCCTTGGCCGTGCCGCGGGTGGCCATGACCTTGAATTTCAGGTCAGCTAATTTTTTGGCGATGAACGCTATGTCACGCTTGTCATGGTCATTGACACTGATAAAGACCATCCCTGATTTAGGCAAGGCCTGATTGGCCGCCATCTGGGACTTGGCAAAGGCAGCGCCGAAAGTCGATGCGATGCCCATGACCTCGCCGGTGGATTTCATCTCAGGCCCTAAGATAATGTCCACCCCGGAAAAACGGCTGAAAGGCAGGACAGACTCCTTGACACAGATGTATTTCAGCTCCAGGGGATCAACCAGCTCAAAATCACTTAATTTTTTACCTGCCATGACCTGGGCCGCGATCTTGGCCAGAGGCATGCCCGTGGCTTTACTGACAAAGGGAGAGGTGCGCGATGCGCGCGGATTGACCTCCAGGACATACACCTGACGGCCCTTGACCGCGAATTGGATGTTCATCAGTCCCACTACTTTCAGGGCATGCGCTAAGCGTACGGTCTGGTTTTTAATATCCTCGATCACTTCTTCACTTAATGTATGGGGTGGCAACACACAAGCGGAATCCCCGGAATGGATCCCAGCGTTCTCGATATGCTCCATAACGCCCGCAACATAAACATCCTTCCCGTCGCAAATGGCATCCACATCCACCTCCTGGGCATCTTCCAGGAATTTATCGATCAAGACCGGATGGCCGCGCGAGACGCTATGCACCTCATCCAAAAAAGATTTGATCGACTCTTCATCATAAACAATACGCATCGCGCGTCCGCCCAATACATACGAAGGCCTGACCAATACCGGATAACCGATGCGGCCGGCCGCAGCCAGGGTCTCTTCCTTGGTCACTGTCGATGAATTGGCCGGCTGTTTAAGCCCAAGGGTGTCCATCAACTTTGAAAAATGTTCCCTGTTCTCGGCCAGGTCGATCGAATCAACCGAGGTGCCGATGATCGGCACCCCTGCCTGCGAGAGACGGCGTGCCAGATTAAGAGGCGTCTGGCCCCCGAACTGCACAATGACCCCGTCGGGTTTTTCAACTTCAAAAATATTCATCACATCTTCAAAGGTCAAGGGTTCGAAATACAATCTGTCCGAGGTATCATAATCCGTCGAAACAGTCTCGGGATTGGAATTGACCATGATGGTCTCAAAACCCATTTCCTTCAACGCAAAAGCCGCATGGCAGCAGCAATAATCAAATTCGATCCCCTGACCGATGCGGTTGGGACCGCCGCCTAAGATCATGATCTTTTTCTTTTTAGACTTTCGTTTTTGATTATTGATGAGCGCTTCATCCTCGGTCTCATAGGTCGAATAATAATAAGGCGTATAGGCTTCGAATTCCGCGGCACAGGTATCCACCAGTTTAAAGGTCGCGACAATGCCCATCTCTTTACGCATGGCCCTCACATCCTTTTCACTTTTATCAAGGATCTCAGCCAATTGCGCGTCGGAAAAGCCAAATTCCTTGGCCTGACGCAAAAGTTCAGGTCCCAGGGTCCCGCTTGAGACCGCCACGGATTTCATATGGTCCTCAAGTTCCAGGATCTGGGAGATCTGGTCAATGAACCAACTATCGATCTTGGAAATTTCCGCCACTTCCTCGATCGTCATGCCTTTTTGCAGGGCGTATTTCAGATAGAAAATGCGTGAGGCATTGGGTTCTGACAAGCGCAGGCGGATCTTGGCATCATCGATATATCGCCAATCCTGTTTATTGTCCAGGCCGATATGGTCGATCTCAAGGCCCCGAAGACCCTTTTGCAAAGCTTCCTTGAAATTGCGGCCGATGGCCATGGTCTCACCCACACTCTTCATCTGTATGCCTAATATATCTTTGGCTTCGGGGAATTTTTCAAAGGTGAACCGCGGTATTTTGACGACCACATAATCAATGGTCGGTTCAAAACAGGCGGGCGTTTCCCGGGTGATATCGTTTTGGATCTCATCGAGCGCATAGCCCACAGCCAGTTTAGCAGCGAACTTGGCAATGGGAAATCCCGTAGCCTTGGAGGCCAGCGCCGAGGAACGCGAAACGCGCGGGTTCATCTCGATGACCACCATGCGCCCGTTGGCGGGGTCCACGGCGAATTGTATATTTGATCCTCCGGTCTCGACCCCGATCTCGCGGATCAGGCGGATGGAGGCATCGCGCATATCCTGATACTCGGCGTCAGTCAACGTTTGCGCAGGGGCCACGGTAATGCTGTCGCCTGTATGTACGCCCATGGGGTCCAGATTCTCAATGGAACAGACGATCACCACATTGTCGCTGTGGTCCCGCATCAATTCCAGTTCATATTCTTTCCAGCCTTCGATGGATTCTTCGATCAAAATTTCATGGATCATGGAGCTTTCGATCCCCAGGGCGGCGATACGCTCGAATTCCGTCAGGTCATGCGCGATCCCGCCGCCGGTACCACCTAAGGTGAAAGAGGCGCGCACGATGCAGGGAAAACCGATCTCCTTGACAGCCTGCTTGGCTTCGGCGACATTATAGGCAAAAACGCTTTTAGGCACATCCAGGCCAACCTTGATGCAGGCGGCCTTGAATTCACTGCGATCTTCGGCCTTACGGATCACTTCATATTTGGCTCCCAGCATTTCAACGTTGTATTTCGCCAGGGTCCCCTGCTCATGGAGTTTCATGGCCAGATTTAAACCGGTCTGGCCGCCCAAAGTAGGTAAAATAGCGTCGGGTCTTTCTTTTTGGATGATGAATTCCAGGAATTCGGGGGTCAGAGGCTCAATGTAGGTGGCATCGGCGATGCCCGGATCGGTCATGATGGTGGCAGGATTGGAATTGACCAGCACCACCTTATAGCCTTCTTCTTTCAGGGCTTTACAGGCCTGGGAACCGGAATAATCAAATTCGCAGGCCTGTCCTATCACAATAGGGCCTGCTCCGATGATCATGATCTTTTTAATATCAGTGCGTTTGGGCATTCTTATGTTTATCTATCATTTCAATGAATTGGTTGAACAAATATTGGGCATCATGGGGGCCCGGTGCTGATTCCGGATGGTACTGGATGGAGAAAGCGCCATGGCCTTTGTGCCGGATACCTTCGACACTTTGATCGTTGAGGTTCATGTGGATCACATCCACCTCATCTTTATCTAAACTTTTGACATCCACACAAAAACCGTGGTTCTGGCTCGTGACCGCGATACGGTTGCCTTCAAAATCCTTGACCGGATGATTGGCCCCATGGTGGCCGAATTTCAATTTATAGGTCTTGCCGCCTAAAGCCAGCCCCAGGATCTGATTCCCTAAGCAAATGCCGAAAATGGGGACCTTCCCCAAAAGTTCTTTGACCGTGTCGATCACGTAGGTCACGACAGCCGGGTCTCCGGGACCGTTAGAAAGGAATATACCGTCGGGTTTGATACTCAAGATCTCTTTGGATGTGGCCTTGGCCGGGAATACATGCACTTCGCAGCCGAGTTCTGCCAGGATCCGCAAGATATTGAATTTGATGCCGCAGTCAATGGCCGCGATCTTGTAACGCCGCAGGCCTGTATGCTTCCAAACATACTTTTTCAAGGTACTGACATCCTTGACAAAATCCATCCCTTCCATCGAAGGCATTTCATCTAATTTTTTCTGTAGGCTTTTGGGATCGAAATCTTCGGTGGAGATCAACGCTTTCATGGCCCCGGACATGCGCAAATGACGGGTCAACGCACGGGTATCCACGCCTTCAATGGCAATGATCTTGTTCTCATTTAAATATTCGGTAAGACTTGCTTTGGCGCGCCAGTTGGAGGGACGGCGGCAGAATTCTTTGACAACGAAACCTTTGACATGGACCTTATCAGATTCCACATCATCTTCATTGACGCCGTAATTGCCTATCAGGGGATAGGTCATCACAACGATCTGACCGGTGTAGGAAGGGTCGGTCAAGATCTCCTGATAACCGGTCATGGCGGTATTAAAGACAGCTTCGCCTGCGGTTTCCCCTGTCTCTTTTAAAGTACGGCCGCGCAAGCTGTACCCGTCCTGAAGATATAATATTGCTTCTTTCATGCCCTGCTTTTTATTTGAAATTATGGCGGAACTGCGTCGGCGGGAAGAATTACCTCCTGGCCTAAAACACTATAAAACAACTCCCCTGGATTGTCAAGCAAGCTGTAAAACTATATATATAAAGGGACCAGGTCACTCAGAGGGGACAGGTCAATGCAAAGTGACCTGGTCCGTTCTACGTTCTAAATTCCCAGGATGGATTTGATCGAAGAAATAAGCTCTTCTGTCGGGGTGGTTTTCTGGATATAATCCCGTGCCCCGTAAGAAGCGTAATCGATCAAATGTTTAGGGGTATCAATGGATGTATAGAAGACGATGGGGATATTCGCCGTGATCTCGTTCTTCTTTAATTGCTTGCAGACCTCGATACCTGAAATACCAGGAAGTAAAATATCCAGCAGGATCAGCTCAGGCCTTTTTTCCTGAGCCATGCGCATGCCGATCTGAGCGTCTTCCGCCAAAGAAACATCAAAGCCGTATTTAGACAGTAATCTCCCGATCAGGGTCCTGTCCACAGGATTATCATCAATGAATAATATCTTTTTTTGTTCATCCATATGAATTTCAGTATACAACTATTCCGATGCTATCGGCAACTATTATTCAAATTTTTGCAATTAAGTTATCGTTTATCGGAAACGAATTTTCTCAACCACAGTGGCCTTATCCCGCCAATCTTTTCTAATATTTCGGCCATACAACGGCCTTCGGCCTGTATGGCCGAATCGGCGATGAAGATTGGCGGGGCCACAGCGGTATTCGAAAATTGTTTCCAACAAACGATAACCGACTTGAGTTATAGCTATTTATCACTTACAATGTAAAAGTACTAAATATACGCCACAACTTCAATTTCCACCAATGAATCCTTGGGGATACGGGCGACTTGCAGTGTACTGCGTGCCGGCGCTGTTTCGCTCTTGAAATGCTTGGCATATACCTCATTCATCCCCGCGAAATCATTCAGGTCTTTCATAAAGACAGTCGCCTTGACCACCTTGTCCAGCGATGATCCCCCGTGAGTTAATACGGCGATCAAATTCTGAATGACCTGCTCGGTCTGCTCTTTGATCCCGCCCGGGACCATATTACCCTGTTTATCCAAAGGGATCTGCCCGGCGGTATAAATTAAATTGCCGATGGAAACCGCCTGATTGTACGGCCCCACCGGTAATGAAGCTTTATCTGTTTTGATGATCTTCTTGCTCATGTTAACTCCTTGATTATAGCCTGCGCCACGGTATATCCGCTGGCCCAGGCCCATTGAAAATTAAATCCTCCGATGCGGCCATCCACATCGAGGATCTCTCCGGCAAAGAAAAGACCGGTCACTAGTTTTGATTCCAACGTTTTGGGATTGATTTGGACCCAATCAATGCCGCCTGCGGTCACTTCTGCTTTACTATACCCGAGCACTCCGGTTACATCAAGCGGATAATTCACGCATCTGTCGATCAAGCGCTGGCGGGCCGCCTTATCCAGCTGGTTCATGATCATCGATTGATCGATGCCTGCCTTCTTAAAGATGATGTCTGCCAAACGTTGGGGCATCATTTCGATCAGCACATTCCTCAGTGTTTTTCGCGGGGCATTCTGCCGGACCTTATCAAGATACGTCCCCCACGAGTTTTCATCATGATCTGGAATAAAATTAACAAGGACCTGCTTTTTGCCTTTGGCAGAAAGAAAATGGCGGCTGATATCAAGGGCCGAGGGGCCGGAAAAACCAAAATGCGTGAACAGAAAACTATCCTTGCATGAGAATCGGCGTTTCCCGTCGATTGTCAAGGTCAGTCGAACATCCAGGGTAATGCCTGATAAAGACTTCATATCATTGTCCTGGGTTGTGAGCGGTGTAAGCGCCGGGAACGTTTCGACGACCGGGTGCCCGAAAGATTGCGCCAATCGAAAGCCGGTCCCGTCACTGCCGGTGGTGGGATATGACAATCCTCCGGTGGTCAGGACCACCCGTTTGGCCTTGAAATTAAAATCATCGCCTTTAACAACAAAACCGTCATTAACAAAGTTAACGGCCTTGACCTTATGCTCACACAGAAGCGTGATATTCTTCCCGACACCGATCTTTTTTAAAAGAGCATCAAGGATGGTCTTGCCTGAATTGCTCGATGGGAAATATTTTCCCGTAGGCTCAAGGACCAGATCGACCCCCAGTTCATTAAAGAAGCGGATCGTATCCGTATTCGTAAAAGCGCGCAGGATATTGCGCACATAAATGATATGTTCGCTGTTATAGTCCTTCTCGCTGACGGCCTTATTGGTGACATTGCAGCGCGTCCCGCCCGACATCAGGATCTTCGCCCCCACCTTCTTCTGCCCTTCGAGCAATAGGACACGCAAGTCACTTTCCGCCGTCTGAATAGCCGTCATCAACCCCGCCGCCCCGGCTCCGACAATGATCACATCATATTCCATTTATAAAATTTCCTTTTTAGTGACTTCCCTAAACTGCCCCGGAGCAAGGTCGCCCAGCTCTAATTTCCCGAAAGAAATACGTTTAAGGGCAGTGACTTCAGTACCCAGGGCCTCGAACATACGGCGGATCTCACGGTTCTTCCCTTCGGAGAGCTCCACGATCAAGTGAGACTCACGACGGCTGGCCTTGCGCAGGGTGATCGCGGTTGCTTTCAACAACTGACCCTTATCTTCTATGCCCTTTGACAATCGTTCCAATTCATCGTCGGTGATCAGACCCGTGACGGTCACAGCGTAGACACGGGGTATCTGATTGTCCGGATCGGTCAATAAATTCGATAATTGCGTGTCGGTTGTCATCATCAATAGGCCGCAAGAGGCCATATCCAGGCGTCCGACCGGATGCAAATGCCTTAAATGCTCCGGTAAAAGATCGTAGACGGTTTTTCGTTTTTTTTCATCTGATCTGGTGGTGACAATGCCCCGTGGTTTGTACACCATGATCGTGCAAGCCGACGGGCGGTCCACGGGTTTGCCGTCAATGGTGATGCGGGCTTTTTCCGGGACCACTAAAAATGCAGGGTCCCTGATGACACGGCCATTGACCGCGATGAGGCCAGCCTCTATCCATTTTTTTGTCTGGCTGCGTGAAGCGACACCTAATTTGGACAACGCCCGCTCTAAAGGAACTTGACCCATAATCCCACCATGAAACTTTCCTTAAAACTGTTACTGCCGCAAAAATCCTCATCCTGCCCGACCCGTTGAAGATGCGCCACCCGACGGCCATTCAACCCGCGTGCTAAAATGCGTTCAAGGTCAGCATGGCTGATCTCACTATAATTGGTTGTGACCAGTAAGCTGCCGCCCGGATTCAGGACAGCAACCGCCAGCGCCATCATTTTTGGCAGATCACGTTTAACCTGGAAAACCTTTCCTTCATGACGGGAAAATGACGGAGGGTCCAGGATGATCACATCAAAACCGTTGCCTTTTTTAAAAGCCCTTTGTAAATAAAAAGAAGAATCCGCCTTGATGAATTCCCGTGCAGCGATGGAAATGTTATTGAGCTGATAATTATTTTTCCCCCGGTCCAGCACCTTGCGGCTGATATCTGTATTGATGACTTCCCTGGCGCCTCCGATACGGGCATGAACTCCGAAAGAACATGTATAGGCAAAACAATTAAGGACCTTCTTGTCCCTGCAAGCTTGTCCGACCATCCAACGGTTTTTCCTCATATCCAAGAACAAACCGCAATTAAGCCCGTCATTGAGATCAACTTCAAATTTAATACCCTGTTCCTGAACCACCGTTTGAGAGACCTTCCCAACCAACACCTCTTCTTTGATCTCAAGAGCATGGCGGGATTTTACGATAAGATAATCAACAGGCATGGCTTCTGTCAAAGTACGGCAAACTGTTTCCATGTGTTGTTGCCAATGGCCGCCCAAGTCCTGCACCTGAAGATGCCGGTGATACCGGTCGATCAAAAGCCCGTCAAGACCGTCCCCGGCGCCATTGACCAAACGAAGGGCATTCGTTTCTAAAGATAATTTTGCGCGGTGCCGGACGGCATGATGGAGTTTGCTGATAAGCTCTTTCATGGATTTATTTTCAGGATCCGTTCGATGGTACGGTGACACTCCCCCGTCGGGCAATCAAGGTAGGAAAGCCCAAGCCTTCTTTCAAGGACATCTTGTGCCGTTTGCGCCATTTCAACATCCCGCGCGTAGATGACCTGGGCAGCGATAGCCGGCGAGCAGGAACATATCCTTTCTTTGAATTTTTCATTACCTCGGGCGATATCAAGCACATCCTCAAAGCGGCGGCCATAAATGCCCTGTAAATACCGGACAAGATCAAGAGGCACTTCAAATCGCTGGCTTAGGATCTTAAGCTCTTCATTGCTTCCCCCGCTGCCATAAAGGGCGTATTGCCCGCCATACGGCATCTTGGATACCAGATGAGGCAAAACCTTTGTCACAGTTTCCTCGGCAATGGCACGATACGTGGTGTATTTGCCACCCATGACAAAATAAATGCCCGAAGGATTACATTCGATGGCATGTTTGCGCGAGATACGCGACGGGTCCCCTTTGTCGGTCACCAAAGGTCTCAGCCCGGCAAAAGTAGTGATGATCTTCGAGCGGTCAAAATTGATATTAGGGAATACCCTGCCGGCTTCCTGCAGCAAATATTGCACATCCGCCTCTTCGACCTTCACATGATCCGGGCTTTGAAAATAGTCCGTATCCGTCGTACCGATCAATGAATTGCCTTTGAAGGGGATCACAAAGAAAACGCGCCTGTCCTGGCGGCTTTGCAATAAAAAGGCACTGGGAGATATTTCTCCCCGGTAAACGATATGGACACCCTTGGTCGGGCGCAAGCGTTTGACAGAATGAGGGATATCTTTGTCGATCAACTCATCCGACCACACTCCGGCCGTCACAACGATCTTGGAGGCGAAGACTTCCAGGCGCTTGCCGCTTAAAACGTCAAGGGCCCTGACCCCTATGGCCTTTTGACCGTTATCTTTGATGAAATCCTCAAGCTTAACATAATTGGCCGCCAGGGCCCCCTGCATATCCGCCATCAGCACATTTTCCAGGCAGATCCTCGTATCATCCATTTGAGCGTCATAATATTCCACCCCTCCGACCAGTCCGTCAAGATTGATGCCCGGGGCCAGGGATGCGATTTCCGCGGCGGATAATGAACGGTGATGCCCGATCCGGTATTTCCCGCTTAAAAGATCGTAAAGCCAAACACCCAACTTCATCATCCATAGCGGCCTTGTGTCATTCTTATAGACCGGGATCACGAAGGGCATGGGCTTGACCAAATAGGGCACGGCCTGCCATTGGATGAAACGTTCCTTCAGACTTTCATGCACCAGGTCAAATTCAAGGTTCTCCAAATAACGGATACCGCCATGCAGAAGCTTGGTCGATTTGCTGGAAGTGCCGCTGGCAAAATCACCCTTTTCCAGCAACACGACAGAAGCCCCACAGGCCGCGGCCAGATTGGCAATGGCCGCCCCATTGATGCCGCCACCTACGACGATCAGGTCAAATTTTTTCTTATCAAGACGTGCTATATCGCGGATCACTTGAGATCTTTCATGATTTCATTCTTTCATCGGGCTAAAACCTGCCTTACAGCACGGCACCAGCCGTCATACATTGATCTTGCTCTGCTACGCGTCATGCGAGGGGTGAACGTGCGTTCGGTCTTATTGATCTTCTGAAGGTCCTTGATTTTCCATAAACCGATCGAGACACCCGCTAAATAGGCCGCACCGGCGACGGTTGTATCGACCATCAGGGGCCGCACGATGTCCGCATTAAGCATATCCGCCTGGAACTGCATCAAAAAATCATTACGGCAGGCCCCGCCATCCACGGCCAATGATCTGATGCGAAGCCCTGATTCGCTGCTCATCAGGTCAAAAATTTCCTTGGTCTGATAAGCCATGGATTCCAAAGCTGCCCGAACAATATGGCGCGTGTTTGTTCCTCGGGTCAACCCTGTGATGATCCCCCGAGCATCTGCATTCCAGTAGGGGGCGCCTAAGCCCACGAAAGCCGGCACAAGATACACGCCGTTGGTATCATCGATGCCTTTGATCATCAATTCACTCGAGGACGAGTCCTTGATCATTTTCAATTCATCCCGCAGCCATTGGATCACCGCCCCGGCGATGAACACGGCCCCTTCCAGGGCATAGACCGGTTTTCCTGATGCATCGCAAGCGAGAGTGGTTAAAAGTCCTTTTTTAGAATAGACACATTGACGGCCCGTATTGAGCAGCATGAAACATCCGGTACCATAGGTGTTCTTGATCGAACCCGGTAAAAAACATCCCTGCCCATATAAAGCCGCCTGCTGGTCACCCATCACCGCCATGATGGGGATCCCTTGGGGCAATCCTGCCACTCCTTGGGCGGTGTATCCAAATACCGACGATGATGGCAAGACCTTGGGTAGGATATTTTCCGGTATTCTTAATAATTTTAATAAAGGCTTGCTCCAAGTTTTGGCCTTAATGTCAAAGATCAGCGTTCGGCTGGCGTTGGTCATGTCAGTGACATGCGCAGTGCCATTGGTCAATTGATAAATAAGCCAGGAGTCGATCGTACCAAAAGCGGCCTGACCCTTGGCTGCTTTTTGGCGCAGGCCCGGCACATGGTCCAAAAGCCATTGCACCTTTGTGCCGGAGAAATACGCATCAACGACCAGGCCTGTTATCTTTCGAAATGTTCCCTCATGTTTCTTAAGCCTGGTGCAGGCCTCTGCTGTACGGCGGCATTGCCAAACAATGGCACGATAAAAAGGTTTGGCACTTTTGCGGTCCCAGATAACCGTGGTCTCCCGCTGATTGGTGATGCCGATGGCGGCGATCGACTTGGGGTCGATGTGTGACTTCGACACGGCTTTTCGGATGACAGCCTCAACGCTGCCCCATATCTCCTGGGCATCATGTTCCACCCAGCCGGGCTTAGGATAATACTGCTTGAATTCCTGATAAGCGCTGGAAACAACGTGTCCCTGCGCGTCAAAAATAAACGCCCGAGAACCGGTGGTACCCTGATCAATAGATAAAATGTATTTCTTCATTTGGTGAATCTTTTCTTATTCGCTTCAAATGCCGCATCGCCAAGGACCTTCCTGGCTAAAAGATCCTTGTCCATCCCGTTATCAAAATCATAGTCCACAATAGCCGCCATTTGGACCAGTTCCCCAAAAGGCCTCTGGAGCATCTGAGCATTAGCTCCAACAATTTGATCGATCATCTGCACATAGTGCTCCGGTGGCTCATTGATCTTTACCCCCTGCTTGTGATAGCGGTCAATGTACTCCGACACGGTCAGCACCTTGGCTTGATCGTCGATGAGCAAGGTCCAGACAGTGGATTTTTTATCCAATTTCTTCCAAACTTCAGTAAGGTCAACTTCATCTTGGGCATTGGAAGAGGCGGAGGGAACTGCAACCTGATTTTGCTGGATCACGCCTGCATCGGAAACTTGCTGTTGGGCCGGACTGCTCCCTGCGGGCTGATCGGTGTTTGCCACCGAGGGGCTATGCGCGGCGATAATGGCTTGGGCAATGGCTTGATTACGCGCGTCAACCGTCTGCTGATAGGATTGCTGGGCATTAGCGCCCTGGTCTTGGGACTGCCCTCCCTGTTGGGATTTCAGATATTCCTCGTACTGCCGCTGCTTCATGACCTTCATTTCCTGCACGCGGTAGATGATCCCGGCGGAAAAAGAACTATCCGTGGCCAGAAAAAAAAC
>Ga0182030_10008830_pt1 | contig 20764 bp, 20 predicted proteins | sample 812S3MmetaG_FD_121299 | JGI IMG/M metagenome (GOLD analysis project Ga0182030, IMG submission 121299) | Permafrost microbial communities from Stordalen Mire, Sweden - 812S3M metaG (Illumina Assembly) | ecosystem: Environmental > Terrestrial > Soil > Wetlands > Permafrost | place: Sweden...
AACCGGTACAGGCCGTCGTCCGTCGCCAGCCACACGAAGCCGTCCGAGGTCTGAGCTATGCCCTGAATGTTCCGGGGTGCGCCCTCACGAACCGTCCAACGCGCGTGATACATCTGGGCGAGCGTCTGGCCGGCGATTCCCGGCGACGGTCGGGCAGGCACGCTGACGGTGAGGAAAACAAGAACGCCCAGCAGACTCCAGATCCGCGGGTATGAATGGCGCGCTAAGACCTCGATGAGTATCGATCTGCGAATATGTTTTGATCTATCGATTCCCATGATGGATTCTAGCCCGTTCTCCGCGGGTTCTTCGGCAAACCTGCCCGTATTCAATTAATCGAAAAAAGTCCGCAACGCCCCCCTCGAAAGAGCCCCTTGGCATCATTCCGTTCGAGCCTATCCAGACCTCAGTCGGCGATCTTATTCTGCCGCAGTGCAAAGACTATTCTCCATGTTTCCGGGTGGCGCAGCCGGAGTCGCTCTGCTGGTTCTGCGGCTATGCTGTGCAGGTGCGATTTTAACTATGGCGTTCAGTCGAGGACTGTCAGCGGTCCCGAGCTGGACGGCCGTCGGTTTGGCGTCGCCTCCGCTATTGATGGTCGCAGGCGTATTGACGCCCTTGGCATGCGCAGTCGGCGCCTTGGTAGAAGCTTCGTATCTGCTGCATGGCCATGGAATGGACCCGCGCTGCGTTGTATTTGCGCTCTTGGTGACAGTCGCCCTAGGTCTCCTAGGTCCCGGCGCGTTCTCCGTCGACGCGAAGCTCTTCGGTCGACGCCGTATTATTTCCCACGGCGACTGATCCTGTGCCCCAACACGCCGATCCCGTCGCTTTGGAAACCGGGACATGGACTCCTCGGTATTGACGAGGAGTCAATCCCCCTCTTAAGAGCCAGTTCAACTCAGGCAGTTCGGGTCTCTCGCACAGTTGACGGTCACGTTAGCTTATCACCCGCGGTGGCGACCCCCGCCAGAGCGGTGTCGACGAGTCACATTCGTGCGAAGTCCTGTCCGCAAGGAGAAGCCGGCGTCGCAGTTGGGAAGTATCTCGGCCCTCTTTAATCACATGAGGAATTAATATGCATCTTTCGACGGTTGGATACGTTCACACTTTCTTCGGTCTCATTGGTGTCGTGCTCGCTTTCTATATGTTCATTACGTACCGGAAGATTGACCCAAAGAGCTCCGCAGGGATCGCTTATTTTTTTGCGGTAACGGTCAGTTGTATTTTGGTGTTTGCCCTGCCGCGAAAAGCTCCGGCTTTTAATCCTGTACCTGGCTATGTACTGACTCTCTTAACATTAACCTCTTTGTTTCTGGGCTTCTTTATTCACCTTTCTAAACTTCGCGCCAGGAAGTACATCGAGGGATTGGGACTCTCCGGAAGTCTCTTTTTCTCGATGGTGCCGGCAATCAACGAAACTCTAACACGACTCCCGGTTGGTGCCCCGTTGGCCACGTCGCCGCAAGATCCTCTTGTCTTGAAATCACTAGGCGTATTGGCCGTTCTTGTCTTGGCCCTTTGCGTGGTACAGATCGTAAATATACGCAAATCAGAACGATCGGGAATGAACCTAAGTACGATGGCGATCGGCGAAGTGAGCTCCGACGTCTAGACCGGCTCTGCAACCAATGCACAGTTTATTGGTGCGATCCGGCATGCTGCGGCGACAAATGGTTCTCCCGATCTCAAACGGTAGCGCGCATGCTGAACAAGGCCGACGTCCGGTATACGAGTTTGGGCGATGGGAGCTGGATCTCGCCCGGCGTGAACTGCGTAGGCGTGGAGTCCCCGTTTCTCTGGGGAGCCGAGCGTTGCAGATCTTTACAGTTCTGGTTGAGTCCGCAGGGCATCTCGTCGCCAAGGACGAGCTCATGGCTCGTGTATGGCCGGGCGTGATCGTCGAGGAAAATACGCTCGAGGTTCATATTTCTGCGATCCGCAAGGTGCTCGGACCCGATCGCGGAGCGCTGAGGACGACTTTCGGTCGGGGCTATCGTCTCATGGGAGACTGGGTGATTCGGGAGCAAGCCATGCCGGCAGATTCGGCTGCTCTTGATCCCGCGCGGCCCGTCGAACCGTTTCTGACCAATGTGCCCGCGGCGGCGTCTGAGGTTATCGGCCGAACCGCTGCCGCGCGACACTTGCAGGATCTGCTGTCTGTCCACCGAGCCGTCACTCTGACCGGACCCGGCGGCATTGGGAAAACCACGCTCGCGCTGGAGGTGGCCCGTAGCTTGTGGCCATCCTTTAGCGGTGATTGTTGGGTCGTTGATGTAGGATCCGTATCGGATCCCGGTCTCGTGCCGTCTTTGGTCGCGGGCGTGCTTGGCCTGAAGTTAGGCACCCAGGAGACTTCGCCGGAGTCTATCGCTCGTACCATCGGAAGAGAAAGGCTTCTCCTCGTACTCGATAATTGTGAGCACATCATCGAGGCGGCGGCCAGACTGGCCGAAACGATCATTCGTCTTTGTCCGCACACCTCGATTATGTCCACGAGCCGCGAGGTCCTGCGAATCGATGGCGAACGCGTCTATCGCGTCCCCCCGTTGGATATGCCGAGCGGGCACAAGGAGGAATCAGATGTCGTTCTCGGGCACAGCGCCGTACAGCTGTTCGTCGCCAGAATGAGGGCGTTGAACGCCGCCTTCTCGCCACAAAGTGAGAGCCTTCGCACGATTGCTGCCATCTGTCGTCGCCTGGATGGCATACCGCTTGCGATCGAGTTTGCGGTGGCTCGCGCCGCAGTGCTCGGCGTCGAGCTGGTTCTCTCCGGTCTGGATGAGCGATTCAGATTATTGATCAGCGGGCGCCGTACGGCAGTCGCTCGACATCAAACGCTGCGGGCGACGCTCGACTGGAGCTATGAATTACTACCTGAGACGGAACGCTGCTTGCTGCGCCGACTAGGTATTTTCGGTAATTCATTCACGCTCGAGGCAGTGATTGCCGTGATGAGCGAGCAAGGATCCACCTTGTCCGAAGTTCTCGAGGAGCTAGCAAGTCTCGTCGCCAAGTCGCTTGTTGAATTGGACGGGTCTGCATCTAGCGGTCGCTGGCGGCTGCTCGAGACGACACGGGCGTATGCGCTCGAGAAATTAGCCCAACTCGGTGAAATGGACTCGATGGAGCAACGCTGTGCCGAATTCTCTCGAGACCTCCTCCGGCTGGCAATCCATAGCTCGCAGGAACCACCGACCCTCGAAGAAATGGCGGACCACGGGCGAGAGATCGACAACGTGCGCGTACCCCTCGTCTGCGTATGACAAGCATCTCACCGAGCCGCAAGCTCGTCACACTGATCAATGTCTTCACCGTCGAGCCCGCGAATCAGCAGCGGCTCGTTGAACTGCTGGCCCGCGTGACCGAGACTTTGGTGCGCCATGAGCCAGGTTTCGTCTCGGCCAGTCTACATCGAAGTCTCGATGGAACAAAGGTCACGATGTACGCTCAATGGCGCAGCATCGAGGACTACCAGGCCATGCGCGCGAACCCTGCGCCGTTGCCTTATTTGCAGCAGGCACTCGCAATCGCACAATTCGATCCTGGAATGTATGAAGTAGTCGAAACCTACTCTGGATCCAAATCGGAGTCCTAACCCCTCCATCGCGGCCGGCCTGCATCGATAGATGATATTTATAGCCGAAGGGCATTGACGATTGAGCAGCTACGCGGCATGTCAGCTAAGCGCCTATTCGAATTTACCGTCACGCGGCTCGAATGCTTTCCGACGGTTCAAGACGTCGTCTCCCGGGCGACGCGCGTCGAATTGGCGCATCGTAGTCCGGTCGACCAGGCTTGACCTGCCGGCTACCCTTCCCCAATCCCAGCCGTCGAACTTCTGAATGTTCTTCAGAATTATTCAGCACAAACGCAAGGAATCGATGCACGCGCTGCAAGTAGGATGCTGATCAGCGAGGTGAACGATGGACACTTTCGATACTTCGACTAGCTGTGCGGTCCATTCTCTGTCTGATGTGCGATCCAACCTGCTGCGCCCAAACATCGTTGGTGATGAGCCGAACTGGCGAGTTCCAGGACGCATCTCAGCGGTCGCGTTATCCGCCTCGCGAGTCATTGCCTCGCGATGGTATGCCGGCAACGGGCGGGCGAAAGAGTTTGACGCAGCAGCGCCCGCAGATTGCCACGTCGTCAAGATCGTATTACGAAACACGAATATTCGGTTTGCGGTCGCCGGCCGAACCGTGCATGACGGCCTCACTACACCTGGAACGGTCCACGTCACGGGGCCCGCTGTCCCAGTTCGATGCCTGTTTCGTGGGTCATACGATGTCTTGCATCTTCACGTACCCAACGATCTAATCATCGAGTACGCCCGCGACGTCACCGGCCACCCAATGCCGGTGCTTGGCTCGAGGGGCGTCCCACGCAAAGATATGACGATCGATGCGTTGTCGCGCGCGTTGCTTGATGCCGACCGCGTGGGTGGCTCCTTCGGACAGCTCTATGCGGACTGCATCGGTATTGCGATCATCGCAAGGCTTCTCGCCTCGGCTAATCGTGCAGTAGAGCGACCCAAGGTAGGCGAACTTGCGCCATGGCGACTGAAGCGAGCGATCGATTATTTCGAGGCTCAGATTGACAAGCCCGTGAGCCTCGCCGCTGTTGCCGCGTCGGCCGGCCTAACAAGCATGCATTTCGCTGCGCAATTCCGGGCTGCCACGGGCCTGAGGCCTCACGAATACCTCTTGCGCCGTCGGATTGAGCGGGCCCAAGAGATGCTCACCGAAACGCGTATGTCGCTCGTGGATATCGCGTTGTCCGTCGGGTTTCAAACCCAGTCACACTTCACCACTGTCTTCAAACGCTACGGGGGGCAGCCGCCGCGAGCGTGGCTCGAGTCGCGTGGAATCGCCCGTGTCCGCGTCCGGAGACTTGAACAAAAAATCAGACCAAAGAGGGACAGATTACCATGATGAATAGACGTACTTTTTCGGCCGCCCTCGTTGGCGGTGCTGCCGCTTCGTTGATTTCCACCCGCGGCCTGGGTGCGAACTCCGCTCCGATCGAGGCGCGCAATGTTGTCCTCGTGCACGGTTTGTTCGCCGATGGATCGTGCTGGTCCGCGGTGATCGCACGATTGCAGGCGGCGGGACTCAATGCCACGGCCGTGCAAAACCCTCTGACGACACTACCTGAATCGGTTGCATCGGCGAAGCGTGTGCTGGATCGGCAGGATGGCCCGACCGTGCTGGTCGGGCATTCCTTCTCCGGAATGATCGTTACCGAAGCTGGCGTGCATCCGAACGTGTCAGCTCTTGTCTATGTGGCGGCGCGGGCGCCGGACGTGGGTGAGGACTACACGGCCTTGGCCAGGTCGTTTCCAACGCCCCCCGCATCGGCCGGCATCCTCTTCGACGGCGATGAGGGACGTTTGAGCGAAGTGGCGTTCCTGCGCGATTTCGCGGGCGACCTGCCGGAAGCGAGAGCGAAGGTTCTCTATGCCGTCCAGGAACCATTTCAAAAGGCCCTGCTGACAGGTAAGACGACTCACGCGGCTTGGCGGTCAAAGCCGAGCTTCTACGCCGTCTCGACAGACGATCGTACTATCAATCCGGACCTCGAACGCTTCATGGCCAAGCGCATGGGCGCCAAGACAATCGAAGTGAAATCAAGCCATCTCTCTCTGATCTCCCATCCAGACGAGATCACCCAGCTAATCCTGGAGGCTTCCGGACACCGTGCGTAGCAGTGGGCGGCCGAGCACCTCAGAAACGGAGGTTCTGCTCCAAATTGGCCTCGCCTTGATTTGCGTGCCGAAAGTGCCGGTTGGAATTGCCGAGAATTATAGAGTGTGCCGATCACAAGTTACGGTATTTGCGCAAGTTTCTGTTCCGGCAAGCCCGACATCGCCCTCGGTGAGTACGAAGGCTGGGCCCGAGATCTCGCGCGTCTGGCGCGTGATACGCCCCCGCAGTGCAAACTTTCGGGGCTCCTCACGCAGGCCGGCCACGCTTCCTACGCCGAAAAGGCCTCCCGCCTCGCAACGCATTCCTCGTGCGAGCTGCTCCTACCCTATGTCGCGCACCTCATCGATGTATTCGGTGCCGAACGCGTGATGTGGGGCAGTGACTGGCCGGTGCTGAACGCGGTCAGCGAGTACGGCGCATGGCTCGAGGTCTCCCATGATCTGGTTCGACGCTTCGCGCCGAGGCACATCGATGAGATCTTTGGAACCAATGCACACCGCTTCTATCAGTTTACCCGCCTGTAAAGGGACCCAAAAGTGAACGACGGTAAAAGACTCGAAAATAAGCGCTGCGTAATCACCGCGGCCGGCGCCTGAATCGACCGAGCGGCAGCAATCGCTTTCGCACGCGAAGGAGCCGATGTCCTCGCGACCGACATCGACGCCGAGATGCTGCGTACCCTTTCAAGCGAGGTGCCTGCGATCAAGACAATGGTCGCGGACGTAACGGATGCGATCCAGCCAGGTCTGGAAGAGCTTCCTCGTCCCCGGGATGAACCACTGTAGTGCCGGCGACGGCGCGTTCGCGGTTGATTACCTCACCTATCTGGAGGCGTGGGTCGAAAGGAACCAGGCCCCGCAGATCATGATCGGTGCGCATGTGGACGCAAAATATCTCATCGAGCACGCCTCCCAGGGCACTAGCGATGCCGACAAGTTGTGGTGGGGTGCCTTCTAGCTCACCTTTCCCCTCGATCCGGAGGTGCCCGTCGCCTTTACACGCGCGCTTTACCCCTACCCGCTGCACGCGAGATACAACGGCACCGGAGATACCGCCGATGCAAAAAACTTTAACGCGACAGGGTCTCGCGGCGAACCCTCAGATGCTCAACGCCAGGGGTCGCCCTGAGGGCCCCGCAATACGGCGCACGACCAGATAAAAACGCGCCTCGTATGGCTAGTCCTGGCCGCCGCTTCGGGTGCTTTGATCACATTCTTGGCGGCGTTGCGTGGCGACGCCAAGGCGTAGGCGCGATGGAGGGGCACGAATGCTGAGAAACTCCGGCTAGAGTTCCCTAATGTTGCCGCTGGCCGCGCAGCGGCTCTGCTCGCCTCGTCGACTCCACGCAGATATACAACACTGCGGGCACCACCAGTCCCGGAACCCATGAGAAGTCAGAGCCGAGGGCCATCTCCGCTACCCCCTTGTAAAAGGACAGACCCATGAACGGGACCTGCCCTGCAATACCCGCAAGGTACACGATTATAGTCTTCCAGCGATAAGCGCCGTATTGCCCGTCGATATCGTACATGTCCGCGATCACGTAGGCGCCTTTGCGGATCACGTAGTAATCGACGAGGTTTATCGCGCTCCATGGCACGAGGAGGTAAATCATCGCACTCAGGACGTCGGCGAAATAGGCATCGAAGTTACTCTGCGCGAGCACAGCCACGAGCGTCGAGATTGCCATGAGAGCACACAGCACGGCGAGCTTCAGTGGGCGGCCAATCCGACTCATCCGATGGAGTCCGGAAGCAATCGTCATTGTCGACATGTAGCCGCTATAGAGGTTCATGACGCTCGATTCGAGGACCCCAAGCGCAATGATCACGCTCGCTATCGCCCTGCCATACCCGAATACGCCGGCGATTGCACTGCCGGGATCCTTGGCGAATTCCGCGCTACGGGAGGCAAGATACGCCCCCGCCGCCATGACAAAGGTAGCCCCCAGAAAGCATCCGAGGGCCGAATACCAAAACGTCGTGGATGTCCTAACCGTCGGAGGAAGGTAGCGCGAATAGTCTGCGACGATCGGTCCGTAGCTCAGCGACCATCCTGCCGCTTGAGTCATTGTCATTAGAAACACGGCTCGATCGAAATGCCCTGCAGGGCCGCCGACAATGCTCTGCAGCCCGCCCGGCTGGCGCAAAAAAAGCCAGCCCGCCGTCGCGAACAGGAGGCCCGAGAGGACGGTGAGGATGACCCCCAGTCGATGAATGAGCTCGTACCCTATGAAGGCGACGACCACTGTGGCGGCGCCGAACAAGATAAGCGCAGTCGTCGGGTCGATGGGAACGATCGAGCTGAGCGTTCCTTCAATCAGTAGCCCATTCGCAGCCGTGTAGAGCGTATAGGTAATAAGCACGGCGATGAGTGGAAGCCCGGCGCCCAAGACGCCGAATTGCGCGCGACTCTGAATCATCTGCGGTATCCCAAGGTGCGGCCCCTGAGCGGAATGTGCGGCAGTGAACGCGGTACCCACGGCATTACCGATGGCGATGCCGGCAACTGCCCACCAAAAGCCGAGGCCCGCCATGACCCCGAGGGTGCCGACTGCAACCCCAACAATCGTCAGATTGGTGCTGAAGAAGATGGTGAACAATCGCAGCGGAGTGCCGTAGCGCTCCGCCACGGGAACGAAGTCGATGCTGTGTCCTTCGATTTGCAAAGCTCGGCGCTCGACCATGGACCAGTCCCCGGTTAGTTCACGACGTGCCGCGGGACCCGAGGTTGGTGTCGGGCGCTGAGCAGAGCCCTCGCGCAAGGTAGCGCATGAAATCGACGATTGTTCCCTCGTAGTCCGATGCCGCGAGTGGTCCCGAGACTGCGTGTTTCGAGGCGAGATTCGCCTGTAGAGTCTCCAGGATCTCGCGATCTTCCCGGTTGACATCGGTCCAAAGGGCGATGCGCTGGCTGATCTCCTCGGGAGTAAGCTCGTTCCCGTAGGTTGACAATGTCCAACGAACGTTTATGCGGTCCACGGCGATGGGCTGAATCGACATGGATGCGAGGAGCGAGGCGGCCTGACTCGCGATGTGCGTCGGAAATACGCAAAAGAGAGTCGAGCGCCGTCGCTCATCCGCACTTAACGTCGGCGCGCCGGCGCCGCGAGGCGCGGCCGTGTCGGGATAGTTCGCCGCATAGCTCGTGAATGCATCGCCGGCGACCAATTTGCGACTGAGTTCGGTCGGTGTGTACGGGCGAAGCGTTTGGGGGTGGACGGCGGAAAGATGATAAGCTTCCATGAAATTCTCCACCAGACACTTCCAGTTCGTGCGCCATTCCTCTTGCGCAACGTGGACTATCCGCAGTCTCTCGGTCTGGTAGTTCTCCAATAGCCGGTCGAGCGGCTGCAGGTTCGGCGCGAGTGCCGCCGCATCCTCATCGAGATTCGTGTAGATAAAGCCGTTCCAGAGCTCACATCGAAATGCCGGCAGGCGGCAGGTCTCATCGGTCACTCCCGCTTCTCGCATTCGGGGTGGCACGGTCCCCGTGCCGTCGCGCCCGTACGTCCAGCCGTGGTAAGGGCAGATGAATCGACGCGTTGATCCGGAGCGGACGGCGATCTTCATGCCACGGTGGCGGCACACATTGGAGAGTACGCGGATTTTGCCGTCGTCGCCCCGTACAACCAGGAGCGGCTCCTTGAACAACTGGGTGACGAGGTGATCGCCTGGGTTCGGGATCTCGTCGACACGTCCGAGGCAATGCCACGCCTTGGATAAGACAGTCCGCACCTCCCAATCGAAGAACTCAGGCGAGGTGTAAAACCGTCCCGGCAGACCAAAGGTCACGGCGGCAGATTGCTCGGAGAGTCGCGTGAGCTCCGATTTCATGTCCTCTATGTTCATCACGGCCTCCCTTTGACTCTCGACCTCAATGGCGGCAATCCGACGATCGCCTGCCCCACTGCGCCCCAGTGATCGGCATGCTTCGCCCATGATCTTTGCGACTCTGCCAAGGCTTTCGCGACGCATCCGCGATCAGAATTTCCACAGCAAATTGACACCCAATGTGCGCGGCTGGTTTGTGGTGACACGCGTAATCGATGGCGTAGTCCACGCTATACTAGTATTGTTCGTCGTCAGAGCGGCATGCCTATTCGTGAGGTTGGTCCCAAACAAATAGACCGACCACCTGTCGTTGACCAGCCCGCTTCGAAAATCGATGAGATTGTGCGGCGGGAGAACCGTTGGGAAGAAGGCGATGTCGGCCGCGTTTCCAACGTATGAATCGGTAAGCCGGGAGACCCAATCGAATCCATCCCACGCCCTGCGATCGTACGTCAAGCCCAAGCTGGCGGTCTCCTTGGGGATATTGAGCACTCGTGTGCCATCCAAGATGCCGGTGCCGGCGTTTGCATGAGTAATCGTTGCGTTCGTCGTCGTTGCAGTCAAATTCGTCGAAAGTTCGGGGGTCAATCGCGCGGTCAGCTCAATCTCGGGACCATACGATTGGGCAACGCCCGCGTTAGCCGTATAGGTATAGCCGCAAGGCAAGGTAATGTTCTGCTGAATCCCGCTCCAGTGAATGTAGTAGACGTCGGTATTTAGCACGAGGCGGTCGCCGAGAAGCTTCGCCTTCTCCCCGACTTCGAAGTTCCACACGCTGTCAGGTCCATAGGTGAGCGGTACGTTCGGGCAGATGACGGCGCCTGAGGTGGGTACCGGAAGCGTGGTCCCGCCGGGACGGAAGCCCTTCGCGATGGTGCTATAAACGGTAAGATCGCTGTTCGGTGCGTAGTCCAACGTGACTTTCGGATTAAACCCGCTGTCGGATGCGGCCTGTGAGCCGGCCAGAACCGACGCGTTGCCGGTCGGGCTGCCCGCCCCATTCTCCCAGTAAGTCGATCTTGTGTCGTACTTGAACCAGCGCAGGCCCGTGATCAGCTTGAGAGTCGACGTGAACTGATAAGAGACATCCGTGAACAACGCGTACTGCTTGAGTTCGACGTGATTGCCGATATCTAGAATGACGCCATTCGGATTAGCGCTCGCACCACCATACGAGAGTGGTGCATAGGCGGGACTCTGGTTAGTCGCCAGGTAGGGTGCGTGAAGATTTTCGAAAAATGCGCCGCCCACCCATTGCAGGGGGCCCTCGCTTGTCGATGTCAGACGTAGCTCTTCGCTCAGTTGGCTCGATTTGTCATCCTCGGTCCAATAGACCGGCAAGAACGCCGGCAGCAAGAAGACATTCTGTAAGGCCTCGGTCTGATCCTGACTCTGGCTCTGCTCCCGAGCCCAGTAGCCGGTCGCAGATGTGAGGCTCGCGAATCCCAATTGGTACGTGATCGTTTCGCTTGCAAGTCTAAAAGTGTCCGAGATGGGTTCCTTCAGATTGTACGGCTGATAGATGCATAGACAAACGTTGGCGCCAGGCGGGTCCTCGTACTCACTGTAGCCGCCCGCAAGGATTCGCTGGTACATGATCGTCGTGGTCGACGATAGTGTATCCGATGGCTGAACCAGCAGGCTTGCCCGGCCAGCGGTCAGCTGTTCGGTGTTGGTATTCTTGACTGTCTGTGTGATAGGCCCGGCGGCGACATTCCCCCGCGTGCAGCCGTAACCGTACCAGGCGGCGCATGGTGAGGTCGGCAACGGGAACGGGCTCTCGATGACACGATCAATGTATCCGTCCGTGTATTTCTCTGTCCCAACGAGGCGCAGCGCCACCACATCGCCGAGCGGCAGATTGACCATCGCGCTACCACCCGGGTTGAGTCCTCCGCCTTGCGTATTGGATAAACCGACGTTCACAGCACCCTCGTAGGTCTGCAGTTTGGGTGCATTGGTGATGAGTCTGATCGTGCCCCCCATGGACCCCGACCCGTACAGCGTGCCTTGTGGCCCCCTCAACACTTCGACTCGACTGAGGTCAAAGAGATCGGGGTCGATGACGTCGCGCCCATTGAACGAGGATGCGGAGGGAGTTAGTGGCGTCTCATCAAGATAAAAGCCTACCGTTGGCGCTGCGCCGCCGGACGAGGCCAGCCCGCGCATTTCGAACTCTGTCTGTCCGGGTCCGGCCGTCCGCATCGAAATGCCCGGCGTCGTGGCAGCCATGTCCTCCACCGTGGCGATCCCCTGCGCGGCCAACTGCTGGCCCGTCATCGCCGTGATGCTGATGGGTATGTTCTGCACGGTTTCACTGCGCTTCTCCGCGGTGACCGTGATCTCCTGCAGCTGGTCCTGCTCTGCCTGAGCGCTGCTCACGCGCGGTATCGAGGCGGCAAGCACTAAAGAGCCGACGACACCCGCCAGTGACGACAGTCGACACACGCGATTCGCCGATTCATGGGCGCTACAAGTAATCATTGCGGTCTCCCTTGGATTTTTCTGCGATACCGGACGGCCGGTGAATAAGGACTGCTGGCGTAATGACCGACTCAGCGCCGTTGCCGGCCTGCCAGCCGAGGTGTTGTTGAAGCCAAAGCGCCTGACGCAGCAGCTCTCGATCCCGGTTGGGTCGGCCGACCAACTGAATCCCCAACGGAAACGAATCGACGCTCCTCGCGCAGGGTAGACACGCTTGCGGTAAGCCCAACCATTGCCAGGGACGGCTCATATCGGGTCGTCCGGTACCCGCCGAACAAAGCGGCGCCGCACCCGTTGCCGCAGGCGCGATCAAAACCGCGTGGTCTTGCAGCACCCCCGTCACGACCCTCGAAGTATCCGCGAGGTATGCCAGATCCTGGGCGTGCGTTTCGGCGCTCAGCTCCATGCCGTGTTCGATCAATTGGCGCAATGGATCGCTGAGATCGGCCCTTGCGCATTGGTACTCGAATGCAAGATTCTGAGCAGCTTCGTAGGCCATCACGCGCGCGTGCGAAGCGTTCCAGTCGCCGGTATAAGCACCCAACGAGGAGCGCTCGATTCGCAGACCCTTGGCAGATAACGCCGCGAGCGCCGCTTCGTAGGCTGCTCCCATCTCCGAATCCAAGAGACCGTTGGGGTCCAGCGCGATCAGCACCTTGGGTTCCATGGCCTCCGCGCGCTCGGTCGTGCGACGCAGACACCCCTCCATCAAGAGCAAGTCGTGTACATCACGGGCCAATACGCCCAGGCTGTCGCACGATTGAGCCAGGGGCATGACGCCTCGCAAAGAGATCGCACCTCGCGTGGCTACCCACGCTGCGATACCGCAGTACGAAGCCGGACGGATGACCGACGCCGCGGTTTGGCTACCGAGCGCGACCGGCACCATCCCCGCGGCGACCGCTGCGGCCGAGCCGCTCGATGAACCGCCGGGCGTGTGCCGGTCGTTATGGGGATTGGCGGTCTTGCCGGGCTGAAAGTAGGCAAATTCGGTTGTCACCGTCTTGCCGAGCACGAAGGCCCCGACCGACTTGAGGAGGCTCACACAGGCGGCGTCTTCTTGCGCCACACGCCCGCGCCAGATCGCCGACCCGCGCTCCGCCGGCATCTTCGCCACGTCGATGGTGTCTTTCACGCCCACCGGCAAGCCCTGGAGCAGCGATCGACCACGGCCTCGCGCTTCGCTTTGCCAAACTTGGAGAACGCCGTCTTCGGCGATAGGATGCACCCACGCTCCGATGCGAGGTTCATGGGTCGCTATTTGCTGCAGGCACGCTCGGACGATCTCCAGCGGCGTGCATCGGCGCTGCGCGATGGCGCCGAGCATTTGCGTGAGCGACAGCTCGTGCAACTTCATGCTCGCTGACCGTCGCCGAGTTGACTCGCCTCGACAAACAGGCTTGCCGGCACATCGATGACGCCACCGCCGATGCGGCCCGCCCGACCAGCGGCATCGATCATGCCGAGAAGGACGAGAGGGCCCACATGGGCCTGCGCGCAACGCTGCGCATGGGTCGCGCGCGCACGCCATGGACCCACGATTTGTGGGCCACTGAGGATGCGTCCGGCGCGCCCCAGCACATCCTGCGGCAAGTTGGCCGCCAGTGCCTCGCGCAACACCGGCGCCTTGCGAAGCGCCTGCGCGCCCAAGCCCGCGAAGTCCACGACTGCACTATCGCCGAGTGCTCCAATGGCGAGTGACCCCGCGCACGCGGGATCGATGAGGCCCTGTGGAATGGGAGCCGCGCAGCGCACCCATCGGCCCGGGTGACCCGCGACTTGTATGCCGAACTCGCGTCCATTTCCGCCTACGTGAGTGATGAGATTCGAACCGGGCACTCCGATGGCGGCACGCGCACTGAGCGCCGCGGCCCCCATCCACAAATTCAGGGCAAATGCCGGCGCCGCCTCCAGAAAGGCGGCCACGCTCACATCGGAGCCGCCGCGCCTCAGCCACTCCTTCGCGATGAGCGATGAGCCAACGAGGGTACGCGCATGGCAGTCATCGCCATGCTCGAGCGCGGTGTCGATCAGCGGCAGCAAAGCCAAGGGCGGCGAGCACAATGGGGTCAACCCAGGCGGCAGCGTTTCATTGAGCCAGCGCAGGTGCGCCGGTAGCTGCGGATCCAAGCGGCCCAGACGCGTCGCGTGAGATTGACCCTCATTGATCGCGACGAAGATTTTTTGAGTCGGATTCCTTGCGTTATTGATCTCCAGGACGCTCATCGACGGGCTCAAGACCCCCGCCAACGGCGCCAATAATCCATGCTCTTGCGCCGACGCAGTCTCTATTTCACCGCTCAGCACCAGTCGCGCCGCGCTGTCGAAGTCCTCCGCCCATCCCTCGAAGCTCGCAGCCACGCACATGGAATTCAGCACAGGAGTCGGTATTTGACTCGGGTCGCTGTACCCGGGTCCGGCGTGGAATACCACCCGATGGGACGGCGTCACTACATCGCGCACATGCCTCACTGCGACCCACTGAGGGCACACGGATTGAACCAATGCATGCGCCAGCGTATCGGCCTCACTAAGTGGGTTTAGGCTGTGCACCCACGTTTCGCCGTAGGCAAGCGCCGCAGACTGGGCGGATCGGCCAAAAAAATCCCGCTCGCTGGTATGACCTGCAATGCGCTGTCCGTTGACTTCAATTTGCGCGGTTCCCGCGGGCTGGAACACGCTGAACATCTCATGTGCGCCGGTTTGGGTAAGGTTAGCGGGAACATCGGCCATAAAAGGCTCGCTCAATTGCTCCCAGCACATGGAGAGGCGCGTGCCGTCAGATGTGCCGGCGCGCTCCACATGTGTGCGGCTATCCGGATCCTCCGTAGCAAATGTGGCGCCCGCCATGATGGGCATTTCATCCAGCAGTGGCCCGCACGGACGAAACAGCGCGAATCGCTTCACAAACGCATCTATCAGATATCGCGCCAACGGCGCGTTGTTGGTCAGGCAAACGCGTCGCGCCTGATCGTTCTGTGCCTCGTACGGCGACTCGAGCACCAGCATCGCCTGTCCCGGGCCATACTCGGATAGGGCGATGCGGAAGTACAGCGCGAGGCACGTGTATTCACCATCGCTGTCCGTTTTGAGGTAGATGAATGGATTGTCGCCAGTCCAATCGACGGCCCCTGGCCTCACGGTACCGATCATGTCTTTGCCTGCTGAGTGTCTTTCAGCCAGTTGGCGCGCAGCGCCGGGAACTCGGAGCTAGCCTCCCAACCCAGTAGGTCACGTGCTTTGCCGCTCGAGAAAATCGATGCCCGCGGCTTCAATCTGAAGAGGCGTGGATTAGTAACCTCCGGCAACTCTCCAATTCGCTGGTGGTACCATTCGAGTGTCGGCTCCGCGCGGCAGGTGTCGGGCGCGCTCAGAAAGAAGGTGCCATAGCGCAGGCCGCGACACTCCAATGCGGCGCGAAAAGCCCGTGCGACATCCGCCGCGGTGACGTAGTAGAAGAGCCAGTTTCGCGTCGGGTCATCGATGAATTCGATGAAGCTTGCGAAGGATTCGGGCATCACTACCGCAAGGGGCCGCAGGCACAGGACGTCCATCCCGGTGCCATCGACGAAACTCTTCCCCATTTGCTCCATCAGGAGCTTGCTCACGCTGTAGGCCTGGACCGGGCGGCACGCATGCTGCTCGTCCACTTGCAGCGTCTGGGGTCGCCAGTTGCTGCGCATCTCTGACAGGCCGCAGGCGGAGATGCTCGAGCACAGCACGACCTTCTTGACGCTCGCTTCCGCGGCCGCCTGAAGCACATGCCAGGTGCCGCGGACATTGACATCGATGTACCGCTCGGGCTTGGCTTGCCAGTCATAGTCAATGGCCGCGAGGTGAATCACAGCGTCCACGCCTTGGACCGCAGAGCGCACTGCCCGCAGATCCATCACATCCACGTGCAAGAACTGCGCGATGTCGGCATGATTCGCGGTGAGGTCTGCGTTGATGACGTCATAGTGCGGCGCTATCTCCCGCAGCACGTAGCTCCCGACACGACCGGAACCGCCGGTGATCAGAACGCGCTTCAGACCTGCCGAGGACATATTCATCACAAATCCAACGTGATGGAGGAGCTGAGCGCGCGTGAAACGCAGATCATCATGTACTTGCCCTGCTGCCGTTCGGAGTCGGAGAGCACGGCATCGCGGTGATCGGGAATCCCGGCGAGCACCGCCTGTTCGCAGGTGCCGCAGACGCCCTCGCAGCATGAATTGGGAGCGTCAATCCCGGCGCGCTTCAAGGCCGCTAAAATCGTCTCCCCTTTCCCGATGCGTAGGCGCCGGTTTGAGCGTGCGAGAACGACTTCGAATTCATCGGACTCGCCTATTCGTAGATTCGGATTGGCAAACCGCTCCAAATGCAATCGCCAATGATCTCGAGAGGGTCGTTCCGCGATGATTTGGGTGCGTAGCAGCTCCATGTCGTCCAGCAAACGCATCGGGCCGCAGGCGTACACCGAATCCTGGCTATCCAGGCCTCTGACCCACTCGCGCAAGTCCAGCCGGCCCTTTTCGCCGGAGAAATAGAGATCTACTCGTGACTTCGGTAGCTGCTCGATGTCGTGGGCCATATTCATATCGGCGGCGTTTCGGGCCATGTACGTCAAATACCAGTCGCGGCCCTGCGCGATGCAGGTGCGCGCCATCCCCAGTAGTGGAGTGATGCCGATCCCACCGGCAAGAAGGCGTACGCGTGGCGAGGGCGCAAAAGCGAAGTGATTGTTCGGCCCGCGCGCCAGAAGGGTGTCACCGACGCGGACCTGATCGCACAGATATGCCGAGCCGCCGCGGCTCTGGGTCTCGCGGAGCACGGCGATCCGCCAGATCGGCCCATCGAAGGTTTCCGCGCATAGCGAATAGGGACGAACGGCGTCACCATCGGCGAGCGGCAGGATGAGCTCAATGTGCGAGCCAGGTGTCCAAGGAGGGAGCCCGTCACCATCGGCGGCCTGTAAGTCGAAAGCCACGGAACGTGCACCCGCTGGCGTCCGTCGCTGCACGATGAGTCTGCGGGGTGCAGGCATGGACATGATGGCGATCTCATTGATCCTGGGGGAGGCTCTTGCGATATCGCGCAATGAGCCAGTCCTGAAAACGTCCGATGACCTTTTCTTGATTGCTGAGCCGTCCGCGCGGCGCAAAGCGCGATTCCAGTCCCGCCTGGTATCGGCGCCAGCCCGCGTAGTCCTCCTTCATTACGGGATAAAGTTCCTCAACTTCGAGGCGCCATCGAGCTTCAAATTGGGGGTCGGCGTGAGTCGTTTCGGGATACAGCCAGGACACGCCATACCACGACCGTGTAGGGCCGGCGGGCAACCATAGGAAGTATTTAACCTTGTCGGGCATCGCCACGATCAGAAGGTTGGGTGCGATCGTGATATAGCCTAGACGCGAGCGCTGCGCCTCGGTGAGCTTCGGCAGAATAGGATGCGCCGCAATGCCGGTGCGTGTGGGACTCGCATCCTTGCAAGACGAAATCAGGTCATAGGCAATGATGCCGTTCGTTTCATCATTGTAGATTGTGTCTTCATCGAGAAATCCCGACGAGAGCGTGTACATCTTGCCCCAAGAGTCACTGTGCAGGCTCGGGCAGTGATAGCACTCGTCCGCATATTGCTTCCAATTCCAGTCATTGAGCTCCATGCTCAAGCGGGAGTGAGCGCGAAGAGCTGCCATTTCATAGTTCGCGAGCTGCCCGCGCAACCGCTCGAGGCGTGAGGCCAGCGGAGCAATACCGGCGTCATAAGTCGCGAACAGGAATCCCTCCCACACCTCGGAGCGGAGCTCGGGCAAGCAGACCGCTTTCTTGTCGAACTGTGCCGCTTCGTCAAATCCAGGGGCCGCGAGCAGCTGGCCGCTCAGGTCGTACACCCAGGAATGCATCGGACAGCGGATGCGTCGAACGCTGCCGCTTCCTTCCGCCAGCACCTGGCCGCGGTGCTGGCATACGTTGGCCAATACACGCACCGACATGTCTTGTTGCCGCACCACCAATAGGGGGTCCTTGTCTACGCTGATGGTGTAGTAGTCGCCGGGCTTAGGAATGTCCGTGGTCCGACCGATGCAAAACCATTCGTGGCCCCACACGGCATCCAGCTCAAATTGATAGAACTGCGGGTCCGAAAACACCCGCGGCGGTAGCGCCACCGTGGCACCATGCCGAGTCGTGCTGGCCTCGAAGGATGCGGTGGGGATGTCCGTTTTCGTCGTCATTTCCTAGATAACTCCGCTAGCCGTGCCTCGGACCTTACGCCGGATGCGCGTCGGTCTGAATTACCGAATTTGGACGGCGGCCATCGGAAATACTGTTGGCCGATTTCTCGGGCTAACGATTTGACGCGGAGCGCGGTGGGTGCCCGCAAAGAGTGCGCCCGCTTCGGCGCGCGCACCGTTCCTATCGCTTGACGCGCTGGGCTTCGTGGGCGAAAGTGAAGTGGTGGTGCCCCGCCCACGGGACCTTGCCTCGAGCGGACAGCTGCACCACGAGAACGAGTCGTCGTCGACTGATCCCGGTATGCGTTATACGTTCAAGCAACTTGAGTATTTTGTGGCCGTTGCCGACACTGGCAGTATCGCGGCGGCGGCCGAGCGCATTCATATTTCTGCGCCCGCTATCTCGGCGGCCATCGCGCAACTCGAGCAGGAGCTAGAGGTCAGTCTGTTCGTCCGCCAAAGCATCGGTCTTCAATTGACGAGTTCCGGACAATGGGTGCTCGAGCGCGCGCGCAAGCTCTTGCAGGAAGCACAAGGTCTCTATGGACACGCAGGTGGCCGCTCCGGGGAGCTACGCGGCAAAGTGTCAGTCGGCTGCCTGACCACCTTGGCTCCGTTGATGCTTCCGGAAATTTGCCAGAGTTTCGCCGGTCTACATCCCGGCGTCGAGGTGGATCTCATCGACGGATCTCAAGACCAGCTTATCGGGTACTTGAGGCGCGGCCTGACCGATCTCGTGCTGACCTATGAAATGCACATCCCGCCGGATTTGCTGTTTGAGACTTTGGTAAGTCTCCCTCCTTTGATGATGATGAGCACCCGCCATCGCATGGCCTCCAGTCTTGACGTCGACCTCCACGAGCTGGCCCAAGATAGATACATTCTCTTGGACTTGCCATTCAGTCGCGATTATTTCCTATCGGTGTTCGAGCATGTCGGCGTGAAACCCAATATCCACTACCGTACTACGCACTTCGAAGTGCTGCGTACGATGGTCGCTAATAACCAGGGAATATCTATCACGGTATCTCGACCTCGCAATGAAGCGGCGCTCGATGGCAAGCCTATCGTCTCCCGATCTATTTCCAACTCAGTGCCAAAACTTAGCATCGGAGTACTTTCGCGAGTTGCCGACCCTAGCCCGCCCGCTGTCGCACTGAAGCAGCATGTACAGAGCATCATGAGCGATGGCTACGTGCCCGGCATGCGCCCATTGGATTGACGATCGACACCCAATTCCGGTGCACGCATCCGCTCAGCCACGGCATCGCTCGCGGGCAGATGGATAGCGGACACGTCGACACGTAGTTGTGCCGCGGAGGCCATCTATTGAAATTAAGATCACGTCGCCTGACGGCGATGCGGCCATACCGCAGGCTGCGGCGCAAAGGCTCCCGGCGCAAATCGATGTGCGGCTCGAGCTCCTCCCGCTCTCCGAGCAGCACGAAAATCGCTTCACTCCCCCCTTCCGCAGCCTGCTTTCGCAGGGCTTTAGCTTGTGCGACGCTTCTTTCTTTGTCCTCGGCAGTCTGCCAGACTTCATCTGCCATGTTCGTCGCACTCCTATCGATGCGGACGACGGTCGATTGTCGAGCACGCACTACGGAATCTCGACTTCAGTATAACTTCCGGGTGTAGCAGCGTTGATCGCTTCAACCACCCGTTGAGCATGAGGACACACTTGGGGCCATTGCTGTCTACCAAGGACCACGACGGCAATCTTTCGATCCTTGAGATTTTGCTGGCGGCGGCAGATTTTTGTCTGCTTCAGTGCCGTGGCGCGCTCTGCATAGCCGCCCGCTTCCGTCACCTCGACATCCACGATCAGGCCGTGCCGATGGTCCATCAGCGTGTGTCCCATGTAGCACAGCTTCGCCGCCTGTCCTTTACCCTTGCAAAAGAGCTTCGCCTCCGGGTCCTTCGGCGCTACATGGGTCTCGTTAGTGCGCTTCTCTCCATGCCAGTTCACCGTCGGGTTGCGCCCGGGACCGGGGGCTCGTCGCTCCCGTCGCGTCGGCGCATGCTCTTGACCGCCGCCCAGGACTCGATCAGCGTTCCGTCCACGCTGAAGTGCTCGTTCGACAGCAGATGCGCGGCTCGCGCCTTGCGCACGGTCCGGCGCAACAGCTTGCGCGCCACCTTCGCCTCGATCAGCCGGTCGCGGTTCTTCGTAAAGCTCGAGTGATCCCAGATCGGCTCATCGATCGTCAGACCCACGAACCAGCGAAACAGCAGGTTGTAGTCGAGCTGCTCGCACAACAGTCGTTCGCTGCGGATCGAGTACAAAATCTGCAGCGTCGAGGCCCGCCCCAGCCGCTCGGGCGGGATCGAGGGCCGTCCCTCCGCCGCATACACCCGGTCAAAGTCTCGGCTCATGCCGCGGAGCGCCTCGTCCAGCAGCTCCTTGATGCCGCGCAACGGGTGATCTTGCGGCACCCGCGACTCCAGCGACACGTAGCTGAACAGTCCGCTTTGCTGAAGATCGGTTCCGCGCATCACATCAGCCTCTTTCGGTGCGTTA
>Ga0182030_10008831_pt1 | contig 20762 bp, 18 predicted proteins | sample 812S3MmetaG_FD_121299 | JGI IMG/M metagenome (GOLD analysis project Ga0182030, IMG submission 121299) | Permafrost microbial communities from Stordalen Mire, Sweden - 812S3M metaG (Illumina Assembly) | ecosystem: Environmental > Terrestrial > Soil > Wetlands > Permafrost | place: Sweden...
CGAGCTCGACGTCCGCTTCTTCCTCGTCACAACATCCATGGTGTCAGTCACTGTGCTTCCTTTCCGCCGGGACACGCCCGGCTACTGTAGGAGGACAGTTACACCGTTGTAGTTACAGACCCCTTCGCTCGGTCGGCCAGGTATCGCTGGCGTGCAGCTTCCTTCGCGTCGGTCGAATGGATACCCGTGAAAGCCGCCAGGCTCTCGATGTCGCTTCTATTTCCCCTACCGCAGCGGTTCGGATCGCCGATCCGCTGGAAAGAGGGATTGTGCGGCAGGGGCTGATTGTCAGGAACCGCGACGCTGCTATCAGACATGACACGCCGGGCCCTTTGCGGTGTCAGTTCGCTGGCGGTGGGGAGATCGGGTCGGGGTGAAGGTGCTGGCAGTAGACGAGGGTGCGGTCGTCGGTTTGGGACCCGCCGACGAAGTGGTCGACGTTGGTGGCGATAAGCGTGACGACCTCTGCGGGGAGGCCGGCGGTCTCGGTGGCGAGGTCGCGGTGCAGGCGTTCGATGCCGTACTGCTCGCTGTTGGCGTTGCGGCCTTCGGTTATACCATCGGTGTAGACGAGAAGGCCATCGCCAGGTGGGTAGGGCTCGGTGACGGTCCGCCAACTCCACAGGGCGACGATCGGGGAGATGAGCGGACCGGTCGGCGCGAGCTCTTTGCGGGTGGGTGGCTGGGCGCCGGCTTGTTTGAGGAGGGCGGCAGGGTGGCCGGCGCTGGCGTAGCGGATCAACCGGGAGGCTGGGTCGAGTACGGCGACGAAGACGGTGGCGAACAGTTCGGGGGTGTCATCCGCGATATGGGTTGCGGCCGCCGCGAGGGCGTCGCCGGGACTAACACCATTTGTCAGCATGGTGGCGATCACTGCTCGGAGCCGGAGCGCGAGGACCGCGCTGGCCGGGCCGTGTCCGGCTACGTCGCCGACGATGACAGCCAGGGTGTCGTCGATCTTGATGAGGTCGTACCAGTCCCCTGCGAGGACGCCTTCGGCCGGATCGAGTCGGCCGACCGCCGCTATGGCAGGGAGGTGGTCGGTTCGGGGTGCCAGGGCGTCGGAAAGGGCGGCGACGGTGGGTCCGTCATGGAGGAGCGCGTCGGCGGCGGAGCGGGCTCGGCTGATTTCTTCGACGAGACGGTAGCGCATGGTGTCGACGTCGTGGCCCAGCGACCGGTATTCCTGCGGGCCATCGACGGTGACCGCAGTTCGCAGTTCGCCGCCGGCGACACGCCGCGCCGCTGCGGTCAGCCGCTGCAGGGGGCGGATGACCTTGGTCCTGGTGACGGCCACGGTGACGACCAGGCCAAGGGCGATGAGAGCCAGCGCGCCGACGAGGAGCCCCTGCAGCTGATCCTGCAGGCGGGTGATGTGGGCCTGGTTGGAGGCTTGGCGAGTGGCGATGAGTGTGCGTAGTTGGTTGGTCTCCGCGCGGATAGCGTCGAAGAGCGCCTTGCCGGTCTGCGCCTCAGCGCTGGCCTGCGCCTGGGCCAAGCGTCCAGCCTTGATCGCGGCGAGTTGCGGGGTGGCATAGCTGGTGACCCATTTCTGGTAGGCGGACTCGACGGCGTCGAGGGCGGCGGGGCCGCCGGTGACGGAGTGCAGTTCGGTGCCCAGTTGTCGCTCGGTGACGGGGATCGAGGTGGTCGCTTGGTTGTAGGGCTGGAGGAAAAGGGCTTGTCCGTCGAGGAGATAGCCGCGTAGCCCGGTTTCTTCGTCGAGGTAGGAGGCGAGGAGCGTCGCCGTGTCGTCTTGGGCCCGGTCGAGTCTGGTTGTGGCGTCGCCCTGCGCTGCCCGCAACGCGGTGCTGGTACGGATTAACAGCACCGAAGCGACCGCGAGGACAACTAGCAGCACCGCAACCACAACGACGACGGCCCGCCACAACGACCAACTGGTGCGGCCACGAATCGCCTCCCTGACCGGAGGTTCGTCGGCAGCCCCTGTCGCCGGGGGGTTCATGAGTTGCCCGCCGGGACCGAGGTCTGCGAAGTGTTGTGCTCGCCGGCCGCCAGGTCGTGGCTGACCGTCTCGTCGGCTGGTTGTGAGTCGATGACCGCTCCTCAAGGGACGGGGAGTGATCGGCCGCCCAGTCTCCAGAGGCGCCACTGTTATTAGCGCGCCTCCCGTGGTGACACACCGTCTACCAGGCGACGATCGATGGCGCAAGCCTGGCCATCCGCCCTTGGCGGACGCCGGGCAGAATCCCGAGGTAGCCGAGCTACGCCGGAACTGGCAGACGGCGGCCCGAGGCGGTCGCCGGGGCGCCTTTTCCGGGTGTGGTCCCAACCGCCACGCCCTAACCGTTCGGTCGATACGGGCTTAGTGGGTCTTGTGGGCGGCGGTCTCGATGATGGCAGTGACCTTGCCGGGCTGCGAGACCATAGACAGGTGCGAGGCCTTGATCTCGGTAACGGTGGCGTTGGCTCGTTCGGCCATGAACTCCTGTGCGGCAACCGGAATCGCGTGGTCCTCAGTGCCGATGACGTCCCAGCTGGGAATGCTGGCCCATGCGGGCGGGCCAGCCGGCTCGGTGAGCGCGGAGGCGGCGATGGGACGCTGGGTGGCCGCGAGCTCTGCGGCCCGTTTGGCTGGGAGGTCATTGGCCAGGATCGAGCGGAATAGGTTGGGCTGGATGTAGGCATCGACGACGCCGCCTGCCGAGGGCACGAAGGTGAGCGCGCTGGGCACGAGTTGGCTGCCCGGGAATTGTGTGTTGATGCTGTTGATGGTCTCGCCTTGGGCTGGGATGTAGGCGTCGACGTAGACCAGCGCTTTGATGTTGGGGTTGCCGGTGGCGGCATCGCTGATCACGAACCCGCCGTAGGACTGCCCGACGAGCACGATCGGGCCGGACACGGTCTGGAGGTAACTGGCCAGGTAAACCGAATCGGAGTCTGGGCCGCGCAACGGGTTCGGCGGCACATCGACGGTGTAGCCGTCGGCCTGCAACCGGGTGACGACGCCGTCCCAACTGGAACCGTCAGCCCACGCGCCGTGCTCCAACACGATAGTCGGCTTGGGATGCCGGCTGGTGGTGGGGGCGGCGACCGCGCTCGGAATGACGGTCACCGCGATGGCAGCGGCCGCGAGGCCCGTGAATGTGAGCTGTAGTTTACGATTTCGGATGTTGAACGGGGATTGCATGATGTTTCCTTTCATATTGGGGGAATTGCGAGCGGCGAAGACCTCGCCGCACTCAGAGGCCCTGGCGGCTAAGCCAGGCGAGGGTGACGTCGGCGACGTCACGCCAGCCGTGGTCGAACACCAGCGAGTGCCCACGGTCGGGGAACACCTGGAAATCGGTGGCGGCGCTCGAGTGCGAGTACAGCTTGTAGGCAGCCTTGGCAACGACTTCGGGGACGGTATGGTCCTTACCACCCGCGACGATGAGCAGCGGTCCACGGTCGCCACGGCGGGTATCAACGGCGGCTGGTGAGACCTTCTTGAAGTTGGCGGCGGACGCCTCGAACAGCGGTCGGCCCGGTCCCGGGATCGCCCACCGGTCGAACAGTTCGGCGGATTCGATCTCGGTGAGCGCGTTCCCGAAGCCATAGCGGAACTGCTTCTTCGTCAACGACACCGCCTTCTTCTTGTTGCCCGGCTTGGACAACACCGCGAACCCGGAGCGGAGTTGGGCGAACGGCAGGCGTCTGACGCCCTTGATCTGACCCGGATCGATAGCGACCGCGGCGACAGCCCGGTTCTCGCCGAGCAGCTTTTGGGCGATGAGACCGCCGAAGGAGTGCCCGATCACGATCGGACGGGCCGGCAGGCCGTCGATCACTTCGGCGTAGCTGCGGGTGATGTCATCGAGGCCCTTATTTGCTAGGGCGGAAGGGTTGTTCCGGGTCTGTTCGACATCGGACGAGTCGCCTGGCCAGCCGGGCGCTACCGGGTCGTAACCCGCGGAACGGTACAGCTCGACCCAACGCTGCCAGGCATCAGAATGGATCCACAGACCATGGATAAAGACGACAGGAATAGGGGACTCGGTCACAACGACCTCCAGGTAGACGAACTAATGCGTTGAACTAATACGATGAACTCTGTAAACGTCTGGCTGATAGATGCTGGCGGACACCTCGCCAGTTTTTGCCGTCGGCAGTTCCTGCTCTAAAGGTCAGGTGCGTCGCTTCATGCTCGGAAGTTCAATACGTCGGCCCCCCCGACGGTCCTACCGACTCCGCAGTCGCACGACGATCCACGGCCAGGCAATCGATGAACCATTTGACCTTGGGGCTGGCATGGGCGACAGTGGCGGTGCCACCGAGGGACTGGACCCTTCTCATCGCCCCGATCAATGCGCTGATACCGACGGCCTCCACAGCGCCGGTGTCCCGCAGGTTCTATCTCTAGGTTGAGATCGGGTCGGACCAGGTCGGCGATGACGTGGCGAAGCTGGATCGATCCGGCGAAGTCCAGGTCGCCGATGGGTCGGCAGACGACAGTGGAGTCAGAGGGGATGGAGATTTCGATCATGGCTACTTTCCTTTTGCGGCGGAATCGGTTGCCGTGGGGCTCTGGGGCTGGGGGCTGCCGCTTCCCTTCTTCCTCGGGCGGGGGGACGTGGAGGGAGGAGGGGCGGCGGACAAGGGGGGGTCAGGCTGGTACGACGTAGGGGAAGTTGTCGTTCCTTAGGTGCCTGGAGACCGCTGGCCTGAGTCCGGAGGGTATGGCCGTGCCGGACACCAGCGACAGCATGACTTCGGGGGCGTGGTCGGCCAGTGTGCGTCCGTTGAGCCCCGCAAAGCCGTAGTTGGCAGGGGTGCCGACGACATAGCGGAGCACGTCGGGGAGCAGTTCCTTTGCGACAGCGTGGCCGTAGCCGTGGGGGTCGTCGCTGCTCCCCCCCGCGGCCACGACGGCCACGATCTGCTTGGCCATGTACTCGCCGATGGCATCAAGGTCGTCTGAGGGGTGGCGGGTGTTGGCCGGGTTGGAGAACACCGTGTCGTCGGGCCAGAAGGTGGGCCACATCATGGGATGCCCGGCCCGGTTGATCTGCCGCCAGCCGCCGGCGTCGGTGGCCAGTTTGGTGACACACCAGACACCGATCCGGTTACCGGGCCGCAGGGCTGGGGTCTGGTGGGAAACGGCCAGCACGATGGTCTCGACGGTGGTCCCCTCGAAGTTGTTGTGGGCGTCGGCCGGGTTCCATCCCGAGAGGTCCACTGCGGTTCCGTTCCTGACAGCGGAGTTGACCCGGGCCAGCAAGGACAGGTCGATGTAGAACGAATCGGCGATACGACCCGCCTTCAGCCGGAGATCGCCAAGGCCGGCTGCCTGGCCGGTGCGGCCCTGGAGCACACAGTCCCCCACCGCGCCATCGTCGCTGGCGTCGTCGCCGTGGAGCGCGTGCACCTGCAGGGGCTGTCGACCCTCAGCTCCCGCGTCGCCGAAGCTCACCCGGTACGTTAGAGCCTCGACCGGCGCGCCGCCGAAGTGGACCTTGAGCTCGTGACGAGCCTCCGAATGGAATCCGGGCTTCACGTTCGGCTCGGTGATGGTGGAGGTGACGTCCATTACGAACACGGTGCCGTCTCCATCGGAGAAGACGTACAGGTCTCGATGTTCAACTGGCCGTTCTGGGCGGCTTCGGGGGCGTGGAGGTGGTGGTACACGAAAAGACTCCTTTCTGACGACGAGAGATGGCGAGAGAGTTGAGGCGGCGGGGCTCGTCGTGAGCCCCGCGACGCCGGTCAGCCCTTGGCGAAGGCCAGGAGGTCCTCGTTAAGCTTGTCGGTGTGAGTGGCCGAGAGGCCGTGAGGGGCGCCCAGGTAGACGTGCAGCTCGGCGCCGGTGACGATCTGGGCGGTAAGCCGCCCGGCGTCGTCGATGGGAACGATCTGGTCGGCGTCCCCGTGGATGACCAACGTCGGGATGTTGATCTTCTTGAGGTCGTCGTTGAAGTCGGTTTCGGAGAACTGCTTTACACAGTCGTAGGCGGCCTTCATCCCGACCTGCATGCTCATGAGCCAAAAGGCGTCTCTGATGCCTTGCGAGACGGTGCTGTCGGGCCGGTTGGCGCCGTAGAACGGGCCGCTGAGATCGTTATAGAACTGGGACCGGTCGGCGAGCACGCCTTGGCGGATCTGATCGAACACCTCGATCGGCAATCCACCGGGGTTCTCGTCTGTCTTCAGCATGAGCGGCGGGACGGCGCCGATCAAGACGACCTGGGAGACCCGTGAGGTGCCGTGCCTTCCTATGTAACGCACGACTTCGCCGCCACCGGTGGAGTGGCCGACCAGCACCGCGTCGTCCAGATCAAGTGCGTCGATCAGATCGGCGAGGTCGTCGGCGTAGTGGTCCATGTCGTTGCCCTCCCACGGCTGGGCGGAGCGGCCGTGCCCGCGCCGGTCATGGGCGATAGCACGGAAGCCGTGAGATGCCATGAAGCGCAGCTGCTGGTCCCAGGCGTCGGCATTGAGCGGCCAGCCGTGACTGAATACGACCGGTCGGCCAATGCCCCAGTCTTTGTAGAAGATCTCGGTCCCGTCTCGGGTGCTGATGGTCGGCATCGGTGTCTCCTCGTCGGTGAAGTTGCCTGACGTTGTGATCTTGCGCTCCGGCCGCTGGCTGTCGAATCCCGGGAAACTGGTAGTCCTCACCGCAGGGAAGGACCCCCCTGGTCGCGTTATCGGTGGGGCGCAGCGAAGAACCAGTAGCGGCAGGGACGCCGATCGCTGGCTTTCAGGGATGACACGTTTCTCGACCTCAGCTGGCTTCCAGGGATCGGATCAGAGGCACCACCCTGGACGCCGGCTTCGCCACGCCAGGCGCTTCAGATGCACTCGGATCACGTGCTGATCACCTGGTCATCGGTTGATCAGCACCGCCAACCGCCAATGCCGGCCTTACCCCTCGGTTGGGGCACCTGTGGGCAGGGCCGCAGCGAGATCACGTCGAGAGCCGACTCCCAGCTTCTGGAAGATCTTCTTCAGGTGGTACTCCACGGTGTGTGGGCTGATGAAAAGTTGGGAGGCGATCTCTCGGCTGCTAAGCCGGTCCGCGGCGAGTCGGGCGATCTGGAGTTCTCTCCCGGTCAGATCGGCATTGGCATGGAACTGGCGTCCTCTGGCCTTCTCGCCGGTGGCCTGAAGTTCCACACGGGCCCGCTCGGTATAGATCCTGGCGCCCATCGACTCGAACATCTGGAAGGCGGCACGCAACTGCTGGCGGGCCTCGGTCCGCAGTTTCTGACGCCGGAGCCATTCGCCATAGAGCAGATGGGTTCGGGCCAACTCCGTTCGCCACGGTGATCTACTGAACGAGTCGATGGCGTGGTCGAATGCAGACGGTGTCCGTTCGTCGTCCCAGACGAGCGCCTGGCAGCGCCACATCAAACCGAGCGCGTACGGCGTCTGAACGACCTGAGCACGCTGCACAACCTGCTCGAGGGCTCTGGTAGCTGCATCGGTGTCGCCGCACCTCACTGCGGCCTCAACGATCAGGGGTAGGGCAAAGTTCGACCAGCTCGGAGCCCGGGCTTCCTCGAGCGCACGCGCTGCGCTGAGCGCCTCCGGGTAGCGGCCAAGGCTCAGCTCCAGGATGGCTAAGGCTAGATAGCCGTGAAGGATGCACGCCCCTGTGCCTGTTGCCGTTGCTGCCTCGATCAGCGAGGCGACCTTCTTTCGTGCGATCTCTTCGTCGCCTTCCCAGGCCACCAGTTCTATGTCAAGCAACACATAGAAGCCCGTGAAACCGCCGACAGCTTCGGTGATCTCCAAAAGCTCGGCGTAGTGCTCCCGAGCCGACGAGAACCGCCCTTCGCGAACCTCCCCGGCCAAGAGCGCTAAAAGAGCCGGCTGCAGGGCGAGGATTGCCCCCTGCCCTCGGGCTGCCGCCTCGAGCTGACCGACAATCAAATGGTAGGCGTCGGGATCCCACAGCTCGTTGGCCAGAAACGTGCCCACCAGGTTCCACTCGGTGATCTCGGTGGGCGACATCTGCTCGAAGGTGGACAGCGAGCGACGAAGAGCCGGTGCCGCCTCCGGGTAGTCGCACACAAACGCCGATGCCACGCCGCGAAGCAGCGAATCAACGACTGACACCTCGTCTCCGTCCTCGAGTGCTCTTAGCGCAGCTTCCCCGATCTCGCGACCGTTGGTCCCCTCGGCGCACTGGTAGACGGAGAGTATTGCGGTAAGCGATGCCAGGAGCACCTCTCGGCTCAAACCAGCGTCGAGCGGTGCCAGCGAAAAAGCTGCGTTTAGGAGCAGGGCGGGGGCGCGCCATCCTTCTCCCAAGATGACGCGAACCAATCCTTCGAGTGTCTGGGCCCTCGCCAAATCGAGGTTATCGAGATCGCCGTCCCTGGCGGATTGCAAGAGTATGAAAGCGTGCCCGGCGTTTCCTGCCAGATGGGCGGCATGGGCGGCGGCGAGCAACCTCCGAGACCGATCGCGGGAGCCGGGTGACAGTTCCGCGGCACGGGTCAACAGTGCCGTCTCGGCGGTATATCCGCCACGAGACCGAGCCTCGGTCGCTGATTCCTCCAAGGCGGCGGCTACCTCCTCCTCCGGGCCGATGGCCCCAAGCGCCCTGTGCATTGCCCAACGCTCCCGATCGATCCGGCCGTCGAGAACTGCCGCCAAGGCCAAATGGATGCTTCGTCGCCGCGCCGAGCTGGCACTGGAGTAGATGGCTGAGCGGATAAGCGGATGCCGGAACTCGATCCCGTTCTTGAGGCTGATGAGCTGGTGAACCTCCGCAGGTTCGAGAGCAGCGAGGGACGTCCCGAGTTGGCCCACAGCCTTGCCGACTGTCACCAAGTCCTTCGTAGGTTCCGCCGCCGCCAACAGAAGTGCCGTCTGTGTCTCCCGGGGTAGGAGCTGGACTTGGCGAGCGAACCTGGCCTCGATCAACTCACCGGCCGGGAGAGGGTCGGGAAGCGCCGACAGCCCGGCCAGCTGCGATGCCGTCAACTCCTCTGCGAGGCCGCTCAAGGCAAGCGGATTTCCCTGCGTGGCGGCGACGATCTTCGCCGCAACTTGTGCCCGGATGGGCGTCGGAACCAGTGACGCCAGAAGCTCACGAGCCTCGTCGCCATCAAGGCCCTTCACGAGTAACTCGGGCAGTCCCTGGATGGGAAGCCCGCCCAGGAAGGAGTCTCGCACGCCAAACACAATGGCCACTCGATCGGCCTGGAGACGACGTCCTACGAACGCCAGGGCCGCCATCGAGTCGGGATCCAGCCAATGCGCGTCGTCGACCACAACCAGCAGCGGAGCACTCCTCTCCGGGTCGCCCAGGAGCGTCAGGGCCGCGAGCCCGACAAGGAATCGATCTGCCCGTCCTGACGCGCTCAACCCGAACGCGGCTTGGATAGCGTCACGCTGCGGTGCGGGCAGCCCGCCGACTTGATCGATGAACGGCAGGAGGATGCGGTGCAGCGCGGCATAGCCCAGCTGCAGCTCTGACTCGATCCCCTCGGTACGGATAACAAGAAAGTCGTCGGCCAGCTCAACCAACGCGTTCAACAGCACTGTCTTGCCAACACCGGGCTCACCCGCAACGACGAGCGTGGCACCTCCACCCGACCGCCCACGAGCGATCACGTCGGCGAGCATCCCCACTTCGGCGCTACGGCCTATGAGCATACCTCTCACCGTACTCACGCGCGCCCGTGCGAGCCTTGAAACCGACGATTCGGTCACCTCCGGAACCGAGGGATCCATATTTCCCATATCCCCAATCTGGCTCCCGTGGACGGACTGCCCAAAGATTCCAGCCGCTCCCTGCTCGCGAGTGGACTTCCACCTCGCAGCGGACTCAACTTCGGACTCAGGCAAATCCGTTGGATGGGGCATTCGCTCGCAGGATGGTCAGTGGGTGGGTCACCGGCGGAAGTTCGGTGGCGATGGCCGATGACGTCCCACTCGGGATGCGGGGTCATGTGAGGAGGCCAGCCAGCCAGCCGCCCTGGGCAGGGCACGAAGACGAGCGCGCTGGGCACGAGCCGGCTGCCGGGGAAGCGGGCGTCGATGCTGGCTGTCAGCCGACCTCTCCGGGTTCGTCGATTTGTCGACTCATCCAGCTGACACGAGGTGTACGTGTCAAGTCTCGACTGCGAGAATCACCTTGCCGCGCGCTCCGCCGGATTCGAGAAATCGGTGGGCGTCGGCGGCTTCTTCGAGCGGATAGGTAGCTGCGACGCGCACGGTGACCTTTGCATCATCGACAAGTTGGACCACGGCGGCGAGATCCTCGAGGTCCAACCGGGCGTAGATAGCGATGGTGCCCGGGTGGCCGGTCGGCTCCACGCTGGACCCGACCCGCACGTCGGGGCGAGCGAGTGACGCAGTGCCAGCCAGGCTTCCCCGACCGACCGCGTCGAAGACCGCATGGACGCCGTCCGGGGCCAAGGACCGGACCCGCTCGACAAGGCCGTCGCCGTAAACGGTGGCCTCCGCACCGAGGGAGCGCAGGTGGTCCTGGTTGATCTCGGCGTCGGTGGCGATAACCCGGGCACCTTGTGCTCGGGCGATCTGGACGGCCAGAGACCCGACTCCGCCTGCGCCGCCATGGACGAGCAGCGTCTCGCCCGGCTTCACCTGCAGGTGGCGGACGACCGCCTGGTACGCGGTCAACGCTGCGAGGGGTAGCCCGGCAGCCTCGGCCCACGTAGCCCGAAGGGGCTTGCGGACCAGGCTGGAAGCAGGCGTCGCGATCTTCTCGGCGTAGGTCCCGTAGCGGAGGATCGGTTGGCGGACATAACCGATCACCTCGTCGCCGACGGCGAGTTCGTCCACGGCCGGGCCAATCGCCTCGATGACACCGGAGAGGTCCCATCCCGGAATGACCGGGAACCACGCATCCATCGCCGCGGCCATCGCCCCTTGGCGTAAGGCGACGTCGGCGGGATTCAAGCCGGCGGCTTTGATGCGGACCAAAACACTGTCCTGCGCCATCTTCGGCTCTTCAATCTCGACGACTTCGAGTACCTCCGGACCGCCGTAGCGGCGGTAGACGACCGCCCTCAACGCAGCGCTCCCTCGTCACAGCACCGGTGCATGCTTCAGGCACCCGGGAGCGCCACGGGCAGGTCCATCAAGACGCGGTGACCGACGATCTTCCATTCGCCGTCCACCAGGCGCAACTCGGTGTCGTAGTAGCCGGACTCGATCGGACGCACGCTGCCCTGCGCTCCGAACACGCCCGCAGGCCAACCGCCGGCCGGGCGGACGTCCCCGCGAACCTCGAACACAATGAACTGCGCGTTGAGATGCGCTCGTTCCCCGTTGATGGCGATCAAATGATCGGCGGTCACATGGTGACTGGATCCGAGCTCGGGATGCGGGGCCATGAACTGCTCGACCGCGGAGCGAACACCATCACCGCCGATCAACGCCGCACCCACCGGCTCATAGCTTTCCGGGCCGGTCTTCGCGCAGATCTGCACGATGGCGTCGTCGGTGAAGAGCGAACCCTGCGCTACCCCGTCTCTGGCGTCAGTGGCCCGCACGTAACGGGCCAAGACCTCCCGCACCTTTTGTTCCTCGCTCATCTGGTTGCTCTCTCTCTCGTCCCTGTGGTCGTCAATCGCCCGGGCACGCCTCCGACTCATGGCGGCCGCGATGGCGACGATGCGATTCGACCAGCTCAGCGCCAAATGAGCAATGACAATCTCGGTATCGTTCGATACCGTGGCGGTATGGATCGCCTCGAAACCCGAGAACTCGCGTACTTCGTCGCGGTGGCCGAGGAACTCAACTTTGGGCGGGCCGCCCAACGGCTCGGGATGACACAACCACCCTTGTCGCGCGCCATCAGCCGCCTCGAGCGACGCATCGGCGTGCGCCTCCTGGAACGGACCAGCCGACGAGTGTCGCTCAGCCCCGCCGGAGAAGTGTTGCTCACCGAGAGCCGCAAAGCACTCGACGCCATCGACGCCGCAACCCAGCGAGCGCAGCAAGCCTCCAGGCCTCAACGTCTGACTCTCGCCATCAGACCAGGCGTGGGCTCCGACATCCTTCCGGGCCTCCTCAACGCCTACCAACTCGACCCCCGGTCCGCCACCATCGACATCACCTTCACCCACGACCAAGCCATCGCACTGCGCAACGGAACCGCCGAGATCGCCGTGATGTGCAGCACCGAAGACCTCGCCAGCCTCCACACCATCCACCTCGCCGACGAGAACCCCGTCGCACTCCTACCAGCGCGACACCCCCTCGCCGCACACTCCGACGTCACCGTCGCCGAGCTCCGCCAACAACAAGCCTTCCAAGAACGCTGCCCCGCAACCGGCCTCGACGAGATCATCGACCTCGTCGCTCTCGGCCACCTCATCGTCGTCGTCGGAGACAGCATCACCAGCCGACTCAGCTCGACCGTGACCGCAGTCCCCGTCACCGACCTCGCCGGAACACGCCTCCTGCTGGCCTGGCCCCAACTCATCCCCACCCCCCAACTCCGGGCGCTCATCGACACCGCCAGAATCATCAGGACGCGGCAGCATCCGGCCAGACCACAAGGTCTGGCCGGATGACCGATACGAGACTCCGCGCGCCTCGAAACGGCCGTGGTCATCCGCCGTCGCCAAGGACGATCCGGCCGGGTCGCCATCCGGGAGCGGCGGTACTCTACAGCTGACTAACCCGTGGTCGTGGTCCAAGTACCCAATCGCACTGAAAGCCCCAGCCGAGAGTGGTGGCAAGGGTCGGAATGAGGGCTATTAGGAGGCATCTGGTAGTGCTCGGCTTTTCTTCAGGGGCAGGTAGGGAAGAAAGACCCGTTCTGCAGCGCTCAGTTTCGCTCGGTAGCCACCCCCCTCCTGAGGAGGTATACGACCGGGTTGGTTACCGCCGCTCAGGTGCCGGATGTTTCCGCGGAAAGCCGGTCGGCCAGGGCCACCTCGTCGGCGGACCTGGGTTTTGCGATCGGCGACAGCGCAACGATCAGCGCAGCGAGGGCACCGACGACGGCTGAAGCTCTGAGAGCCAGAACAGCTCCTCTGGTAGATGCCACCGAAAAGGCCACGCCGTGCGCCACTGCAGCGTCGGTGTGCCTGAGGGCAATGGTGGCCAGAACAGCTAGGCCAACCGCGCCGCCCACCTGCTGGAAAGTGGACTGCACTCCGGCTGCCAGGCTGGCGTCCTGCCCCGATACCTCGTGCATGGACGCATTTCCGAAGGCTGCGAAACTGAGGCCTGAACCGAAACCGGTGACAACCTCGGCAGGGAAAATTTGGCTGAAGTAGGAGCCATGCACGGTGATCCGGGACATGAGCGCCAGGCCGCCGGCCACAAACACCGCGCCGGTAACGAGTATCGATTTCATGCCCACCCGGCTGATCACCGCGCTGGACAGTCCTATGCCGACGCCGATGACAATCCCGAACGGGAGATAGGCGAGGCCGGTTTTCATCGCCGAGTAGTGCTCCACTTGCTGCAGGTAGAGGGTGACCAGGAAGAAGAGGGTGAAGAACACGGAGGCGAACATCATGTTGGCGACGTTTGCGCTGACACGAGTCCGATTTCCAAGGAAGCCGTGCGGAATCAGCGGGTCGGCCGCTAAACGCTCCCGCAAGACGAAAGCGGCCAGGCAGGCAGTGCCGGCGGCTAACGACGCAACCACCGAGGTGGCTCCCCAGGGGTGGCTCCCGGCGGAGACGAACCCGTAGACGATGCCGACGAGGCCGGCCGTGCCGAGCACCGCCCCCGCGATGTCGGGCCGCGGAGCCTCCGCCGAGCGATCGGCTCGGCTCTCGTCGGTCAGACGACTGACTGCCAGCACCGCGAAGACCGCAACGGGGATGTTGACGAAGAAAATCCACCGCCAGGACCCCACCGTCAGCAGCACACCCGAGATGACCGGGCCGAGGGTGCCACCCAGCCCGGCCACCCCGCCGAAAATCCCGATGGCCTTGGTCCGCTCCGCCGGGTCGGTAAAAAGCAGGGCCACTAGGCCGAATGCTGCCGGCGAAGCCAGCGCCTCCGCCGTCCCCTGGAGGAACCGACTGGCAACCAGCATCCCCGAGTTGGCCGAGGCGCCGCTCATGGCCGAGGCAGCGGCAAAGAGCAGCACGCCCCAAATGAACACCCGTCTGCGCCCGACCAGGTCCCCGAGGCGTCCGCCGAGGAGCAGCAGGCCGCCGGCGGTAAGGACGTAACCGTCCACCACCCAGGCCAAGCCGGCCCGGCTGAAATGAAGGTCCGTCTGGATGTGTGGCAGCGCGACGTTGACGACGGTGATGTCCAGGACGAGCATGAACTGCACCAGGGCGATGACGCTGAGGGCGCGCCATCGGCGGGGGTCAGGCGAGGTCCGGATCATATCCTCACCGTAAGACGTCTTGCGGACAGAATCTGTCCTCAAACTTCGAGCTGAATGACCCGCCGTCGACCGTCGACCTGGTGAGCGTCGGTCTGGCCTCGACGCCGCGTCGCTTTATCGCCCGGATCAAGTTGCCATTGTCGGCTGAAGCCACACTGCGCCTTATCCCGCCGATGGTCGCCGTCCTCGAAAGCCGCCCCGGCCCGAGGGCGAGGCTCATCGGGCAGGCCCCTCTGGCCAGTCCCCACCGACCACTCGAACCGCCATGTACTCCTCGATAATGTTCAACCTGGAAGCAGTCCGGCGGGCCGAGACCTCGTCGAGCGCAGCCTGGAACTCTCCGCTGAGATCACCCGTGGTCAAACGGCGGAACAGCTCACGCCCTTCCGGGCTGACCCGCGGATCGCCAACTCGGCCGCGGTGGCGTTCCCCGATTAGCCCCTCACCGATACCCACGGGCACCATTATGCCGGGCGGTGGACATAACCGGAGCTCAAAGCATTGCAGGGCACTTGTCGGAGTCCCCGAAACCGACTCGTAATCCCTGGGGCACACTGAAAAGCGTCAGATGAGGGCGGGGCTCGACTCGACGAACTCATGGCGGCAGGCATCGAGAACCGATCGGCGGTAGTTCGTGAGGCTGTGCGGCGCCTGGCCGACGCTGTACGGCGGGACCGGTTCTGAACAACGTCGTTGTCGCACCTCTCACCAGCACCATTAGCCGCCCCCGATCTCGACTTAGCGGCAGGGCTGACGAGACCCGGCCAGCGACGGGTCAAGCAGCAGACTGTTGAATCCCTCGCTATTGGCCATGGAACAAAACTGCGACTTTGGCAAGCTGTACTCGACTTCGAAAACGGCCTTCCCCGCTTTCAGGTACGGGGTCGCCACCGTGGCGCAGGTTCCGTACTCGAAGCACTGCTCGTCAATGACGAAATCGCTGACCGGCTCCAAGGACTGCGAGAAGACGCCGTCTGCATCGCCATTTTTCTGACCCCAGGCCACACCAAGCGTATGCGCATACTCGGCGAGGGCCCGATCGTAAGCGATATTTGCCTCCTCCGTAATCGGAAATCCCGTGCGATCGCTGTACGAATCATCGATGTCGGGCTCGACTGCATCAAACCCTTTCAGCTTGCACATGGCAATCCGCGACTCGACAATGGGAAGCACCGTCGAAGCTGTGACATCGAGGTACCGTTCATCGGGATATCCGGGTACGTCGTCGCCGAGGGCGGAGACGGGAAACCTCGAGGAGTCGGGACGGTACGATTCGACCGCCCCGACCTCGACGTAACAGATGACACGGTCACCTGCGTGGTGGAGCGCAGCGACGGTGGACGCCGGGTTGTCGAAACCGTCAATGTCGTACACCGTTGGGCGTGGGGCCGGGGCGCCCGCGGGGGTGGTGCCTCCAAAACCCATGTCCGCCGCGCTGGAAAGGCGGAGGGGGTGGTCGAGTTCCCATTGCCAGGCAATAGGTCGTGGGCCCGGTCGCCACCAATGGCCGCCCGTTACCGGACCGGTGACTATCGATGGCCGCGGCGTGCGCGATGGTGTGGAAGTCGGCGCGGCCCCGCGCCCATTCGACAGTGCCAGGTAGACGGCGACCACCGACAGGACCATCCCCAGCGCCGCCCCACACACGATTCGATGCTTGCGGGCGGACATGACCACGGCGCAGGGACTTTATCGGCTCAACGCCGTCGCTGGAAGGCGTTCCAGCCGGGGTCGGTTTGCTGCGGCTGAGCGACACGATTCGGTGAATCTCGTGGGGCGGCGCCTTCGTAGCCGCCGAGGTGGGTGGTGGCCGGCCGGGCAGGGGGAGAACCAGCTCGTTGCGGTGGGGAAGGGCCGCTAGCGCGTGGCGAGGCCCACGCCAGCATCGGCCGCGATCGTCCCCATCGGGGTCCGGAGTCCTTCTCGATGGACCCCCGTGGTCGCAGCTCGGACGAGTCCCTCTTGGTTGCGGAGCGCCTCGCTGCGCAGCTCCCGCTCGGATACCGAAGCGGTGGGCGCGCGAGCTGTCATCTCTTCGGTCTTTGTCCGGTTCCGCCGACAGCAAACGGCTGTAGAGTAGTAGTAAACGGATGAAATCATCCGTTTACTGGGTACAGAGGAGACACACGATGGCCGACGATCCGACGCACCCCGCGCCACCCTCGATCCCGCCTGACGATCCGGCACGCCGCCTCACCGTCGCCCGGCCCAACGAGGACCAGAGCCTGCCCCATCTGGGCCTGGTGGGCGACACCTACACGGTCCTGGTCGCCGGCAGCGACACCAACGGGAAGTACACGCTGATCGACATGCACGTCCCACCAGGAGGCGGTCCGCCCCCGCACCGCCACGACTTCGAGGAAATGTTCACGGTTCTTGACGGCGAGGTCGAGGTGACCTTCCGAGGCGAGCGCATCACGGCGCGGGCCGGCGAGACCATCAACGTGCCGGCGAACGCCCCTCATGCGTTCCACAACACCGCCAATGCTCCCTCGAGGGTGCTGTGTCTGTGTGCCCCAGCCGGCCAGGACGAGTTCTTCACCCTTATCGGGCAACCCGTGGCGACGCGCACCGCGCCGCCTGCACCGCTCGACCCCGCGGCCCAAGATGCCTTCATCGCCAAAGTGCAGTCGCTGGCCCCGCGCTACGCCACCGAGCTCCTTCCACCGCCAGGGGGCGACAGTTGAGTTTCGCCCTCGACCCTGAAGTCGCGGCCACCCTCAAAGCTATGGCCGAGCAGAGTGGCCCCCTGCCGCCATCGCCGCCTGTCGGTGACATCGAAAGCCGCCGTGGCGCTCTCAACGCCATGCTGGCCTGGGCCAACAACACCGCTCAGCCGATCGCCGAGCAGGTCGAGACCACCGACTACCAGCTCGCCGTGGGCGGCGGCACGATCCTGGCGCGCTGGTACCGCCTACCCTCGAGCGACAGTCGCGCCGCGGTGCTCTACCTCCACGGCGGAGGCATGATCCTGGGCTCCGTGCCCATCTTCGACGGACCGGTATCGCGCTACGTCGCACACACCGGCGTATCTATGCTGTCGGTCGAGTACCGGCTCGCACCCGAGCACCCCTCCCCCACCCCGCTCGAGGACGCCTACGCCGGGCTGGTCTGGCTGGCCGCCCATGCCGGCGAACTCGACATCGACCCCGACCGCATCGCCGTCATGGGCGACAGCGCCGGCGGTGGACTGGCGGCGGGTGTCGCCATACTCAGCCGCGATCGCAACGGCCCGCCCCTGACGCACCAGATACTGCTGTACCCGATGCTCGACGACCGAACGACCATTCCCGACCCCCATATTGCGCCATTCGCCGGTTGGACGTACAACGACAACATCACCGGCTGGAACGCCCTGCTCGCCGAACGATTAGGTAGCACTTCAGTGGATCCGACAGCCGCCCCGGCGAGACTCACCGACGCCGCCGGCCTCGCCCCGGCCTACATCGAGGTCGGCCAACTCGACATCTTCCGCGACGAGGACGTCGTCTACGCCCTCACCCTCAGCCACGGTGGGGTGCCCGTGGAACTGCACCTGCATCCCGGCGTCCCCCATGAATACGACGCGATCGCCTTCGCCGCCGACGTCTCACGACGCGCCCTCGCAGACCGCCACCGCGTCCTGAAGAGCTTGTGAGGCACCACGCGGCGATCGCGAAGGTACTCAAGGCCGTCGGTGGCGCAGCCCATCGATAAGTAGAGCCACCATCCGGTGGGCGCGAGAGTTGTCATCTGACCCTGGCGGAGGGATACAGAGATTGGCGACTGCGCCGAGCAGATCGAGGGGGTCCACCCCGCCACGCACCGCGCCTGCCGTCTCCGCGTTCTGTAAAAGCACCTGGAGGGCTGGGCCGAGGTGTTCTTGAAAATAGACCGGCAGGGCACTGTAGGCGGAGTCGCCCGAGTGTAAAGCCGCGGCGAGCCCGTGCTTGGTGGCCACAAACTCCGTGTAGCGCTGAAGCCACAACTCGAGGGCCTCGTCGGGATCGTGGGAGGCCGCCAATAGCGGCGCGGCGGCTGCGCAGTCGTCGATCTCCCGACGGAATACGGCAGAGATGAGGTCCGATCGAAGTGGATAGTGCCGGTACAAGGTCGCAGTGCCTACCCCGGCGCGCGCAGCGACCGCCCGAACGTTGACATCAACTCCCTGGGCGGCGAACTCTTCTTTCGCGGCTGCGAGCAGCGCATCAATGTTGCGTTGTGCGTCGGCACGAGCCACCGTGACCCTCCTTGCTAAACGGGACTTTGTCCCATATACTCGGTGTTGTAGCGGGACGACGTCCCGTTTCTATGACCATACGGCACTCGACGGGGCCGCCAGGAGGAGAATCAGCAATGCAGTACCGCACCCTCGGCAGGACCGGGATCAAGGTGAGCCCCTACGCTCTTGGCGCCATGATGTTCGGGGTGATCGGCAACCCTGACCACCAAGACGCAATCCGCATTATCCACAAGGCGCTCGATGCGGGGATCAACTTTATCGACACCGCCGACGCCTACTCCCACGGGGAGTCCGAGGAGATCGTGGGCGAGGCGCTCAAGGGACGGCGCGACAACGTCGTCCTCGCCACGAAGCTGCATCTGCCCATGAGTGACGATCCAAATCAGCGAGGCAACTCGCGACGCTGGATCATGACCGAAATCGACAACTCGCTGCGACGTCTGCAAACCGACCACATCGACCTCTATCAAATCCACCGACCAGATCCGGAGACTGACATCGAGGAAACGCTCTCCGCGCTCTCCGATCTCATCCGCAGCGGAAAAGTCCGGGCGATCGGCTCGTCCGCGATGCCTGCCTCCGACATCGTGGAGGCCCAATGGGTTTCGGAGCGACGCGGTCTCGAACGGTTCCGGACCGAACAACCGACCTACTCAATTCTCAACCGCAGCATCGAAACCGAAATTCTCCCAGTCGCCCAGCGCTACGGCATGGGCACCTTGGTTTGGAGCCCGCTCGCTATGGGTCTGCTCACCGGCCGCGTCCGCAAAGGCCAACCGACCGATCTCCGCCGCACAGCCTTTTTCAAGCACATGAGCGACGAACACCGCATCGACACCGTCGAGCAGATCATCCCCGTCGCCGAAGGGGCTGGGATCAAACTCACTCACCTCGCCATGGCATTCGCTATTGCGCATCCGGGTGTCACCTCCGCGATCATCGGCCCGCGAACGATGGAACAGCTCGACGACCTGCTCGCCGGCGTCGATCTCGTGCTGACCGACGAGGTTCTGGATCAGATCGACGCCATCGTGGCACCCGGCACGGACGTCGGACGACTCGACATGGCCTACAACCCTCCCGCCATCCGACACGCATGGCTACGACGACGTCCCGTCATCGAGCGCGCTGCCGCATGACGCTCAGGGCTTGGCGATTGCTTCGCGGACAGCGGGGACTACTTCGTGTGCCCAGAGGCTCAGTGCGGTGTCGCTGATGGCCTCCCCAGGACGGAGCAGGTAAATGAAAGCGGCGGCGGCGCGTTCAAGCACGGCGAACGACAGTTCTTCTACCCACTGGCTCACTCCGCCCCCGATCCAGCGGCCTTCGTCGTCGCGGGTCTTTGGGAGCGGGACACGGCCAAGGCGCCCTGACACGTTGTAGATGGTGTCGACATCAGAAGGGTCTCTGCCTACAGAAACAGCAGCTTCGTCGACTATGGGTCGTGACTCGGCAACTTGGGTGCTGCGCCAGTCGGCGAGGTGTCCCGGTATCCATCCGTCCGCGTGTCGGCCGGTTACTGCCAGCGCCTTCGGGCCGAGCGATCCGATCCAGATGGGCGGCGTCGGCGCAGCCCCGGGTGATAGCCCGGTGACGTGGTAGAACTCGCCGTCGAACGTGACGGGATCGCCGCCGCCGGACAGCGCTCTCACCACCATGATCGCCTCTTCCAGGGCTCGTATGCGGGCTGGGGGCGACAGGCGGGGGACACCGAGGGCGACGATTTCCTCCCACATTCCGCCCGCACCCATCCCGAGGACTACCCGACCGCCAGAAATCGTGGACAGTCCCGTGACGGTCCGGGCAAGAATGGGAGCGGGCCGGCTCAACAGGTTCGTCATGATCACCGCTCCGGTGATGTTGCTGGTTGCGCCCAGAACGAACGCCAGCGCGGCGTAGGCGTCAATGCGCTCGGCGAAGTAGGGGTGATCGCTGAAGCTGACGATGTCGAGACCCGCATTGTCCGCTACCCGGGCGTGCCCCAGCATCTCGCTCACTTGGTGGACTCCGGCCTCCAGCCCGAGGCCGAAGAGGACTTTGCGGTTGGGGCTCACAATGCCCTCGCCCCGGGTAGGCCGAGGTGCCCAGGGAGTTCTTGCGCTCCAGTCCTTAGTCTCGCAATCATATGGCGGACTCCTTACTGGTCGGCTAGCTAGGACAAGTACCGACCATACGTGCCAGCTAGCCGGTCGTCAAGTAACCTATCGGCCATGGCCCACCACGACGTGCGCACCCAACCGCGTCGAAAACGCG
>Ga0182030_10008832_pt1 | contig 20762 bp, 22 predicted proteins | sample 812S3MmetaG_FD_121299 | JGI IMG/M metagenome (GOLD analysis project Ga0182030, IMG submission 121299) | Permafrost microbial communities from Stordalen Mire, Sweden - 812S3M metaG (Illumina Assembly) | ecosystem: Environmental > Terrestrial > Soil > Wetlands > Permafrost | place: Sweden...
GAAGGGATGAGCGGCACAATCAGGTCCGGGCGGAAGGGCGGGAGAGAAAACGGAGGGAAACCGGTGGGGATGCCTCCGAACTTGGTCCCGATGGTGGCCACGGGAAGCGCGAGGAGGGCCACGCCGGCGGTCGCGAGGAACAGCACGACGATGGAACCGGGGACGCGCCGGGTGAGACGCGGGAAAAAGATCAGCAGGGCAAGAGAAGCTGCGCCCAGGGCGAGAGTGGGCCAGTGGACGGTGGAAATATTTTCCGCGAGCAGGAGCATGCGCGCGAGGAAATCGCTGGGGACGGGACCCGTGCGGAGGCCCAGAAAGTCTTTGATTTGCGTGGAGGCGATCAACAGAGCGATGCCATTGGTGAACCCGATGGTTACCGGGCGCGGGATGAATTTGACGGCTGCGCCGAGACCTGTAACGCCCATGATGACGAGCACGACGCCAGCCATGACGGTGACGATGAGCAGGCCGGAAACTCCGTGTTTGGCGATGATGCCGGCGACGATGACGACGAACGCGCCGGTAGGGCCGCCGATCTGGACGCGTGAACCGCCGAACGCGGAGATAATAAAGCCGGCGACAACAGCGGTATAGATACCGGCCTGCGGGGTAACGCCGGAGGCAATGCCGAAGGCCATGGCCAAGGGAAGCGCGACTAAGCCGACGGTTAGACCAGCGATCAGGTCCGCCAGGAAATCACGACTTGAGTAAGTGCGAAGGGTGAGGAAGAGCCTGGGTGACCAACGCTCGAAAGTGCTCATTAATGGTGAGAATTGATATCCTAACTATCATTATGTCGAAACACGAAGAAGGCGAGTTGATTCTGCGGTTGTACGAACTGCGCCGCGAGCCCACGATGCGCCTGGCGCGGGACTGGTTTTTCAGGGATTTTTTTCCAGAAACAGTGGCCGAATATAACGCCACGCTATTCGGCCAAAACGGCGCGCATGTGCGAATGGTGACCAGTTATTGGGATATGGCGGCGGCGCTGGTGAATCACGGGGCCATCGGCCTGGATCTGTTCAACGACACAAATGGCGAGTACGTAGGAGTGTTCGCGAAGGTCGAGCCTTTTCTGGGCGACATCCGCGCGATGTACGGAGCGCAGTACATGGTCAACCTGGAAAAAGTGGTTGACGACACCAAGGGCGGGCGGGAACGCGTGGCGGCAACGCGCGAACGCATGAACGGAATGCGCGCGAAAATGACGGCGATGCGGGCCGCAGCCGTCGCTTCCTAAACCGCTGCTAGACTTGTCCCTGTGAGCCTTACCTGGGAACGCCGCGATCGCGAGGGCATTGCGATCTTCGACCTGAAGGGCCGAATTGTGATGGGGCTGGAGGCCTCGGAATTTCGGGACGCGATTACGCCGCTGGCGAGTGCCGCGGAAGGCCGCATCATTCTGAACATGATCGAAGTGGCTTATATCGACAGCACGGGTTTGGGCGCGCTGGTGTTTCTGGCCGGGACGGCGAGGAAATCGAAGTCGCTGATCCGGCTGCTCTCGATGAATGCGCGCAATCTGGAATTGCTGGTGACGACGAAGCTGGAGACCATTTTCGAGAATTTCGAGGATGAGCAGGACGCCGTGAATAGTTTTTTCCCGGACCGGGCGGTGAAGAAGTTCGATATCCTGGCGTTTGTGAAAGAGCAGGATTCGGAACGGGGCAAGCAGTGAGTTATGCGCGCAGGAATTGCCGCAACGCGGCGAATACCGGCGGCGGTTTGCGCGCGGCAATGAGCCGGACGACTTCCACGGCGCACCAGAGCAGATAAATCGCGGTTACGGCCTGGTGGACCTGGGACGCCCGCGGGCCGGGAAGAACCGAGAACACGAACTGCACCAGCCACAGAAGAAACAGGCACGCCGCTTCCCACCAGACCAATTTCAAATCAAAGAGGAGCAGTGCGCCGAGCAGCGACTGAGATGCCGTCATGAGCAGTTCGAGCGATTGCTGCTGATCGAAACGTAGCTCAGACGGGGCCCCGTAGCTGAGAGAGAGCACGATGGGGAGCATGGCGGCCAGCAAGGTCCACTGGTTGATATTGCTGGAGAGCATGTTCATGAGGGCCATGGAAGCTTTGTCGATAGTGCGCGCCCAATAGAACGCCGAGACCTTTTCGGGGAATTCGGACACGAAGGGCGCAATCCACTGAACAGCGACGAATTGGGGAATGCCGGCGGCGGCGGAAACGGCGAGAAGGCTTCCGAGAAACGGCTCGGCCACGATGTAGATCAAGCCGCCGCCGGCGAGGAATAAAGCCGCGATGGCGATGTTGCGAACGGCGGGGCGGGCTAAGACGATGGCCCGTGGGACGCGTTCCAGTTCTTCGAGATCTTCCGTGGATTCGGGAGGAACGCGCTTGAGGAGCCAGAGATAGCCGGCATAGGCGGAGATGAGGACGACGGCGTCGATGAGGCCGAGCGTGCCTTTGAAGAAGACAACAAAGATCCACGCGAGGGCGGCGATGAGGGCGGCGATTTGAGCGCTGTCCTGCGGCGCCAGGTGGATGGCGCGCATGGGGCTGTGGCGGCGGGCGCGATAGGAGAGCGCGGCGGTGACGTAGATGAGAGGCCAGCCGACACCGGTTAACAGGCGGAGCGCGCCGGTGAGGTTCGAGAGCAGCAGCGGCGTTTGGCGGTGCCAGGCGAGAACGGCTTCGACGCCGAATTCGGGAAGGGTCTGAAGCCACGCGAGGATGGCGAGAGCGAAGCCCTGGGCGATGAAGTATTGCGAGGATTCGGCGGCCCAGGCGATGAAGAGCGAGGCGAGGAGGAGGACCGGGGCGGTCCAGAGCATCGACCAGGGAGTTTGGGCGTGCATCGGGAGCGCCGCGAGGAAGAGGAGCGCGGCTATGCCGGATGCGCGGGCGAGGCTAAGCATTCGGGTGGGAGACGCGGGAATGGATCATCGGTATTTTTGATTTTAGATGGGTGGAGCAACACGCCACGATCTTCACGACACGCACCGGCATTTCGGAGGTAATGGGGCGAGAGTATTTTCCGGTGCTCGAGGTCGAGAAAGGAGTTTGACGCGATCCGCGACGAGATGGCCGAATCTTAGATGTCGCTCTCTGCTACAACTAATTCGTGCCGGTGTTTCCAGTCACGACGGCGAACGCAGCCTATCCGGTGATCGTTGAGCGCGGAGCGATTGCGCGCGTCCGCGAACATCTTCCGCCGAAACACGGCAAGGTGTTCGTCATTACCGAAGAATTCATCTGGTCTCTCTATGGCGGGGCACTTGAAGGCATTGCCAGCGAGACGATTTTCCTGCCCGGTGGTGAGGCAAACAAACGTCTGAGCGCGCTGGAAGCGGCGGCGGAGCGCATGGTGGACTGCGGCGCGGACCGCACCAGCGTGGTGGTCCCGTTCGGGGGCGGAATCGTGAACGACATGGGCGGATTTCTGGCGGCCATCTTCATGCGCGGCATTCCGGTGATCCAGATTCCCACGACGCTGCTGGCGCAAGTGGACGCGGCGGTGGGCGGGAAGACGGGCGTGAATCTGACGCGAGGCAAGAACCTGATAGGCAGTTTTCATCAGCCGCTCGCGGTGCTGGTGGACCCGGCGGTTCTGGCTACGCTGCCGGATCGCGAGTACAGAGCCGGGTTGTTTGAGGTGATCAAATGCGGGGTGATCGCAAGCCCTGCATTATTCGCGGTGATGCGAGACCGGCGGGAGGCAGTGCTGGCCAGGGAGCCCGAGGTACTCGACCGCATTATCGCCGAATCGGTGCAGATCAAAGCCGAAGTGGTCTCCGCGGATGAACGTGAAACGGGCGTACGAAAGATACTGAATTTCGGTCACACGGTGGGCCATGCTATCGAGGCGGTCACCGGCTACACGCAGTTTCTGCATGGGGAGGCGGTGGCGCTGGGGATGCGCGGGGCGACGGAACTGGCGCGGTTGCGTGGTGAATTGAGAGCCGATGTGGCGGCGGAAATCATCCAAGTGATCACGAGCTACGGGCCACTTCCCTCGACCGCGGGCATTGCGGCGTCCGATGTCTACCGGCGTTTGCGCAGCGATAAGAAGACGATGCAGGGCGATGTGCATTTCGTGCTGCCGTTGCGGATCGGCGCGACGGAAGTGGTTTCCGGCTTGACCCACAACCAGATGATGGCGGCGGTGATGGAGGCGCTTTTATGAATGCCGCCGTAACAGGGACGAAGCCGCCTGGGGCGGAGGATGAAGAGCAGGCCGCGCGGTGGGTGCGCGAGATGTTCGGGCGCGTGGCCCACTCTTACGACCGCGCGAACCACATGCTGAGCCTGAATCTTGACCGGGGCTGGCGGCGGAAAACGGTGGAACGCGTGCGCGATGTGATGGCGGTTCCGGGCGCCTCGGTGCTGGATCTATGCTGCGGCACCGGGGACCTGACCCTGGCGCTTTCACGGGAACGCGGCGGGGCGGTGATGGGGAGCGATTATTCCCGGCCCATGCTGGACGGCGCGGCGAAGAAAGATGCGGGATTGCTGTTTGAGGCCGATGCGCTTTCCCTGCCGCTGCCGGATGAATCGGTGGATCTGGTTACGTGCGCGTTCGGATTTCGCAATCTGGTGGATTATGACGCGGGACTGCGCGAGTTGCGGCGCGTGATCCGGCCGCGCGGGATGGCGGCGATTCTGGAATTTTCGCATCCGCCGGGACGGATTTTCGGGGCGCTTTATGAGTTCTATTCTCTGCGCGTGCTGCCGAAAGTGGGTGGGATGATTTCCGGCGATGCGGCGGCGTATTCGTACCTGCAAACATCGGTGAAGAAGTTTCCGGGCGCGGAGGAACTCGCGCGGAGAATGGAAGAGGCCGGGTTCGAGCAGGTTGGTTTTGAGAGGATGACTGGGGGAATTGTGGCGCTGCACACGGGGCGGGTTGCGGACTAGGTTGCGGGCTAGCTTTCCGCCCCGCACTTGACGAGCGCCTTTTCCAATGCCTGTTTGTCCATCGCGGTGCTGATGAACAATTCCTGCCTCGCTCCGGCGCTGAGCGCGATCGCCTTCCAGCCATTCGTGGTGGGCACCGTTACGTGGATGCGGACCTTGCCTTTTGCGTCGCGGACCGGGCGAATCACGCCGGGAATGACCGAACGGATCTCGGGACTCTGACTTAACAGAGTCTCCAGCAGGGGGCGCACGCCCTCGATGATGCTGTGCTCGATTTTGAGCTTGCCCTGAGCGGTGCGGAGACGAAAGGGCATCCCATTCAGTCTAGCTTCCAGGCGGCAGGCGATAATCGGGACGTGACACACGCTATCACGTTAATTCCCGGAGACGGGATCGGGCCAGAGGTTGCGGACGCGACCCTACGAGCGATCGAAGCAACGGGCGTCCTGGTCGAATGGGACCGGGTGGACGCGGGTCTGAAGGCCGAGCAGGAAACGGGACACGTGCTTCCGGAGGCGGTGTTCACGTCTCTTGAGCGGACGCGGGTGGGGTTGAAAGGTCCGGTAGGAACGCCGATCGGCAAAGGGCACGCCAGCGTGAACGTGGCCCTGCGCAAGCGGCTGGATCTGTTCGTGAACTTCCGCCCGGTGAAAATGCTGCCGGGGCTGAAGACGCGTTTTCAGGATCTGCCCATCGACATGGTGATCTTCCGCGAAAACACGGAAGATCTGTATTCGGGCATCGAGCATGAGGTGGTGCCGGGCGTGGTGGAGAGCCTGAAGGTGATCACGCGAACCGCCTCCCTGAGGATTGCGCAATCCGCGTTCGAGTTTGCGCGGCGGGAAGAACGGCGGAAGATGACGGCCGTTCACAAAGCCAACATCATGAAGATGAGCGACGGCTTGTTTCTGCGGTGCTGCCGGGAAGTGGCGGCGCAGTTTCCCGAGATCGAGTACGGCGAGATGATCGTGGATAACACCTGCATGCAGTTGGTGATGCGTCCGGAGATATTCGATGTGTTGGTGCTGCCGAACTTATACGGCGATATTGTCTCGGATCTCACGGCGGGGTTGGTGGGCGGGTTAGGCATCGTACCGGGAGCGAACCTGGGTGAAACGACGGCGGTGTTCGAGGCGGTGCATGGCTCCGCACCGGATATTGCGGGCAAGGGCATCGCGAACCCAACGGCACTGATGCAGTCCGCGGTTCTGATGCTTTCGCACATTGGGGAGCGCGATGCTTCCAAGCGCTTACAGAAAGCGGTGCGGGCGGTTTACGCGGAAGGCAAGCATCTGACCGGAGACGTTGGCGGCAACGCCCGGACGGACGAGTTCACCGAGGCGATTATCGACAAATTATAGTCGGCGGCATTATAGGCCGGAGCTATGAAACCGGATGCGGGTCTTTCAGGGAAGAGATGGCGGCGTTGTAGGCGGCCTGAGTGATTTTGCCTTGCTGATAGCAACTGGAGAGAGCCGTTTCCCACGCCGTCACTGAGGCGGCAGGCACTCCGAGAGGAGCGTGCAGTTCGGCGTCCAGCCGCTGGATGATGGTTTGGCATGGGTCTGGCGCGAATTGAGCCTTCAGGGCCGCCAGGAGTGCGGCGCCGTTGATGCTGCCCCATCCGGTACAGGCATCCCAACCGGAACCCGAGTGGTAGCCGGGCGCGGGCGGCACGGCATTGCCCACGCCGTCGTTAATGTCCCGAAACACGCTGCCCGTTCCAAGATTGTAGAGCGTGGGATTCAAGTATCCAACGTTCGTGCCGAGGCTCGCGTTGACCAGCGCGACCAACGCGGCATAGAGAGGCGCCACCGCACTGGTGCCGCCGACCGGGGCGGTGGATTGACCCTGGAGCAGGAGAACATACCCGCTACTGGGGCTGGCATTGCCCGCCACATCCGGAACTCCGCGGCCTTGATGGTGATCGGGATTCACTGAGGGCGGCACATTCGCGTTGGCCTGAAAAGACGGCACAGGGGACAAATAACTGATTCCACCCCCGGTTGCGCCACCGCTGCCGTTCGCGCCGTTGAAGTTGTTCCAGGTATCTTCCACCAGAGGCGAAAGGCTATTGACGACGGTGCCGCCGCAGGAGACCACGCCGGGGTCGGACCCTGGGTAAAGGACATGGGCCATGCCGTCCTGCTGACCGCAGTCTGTCCCGTGATCGCCGGAAGCCACCAGGACGGTCATCCCGATCGCGGCGGCGGATTGAAAGGCTTGCGTCATTTGAGTGAAGGCCTGCTGGGTCCATTCAAAAGGCCACGCCTCGGTCGCCAGGGCGTCGGCCTCCAGTTCCGGCCAACCCCAGCTGATGGAGAGAATGGTGGGTTTATTCAGGGTGTCATGAACGATTGCGGAGACGGCATCCACCCAGCCCGCCTCCGTCATGGGTGCGAAATACGCGATGACCTTGGCGTTTTGAGCGACAGAGACAACCATCTCGATATCGAGCGCCACTTCGAGGTCGTTCTCGCCGCCGGGAACATTTCCATTCGAGCCCATCATGGTCACCACCACGACATTCGTGCTCTTGAGGGTTCCGGTGGAACCGTTGAGGGATTTGATATAGCCGTCGATGTCGCTTTGGACGAAGCCGCAAGTGGGGTTGATGGCTTTCGGTCCGCTGAACTCCAGCAGCGCGATGGCCTGGCCGGTTGCGCCTTGAGCGGGAGACGGGAAGTTGTAGGCTTGCGCGAGTTGCGGAGGAGTCACGGGGACAGGCGCAGGCGTGGTTCCGACGCCGCCCATGCGACGGGCCATGCGCCGGTTGTCCAAACCGAACACACCTTCCACTACGCCGGCAACGGCATCCGGCAATTGAATCGCACCTTCGCGGCCGCGATAGGTTTCTTGGGCAGACCGGTAGTTTGCAAGATCCACCCCAAACGCCTTGGATACCTGCGCGACGGAGCCGGAAACCTGGACCAATCTTCGCGCGGGATCTGTTTCGACAACGGTGAGCGATGCGGCTTTCGCGAAATCGGCGACCACCTGGAGATCCGCGGGCGAAGCGCCGTACCGCTCGGCGAGCTCGCTACGAGACAGGTTGACGCGCTGGCCGAGGTTTTTGGCGGTGTACGAATCGAGCGTGGGGAGCGGAGGCGCGCCGGGCTGGCGGCGGACGTAGAGGCTGACGAGAACGGTTTCGGCGGGGTCGGACGGGCCAACGCGGGTAGCGCCCTTGCGGACTCTTCGCTCGCTTCCGGCCAGTTGCCGGTATCCGGCGGGGATTTCGGGCATGATGCGTTTCTATCATAGTCGAGGCACGCTCCAATCTACGCGCACCAACGCACACCGGCGAATGGTGCTATGCTTCTCGATCAAGGCCGGTCGAACACACCATGCCGTTTTCCAACGCTTGTTTCATCAGTTACCGTCACACCGATATGCGCGGAACGCGGGCCATTATCCAGCAAACGGTGGACGCTCTTAAGGATGAACTGGATCTTCGCGTTCCCCTGCCGGTCTATCTTGACGCGGATCGTCTTCAGGGAGGAACGTTCTACAACGAGGCACTGGCCAGTTCCCTTTGCAGCAGCGTCTGCATGGTGATGCTGTATTGGCCCACCTATTTTTCGCGCGAACACACCTTTTGCTCTCGTGAATACAAAGCCATGGTGGAACTGGAGCAGCAGCGCCTCAGACTGCTCGCCGATCCGCTGGAACGCCAGAAGGGGCTGATTGTCACCATCGCCTTCCGTGACTTCGATCAGATACCGGCCGAGATCAGGCAGAACCGCCTGGTGGTCAATTTCGAGAAGCACACACTGCGGCCGAACATGGCGCGGATCACCGAGTTCAAGAACGATATTCACAAGATCGGCACTTACATCACGGAGCGCTGCCGCGCTTTGCAAAACATACCGCCGCCGGACCCCTGTGTCGATTGCCCGCAATGCCATCTGCCTCCCGAGCAGGATATCCTGCCGTGGTTGAATCAGGTGCTGCATCCGGGTGTTCCCTACCCCACCCGTGAGGCGGGTCGTTGAACTCTCAGGCAACGCCCGAGGAACCGGGCCAGATTCTCACGTTCTATTCCTATAAAGGGGGCACCGGCCGGTCGATGGTTCTGGCCAACACCGCGTGTTTGCTGGCTCAACAGCCAGAGGGAAACGGCGGTATTCTGACGGTGGATTGGGACCTCGAAGCGCCCGGCCTGCACCGTTACTTCGCCGACCGGTTCCGGCGGCAGTTTGAGGGCGCCGACGGTGCGGAAGCCGCACTGGAAGGCAGTCCGGGGCTGATTGATCTCTTCATCGCGCTCGCCGCCGAAATCGACAAGCTTCCCCCGATCGCCGAAGAGCCGACTCCCGAGATACAAGAACAACTCGCGCAAGCCGTGAATCTCGATTCCTACATCCTGCGGACCGACGTCCCGAACGTGTGTCTGCTGAAGGCCGGGACTTTTGACGAGACCTACGCGAGGCGGGTGAATACGTTTCAGTGGGAGGCGCTTTATAACCGCGCGCCCTGGGTGATCGCGCTGGTGGCCGACTGGTTCACCAGCCGGTTCCGTTACACGTTGATCGATTCCCGCACCGGGATCACGGACACCAGCGGTATCTGCACCATGCTGCTGCCGGACAAACTCGTGGCGGTATTCACGCCCAATCAGCAAAGCCTGGACGGCGTGCTGCAGATGGCCGAGCGCTCCACCAATTACCGGCGGCGCTCAGCGGACCTGCGTCCGCTTTCGGTGTTTCCTTTGCCATCGCGCATTGAGACCAGCGAACCGGACTTGCGCGAGCATTGGCGGAAAGGCACGGGCACGGGGTATCAGCCCCGCTTCGAGGCATTGTTCAGGAAGGTCTGGGAACTGGACGAATGTAATTTGGACGCTTACTTCAACGAAGTGCAGATTCAGCATTCGTCCGCGTACGCCTACGGCGAGAAGGTCGCTGTTCTGCTGGAGAAGACCAATGACCGGACTTCGCTGCGGCGCGCTTATGCCAGTTTTGTGGAACGGCTTGGGCTGGATGTGCCATGGGATGTGCCGGAGACTTCCTCCGCGGCGGCCACCGGCGTTGCTGAGGTCGCCGAATCCATCTATGCGTACTTGAAACCGAATGAGCAGGATGCGGCGAAACGGCTATTCCTGCAATTGATTCGCGTGCCGCCGGATTCGCTGAAGCCGGCGGCAATCGAGCGCGAACTAAAATCTTTGATCGTCGATCCGCCAACGCTTCAGGCATTCGTCGGCCCAAAGGTGATCGCGTTCCGAAAAACGGACACCGAGACCTATTTCCGCGTGGCTGACGAAACCCTGGTTTCCACGTGGCGCAGACTTTCCGAGTGGATCGCGGCCGACCTGGAATTTCTTCGCTGGCGGGATTCGCTGGATGCGGCGAAGGCCAACTGGGAAAAGTTTGGGCACGCGAAGGAGGGATTGCTGCGTGGCCTGCCTCTCCAGGAGGCAGAGAATCGGCTTACGGGGCGGCGGGCGGATTTGAACACTGCGGAAGCGGAGTATATTCAGGCGTCGAAGAAGGCGGGAAGACGACGAAAGGCGCTGCAGTGGTCGATTGGGGTGGCTGCTGCTTTGGTCGCGCTGGTCGGCCTGGCGTTGGTCATTGGATACAAGGATCAGGCCCGCAAGGCCCAGGCGCAGGCGGTATTGGATCAAGGGGGAATCGACGCGGCGATTCGCGCCGTGAGAATCTATCCCTACGCGCCAATCGATGCGAGCTTGCGGACGCTGCTGACGCAACTTCCGCAGCCGGTCGCCGCGATTCCAACTTCTGCCGGTACCGCATTGGGAATGGTTTCCAACAAGGACGCAAGCCTTTTGGCTGTGAGCTATCCGGAGCGGGTGATTTGCTATTCGCTGAAGGGAGGCGCGCCGCTGACAATGCCTCTTCCTGATGTGCAGAGCATGGACCTCAGTCCGGATGGAAAATGGCTGGCGGTTGGATATATGGAGTCAAGCGGGTTTGGAACCAGGAAACTTCGGAACCTGCAAACGGGCGCGGAGACTGTTATTTCATTCGGCGGTCCGGTGACTGCGATCGCGTTCAACGCGGACGCTTCGAAAATTGCTACCGGGGGCGGAGGCGCGATCTACCTCTCGGAAGTTGGCGGTGCGAAAACGATCCGAATCGCGCAGAAAGACGTCGTGAACGGGCTCGCTTTCAGTCCCAACGGGCAAACTCTGGCCAGCGCAGGCGCCCTTGGAACGGTCCGGCTTTGGACTACAGACACGGGGCGCAGCCTCGCAATCCTGCAACCCGTTCGAGCGGCTGTTAAGGTGCCTTACAGTGCCAACGGTGATTATGGTCCGAACCAAACACCGGTCACTCCGCGAAACGAGGTAGCGTTTTCACCGGACGGCCGTCTTCTCGCGACCATGGTTTCCACGGGTATCGAGTTGGTGAACGTTGAAGATCGCAAAGCGCGGAGCTTCGTCTTCCCGGAGCAAGTTAGCTCTTTCGCTTTTGGGCAGAGCGACAGAATTCTCGTGGCTTGTCTCAACGGCGTGGTCTATTCGGCGTCTTTAGCAGATTCAGCAACGCCGCAGTGGATGCCCGACGGCGCGCCGGGCGCCCTGGGCGTCAGCGCGTTCAGCAAGGACGGCGCCCTGTTCGCCCTGGCCATGAAGTCTGGAATTGCTGTTTACAAGCCGCAGGCGGCGCCGCAGGATTATAAGACCCTGGGTGGTTCAGAACTGGCGGACGCCGCGTGCAAAGAACTGAAAATCCTGGTGCCCATTGATCCGGATTATTCAAAGGCCTGCCCGGGAAAATGAGCTGCGCAGCTTCATTTCGAACCGGCGGTGTCGTTCCTGGCCGGAACCGCGGCTTGGTCTGCGCCGGCGATCCAGCCTTGATTCTCCTCGAACAGGACCGCCTCGCATGACTCGACCAAATCCGCGAGATTCACCGCGCCCTTGGCATACCAGCGGTCTTTCACGCTTTCGAGGCGGTCGGCCGTGGCCCGGTAAGTAATCGTGAGTTGTTCATAGCGCTGGGCCATGAGGTGCGCGGCGACTGCGCCGCTGACGGTTGTGATGACGGCCACCCATGCGCCGTACTGCTGCGTCTCAGTCAGGGTGACGGCGGCGCTCAACAGAGCGGCGATCACAGCAAGAAAAAATTCCGCGCCATGGAGACGTTGCTGCATTCGCGAATATTGGTCGGCATGATCCCTGAAGTACTGGACCTGTGCTTTTTTCCCGGTGACGCGCTTTTCGAGATAGGCGGCGGCATCCAGCGGGACTGGGGTTTCCACGTCCCCTTGCGGTTCCACTCTGAAGTTTTGACAGGGCTGGAGTTTCGCGAGGATCTCATCTTTTCGGTCCAGAAGCGTGAGCGCGGGATTACCCGACGCATACGGTCCGGCGGAGGTGACGAAGAGAAAAATCTCCCGCTTGAAGGACTCGGAACCTGCGCGCGCCAGAATCCACGCCTGCGTGCGTTCATGGCCGAGCTTCCACTGACGGATCACCGCGGCTACGCCGAGTACCGCCGCGCCGACATACCCGAAAGCCCGCGCCAAGTCTGACATGGCGCCGTGGATCTGGGCTCCCAGGGTCTCGAAGATGGCGCCGGCCACGGCCAGCCCCAGGACGATCCACCGTGCCTGATCGATACTTGCTTTGAGTGCGTTCGCGGTGAGCGACCACCGCCTTTGGTCGCGCGCCACGGTCGATAGAGCGTCTCCGGCTGCCATATGTTCCTCTGAGGGAAATATTATGACAGGTAATCCGCAGCCTGGCCGGCTTAACGAGGGCGAGAACCCAATAGCCGCATCGGTAGAAAGAAGATCGCGCGAAGCAGTTCGAAGACGCCTTCAAAGGCAATTCCAACAATGCGGAACGGCAGGAGGATGATCCACACGATGGGATACAGGATCAGGGCTATTAACGCCAGCGGCCAGCAGAAGAAGAACAGCACGCACCAGAGCAAAAATCCAATCATGGTAGTCAAAGATACGCACACCGACGGGTAAACGTTCGGATTTCCAAATGAAAACGGCCGCCGACATTGCTGCCAGCGGCCGTAATCGGTAACCGTTATCCAAAACTACTGCATTTTCGGCGTGGTGGTCTTGGCGGACTTCTTGCCGATGGGGCTCGGCTTGGCCATCACGAAACCACCCTTTTGGGCGTCGGCTTCGGTCATAAACTGGCCATGCTTGGTCTTACCGTACATAGCGTCGTCCTTGTGGTACTTCTTGGTGCTGGTATTGACCCACACCATACCTTTGGCCTTGGCATCGGCAATCTGGGCATCGGTGGGCGCGGGCGTTGCCGCAGCCTTCGGAGCCGCCGTCTTGGTGGCCGGAGCGGCAGGTGTCTGCGCGACAATCGGGAGCGAAAGAGCGGCGGCAATGACTACCGCGAACATGGATTTTTGAAATGTCTTCATGACGGAAGTATATCGAAGTCACACCCCGAAATGTCTGATTCTTAACGGTTTTTAAGTGCGCGTTCCGGAAATGTTAAGAAAGCCGTCCCTTGGCGTTTTCACGCAAATGATCGCAACCGCGCGCCGCGAGCGCCATCATGGTCAGCGTGGGATGCTTATCGCCGGTCGAAGGGAAGGCGTTGCCTCCGAAGACATATAAGTTCGCGATGTCGTGCGCCCGGCAAAACGAATTCAGTACGCCGTCTTTCGAGCTGGCGCTCATGCGGGCTGTGCCGACTTCATGAATCGCACTCCCCAGCGGAGCATGCGGCGCGGCGGATGCTTCGTCCGGGGAGCCCGGTCCGCCGGGGAAACCTGAAGGTCCTCCCCGGCGCATGGCGGGATCGGTCTCGCCGCCCGCTTTGCGGAAAAGTTCCTCGGCGCGTTGCTGGAAGTCGGCCATCAGCTTGCGGTCGTTGTCGGAATAAGTCAAGTGGATCTTCACCACGGGAATGCCCCAGTGGTCTTTCACTTCGGGATCGAGCTCGACGAAGTTTTCCTTACGGGCCAGCATCTCGCCGCCGGCGATCCAAACCCGGGCCTGGGCGACATAGCGCGACTTCACTTCTTTCTTCCATGCGGAGCCGTAGCCGGGAAGAGACGCGGCATATTCCGGATACTCGGTCTGGCCACCGGTCGCGTTCATGACATAACCGCGAATAAAGTCTTTGCGCGCGGTGGTTTTGTCGATATTTTGGAAATTCGGAATGGTGATGCCGGCGGATTTGCCATCATCCAGACGAGCGGGTCCGCCCTTCAATTTCGGAAGAAATCCGCTGACTCCTCCGCCGGCGAGCTGGTCGATCATGTAATGGCCCAGCAGTCCGCTGGAGTTAGCCAGACCGCCCTTTGCGGAAAGCAGCATCAGACGGGTATTCTCCAACGTGGAAGCAGCTAAGACGACGAACCGGGCATCCACATCCACGGGCTTCAGGGAGTACCGCTCGATGTAGGTCACGCCTTGTGCGCGGTTCTCGCCATTCATACGAATCCCGGCGGCCACGCTATCCGTACGCACAGTGAGATTGCCGGTCTTCAAAGCTGGAGGGAGAGTGGAACTGATGGTGCTGAACATCGCCCCTACATCGCAACCATTAACGCAGTTGCCGCAGTAGTGGCACGGCGGACGCCCGTTATGGACGCGGGTCAACTGAGCCAGGCGGCGGGGGGTGGATGTCCACCCAAGCGCTTTGGAAGCGGCGGTGAAGATGGATTCCGCGCAGTTCAATGGCATGGGCGGAAGGAAGGGGCCATCGGGAAACTGGGGAAGGCCCAGCACTTCGCCGCTGACTCCGATGAAAGTCTCCACGCGATCGTAGTAAGGCTTGAGGTCGGCGTAGGTCAGCGGCCAATCCATGCCGTAGCCGTCGCGGGACGCGGCTTTGAATTCGTAGTCCGCCATGCGGTCGGCGGCGCGAGCCCAGTGGAGAGTGCGTCCGCCGAGGCAGCGGGACCGCGACCAGCGATAGGAAGTCTCCGGCGATGTGGTGTAGGGATTCTCCTCTTTATCGAGCATGATGCGGTAGTTGCGCTCTGTGCCGCTGTAACGGCGAAGCAAACCGGGGCGGCCGCGGCCGCGAAATTCCAGGTCGTAGAGGCACTGGTGGTGGAACTGCTCGGCCGCGGAGATGTGCGCGCCCGCTTCCAGCATGAGCACCTTCATGCCCGCCTGGGCGAGATCCATGGAAGCCCAGCCGCCGCAGGCCCCTGAACCGATCACGACGACATCATATGTCTCGTTCATATCACCTTATGCTCGGGATGCGTGCAGGCAGGGAACGTGGCGTTGTAACTGTTGCCGCGGTAATCCAGCGTTTGGATCTGGCCCGCCCGCGAGGTATAAAAAGCGAAGGTGTTCAGTTGCTTGATGAACAGAAAGGTTGGGTGCTGCTGGCCGGCCATCTGTTCCACCAGCTTCTCGCGCGCCTCGGGACCGGCGGAATGGTAGCCCAGATCGCGCAGGGTGGACATCGCGTTCCGCCACCCCGCTTGCATTTTGGGATCTTCCGCTGAAGCGTTCAGCAGGAAATCAATAAACTGGGCGCAGCGGGCTTCGCGTGCTCCAGGCGTCTGGTCGGTCGGGATCAGGATGGCGGTGAAGGATTCGAGGGCTTCGAAGTCTTCGGGACTGAAGAACGCGGGCTTGGAATCCCGCGGCTCCGCGTTGAGCCATTCGGCAAAACCGGGCAGGGCCATGGCCCCGAGAAAGACCTCGTTAAAGTCGCGCCTGGAGACGGGCACGCCTCTATTAGATCAGACTGCTAAACCAGACTGCTATCTTCCGCCGTGCTCCGCGCCAGCGAGCGCCACCAAAGGCTCTTGCTTGACGTTACTTTTATTGGCGCTGGGATTGGCGCCGAGACTCGCGTAGACTGCCTCGGTGTCGCGTGCAATGGCATCCCAGGAACGCTGCGAGAGCATGTACTGCCTTCCCCTTTCGCCCATCTGTTCCAATTGCACGGGCCCGGTGAGAAACGCATTCTGAATCGCCCTGGCGATAGAGCCGGCGGATTGCCCTTCGATCGCCACGCCGCTGCCGGACTCAGTGAGCAGGGAGCCAAGGCCGCCGGAGCGTGTAGCCAGAATGGCGCGTCCGTTCGAAAGCGCCAGACAGGCGGTACCGCTTTCCGACCAGAATGCCTGATAGGGAAGAAGCACGGCGTGATGCTCGGCGAGGAGAGCGCCTACTTCCCGTTCCGGAATATAACGGTCGATCACCCAGATGCCTTCGGGTTGCGCTTCGATCAGCCGTTTACATCTTTGCCAGTATTCCTGCTCGCCCGCGTGCCGCACGTCGCCGGCGATGGTGAGGCGCACCCGGCGTCCATAGCCGCGGTTCAATCTCTGCACGGCTTCAATGGCCAGATGCAGTCCCTTATTTTCGCGAATCGCACCGAAGCACAACAGTTTGAGAGCGTCGAACTTCGGGAAGGGCGCGGAGTTCCCGGAGATGTGAAAGGCCCCGTGCGGGATCACTGCGATCTTGGACGGGGCGATGCCAAACTCGTTTCGAAGGAACTGCGCTCCGGATTTGTTGTGAACAATAATCCGATGGCTCACGCGGTAGGCGCATTCGAGCGAGCGCCTTTCGAGACGCGCCAGAGGCCCCGGCAGCAGCCACTTGTGCGGCACCGGGTCGTGGGCTGTAAAAACGATTTTCCCGCCCATCATTCGCGCGGCGAGGAAAGAGCCCAGGCCGAGCGGGAAAGGCTGCGGGAATTGTATATGGATGATGTCCCCCCGCTTCATCGAACCAATCTGCCGAAGCAGAAGCGACGCGCTATAACGCAAGCTTCGGACCGCTCGGGCCGCCGCCGAACCCGTGTGTTCGTCGGGATAGTCCGGTGAGCATTCCACCGGAATTCCGGCGGCCCGCACGGTCCGCATCAGTTCAAAATTCGACGGGCAGAATACCGTGACATCGCGCCTTGCGGCCATTGAAACGGCAAGCTGGGACACATAACCGGCAGCTCCCGAGTATGGTCCCGATGTATGTAGGATGATTCGTGGTTTGCGCTGCCGATGGGGACCGGAAATCATCTACCTTCAATCAGTAACATGAATGCCGGTTATCCATGTCCGGATTTTCGGCGGGAGAAATACTGGCCTTTCTCCACAAGATAGCCGCGCGAACCTAAGTAGTCTTCTGCTCTGGATACAGGATCTTACTTAGCATCTTGGTTAAACAGTTCTTCGGTCCGCTTGCGTCGATAGGCAAAAATGCTTTCGACGTCGCCCCGAACCTTCCATGTATGGACTAACCGCCCCAGCAACCCAAAAGGCAGGGCGTAACGCACCACATCGCTGATCTTCGTTCCAGTTCCCTGCGATTCGAAGCGGTGGGTGTGATGCCACAACTTATACGGACCGGACCGCTGCACATCCACGAAAAGGACAGGTGCTTCCCAACGAAGGATCTCCGTGGTCCAACCCATCGGCACGCCGTGCCACTTCAGGCGGTAGCGGATCTCGGAGCCGGCGGTAATAGGATTGGAATCCACCGAAACAATCTCGAACTTCAGCCACGGCGGGGTGATCTTATCCAGGTTGCGAGCGTCGGAGAAGAAGGCGAACACCTCGTTGAGGGGACGGGGTATCCATTGCTCTCCGCGGAGAGTGTGAAATCTGGTACCCATCATGCGGTCTGCATTCGCTTCCGCAGGCGTTGTCTTAATTCGATGCGAGCCCGCAACAGGCGGGACTTTACGGCCGAAGCCGTCATTCCCAGCCGGTTGGCCACTTCCGCGGTAGACAATTCATCCACGTCCCGCAGCACCAGGACATGGCGCAGCAGAGGGGGCAGGCGTCCGATCTCGCGATGCAATACGCCGGAAATCTCCTTGTTGCGGAGATCGACTTCGGGCGTGGCGCTGCGATCCATCACCTCGTGTTGGCGCATGCGCTCATCCGAGCCAACCTCGTCGAGGTACACAAAGGTGGTCCCACGCACTTTGCGGAGCCGCATCAGGCATTGATTCACGACAATGCGCGAGATCCATGTGGAGAATTTGGATTCGCGCTGGAACTGTCCGACGTGACGCCACGCCTTGAGGTAGGAATTTTGAACCTCATCTTCGGCTTCCTGACGGTCGCGAAGAATCGAAACAGCGAGGCGGAAGGATGAAGCGGAGGTTCGCCGCATCAGTTCACCGAAGGCGGCTTCATCGCTTTCCTGGGCTCTGAGGACCAGCTCGTCGTCCGCGTAGTCCGCCAAAGTCGAGCTTAATTCCTGCATATTTTCGATGCTAGCAAGGAAACGGTTCACAATTTCAGTTTCACCAACATTGAGTTCTCTGTGAGTGAATTATTGCCATCCGCTTTCAGTTGTACTAAAATCATTTTCAATGGTGCGTGAAAGCGGCGCGGAGACGATCCAGAGAGTTCTGTCGTCGTACGAACTCGGCCGGAAATTGCGCCAGTTGCGTCTTCGCAAGAAGATCGCCCTGGTAGACCTCGGAAAGCACACGGGCTTGTCGCCCTCGATGCTTTCCCAACTGGAAAACGGAAAGATGGTTCCCACGCTTCCGACGCTGGCCCGAATCGCGATGGTGTTCGACGTAGGGTTGGAGCATTTCTTCGGCGACAAGCACGGACAGAAGCTGTTCTCGGTGGTTACGGCCAAAGAGCGCATGCGATTTCCGGAGCGGGCGGATACGCCGAATCCTTCGTACTTTTTCGAGTGCCTGGCGTTTTCCACGCAAGGGAAAGGGCTTCAGGCCTACCTGGCGGAGTTCCCGCGCCGTGGTCCCGGCGAGGTGAGCGAACATTTTCACGAGGGATCCGAATTCCTGATGGTGCTGGAAGGTTCGCTCACCATTCGGTTTCAGGGAGAGGATTACGATCTGCGAACCGGGGACAGCTTACACATGGATTCTTCCGAACCGCACAGCTACCGGGGGACGGGCAAGGCGGGGGCCAAGGCCATCGTGATTACGGTTCCACCACGAATCTAGCCGGCAATTGGATCGCACAACATCCGGTAATCGGGGCGGTCCGCGGCTGTCCTGTGACGAAAACGGCGAATGATAGTGGACCTTTCGATCAGGAAGACCCCAGGCATCTGCGAAGCGTCCGCGGTTTTGGGGTGGAAACCGTGAAGCGGCCCCACCAGCATGCTGCGCCACAGTACCTTCCAACCAAATAACTGGAGCAAGGTGCCCCGATTCAGACCAAACGCACGGTATAACTCCTGCATGGGATCGCAGATCCGGTCGATGAGTGAAAGCTTGTATTTCCGCAGCGCTCTTTCGATGATTTCGGATTCACCCATGTGAACCAACACGATTCGCGTGCCGCGCTGCTCGATCGAATGGCGCGAGCGGGCAATATCCCGGAGAGCCTCGCGACAGAAGATACACCCGCCGTGGCGCAAGAACACAACAAGTACGGGCGATGCGGAGGAAAGATCGGCGATGCTGTATCCCGCCTGCGTGAGCGAGCGTTCCAGAACCGGCACGATCGTCGAAGGTTCGAAACAGGATTGAGAAGGATGTTTCAATGACTTCTTTTTGATTAGGGGCTTGGCGCGGGGGACGTAAGAAATATTGCCAAAAGAAACTACGGCCCGACAGCCGGCAAGCGAATCTAGCTGACCGTAGCAACAAATCCAAGGAGATTGAGATGAAACGTTTCTTACCCCTGATCGCGCTTCTTGCGCTAACTTCCTTCGCCGCTTCCGCTGCCGACATTGTCGACACGGCCGTTGCGGCCGGCAACTTTACCACTCTCGTGGCCGCGGTCAAAGCGGCGGGTCTTGTCGACACGCTCAAGGGCCCGGGACCGTTCACGGTCTTCGCTCCCACCGATGAAGCGTTCGCGAAGCTGCCCGCCGGAACCGTCGATGCCCTCTTGAAGGATCCAGATAAGCTCAAGAAAATCTTGCTTTACCACGTCGTTTCGGGCAAGGTCATGGCCGCCGATGTTGTGAAAATGAAGCGCGCCAAAACTGTCGAGGGCGCTTTTTTGAAGATCCATGTGATGGGCGGCAACGTGATGGTTGACAACGCCAACGTGGTGAAGACCGATATCGTGTGCGACAACGGCGTCATACATGTAATTGACACAGTGCTCATGCCCAAGCCTTAAAGAGCTAAACTTGACTTATGAGTAATCCAACTAAAGACCACATTAACTGGGCCGATCTGGCGATCGATCTATACGACAAACTCACTGGACGCGGAGCGGAAATCATCTACGAATTTAGTAACTTGGAGATTCAGATTCCCACCTCCGCAACCGCAAACCCGCAACACGCGACATGGCGCATCAACGGTATCGTAAAGATCCGGACCAAAGATGAAAAGGCTGCTCCGGTCGCTTGACGTGGACTTGCGCCTCGAACACGCTGGCCACCACGCGTCGGTCTCGGGTTCAAGGGGCAATTTCGTGATCAAGTTTCCAACGTTACTTTCTTTGTTTCACTTCCTGCGGGTCTTCTGGCCCAGCCGGAGGCGGGTTCCGGAGGGGTGTAACTTCCAAGTTGAGTGGAAGGGCTTTCGTTTTCCACCAAATCGCTAGAAACGATTCCATTGCCTGAACAAATTCCCCATCCGCGGGTATGCATCGCCGGAGCCACCGGTTACATTGGCGGGCGGTTAGTTCCGAGGCTCCTTGACCTGGGGGTTCCGGTGCGGTGTCTCGCCAGATCTCCCATGAAATTGCAGGATCGTGACTGGGCGGGCAATCCACTAGTAGAGATTCAAGAGGCGGATCTCTCGGATGTCGACGGTCTGGCCAGGAACCTCCAAGGGTGTGAAGCTGCCGTCTACCTGGTTCATTCCATGACTTCCGCCGGGGCGGATTATGCGAAGCAGGATTTTACGCTCGCCTCGAAGTTCGCGCAAGCGGCTCGGAAAGCGGGAGTCGGACGCATCGTCTATCTCGGGGGGCTCGGGGAGACAGGCGGCGCGTTGAGCAAGCATCTCGCATCGCGTCGGGAAGTGGAGAGCGCCCTTGGTTCCACAGGGGTAC
>Ga0182030_10008833_pt1 | contig 20760 bp, 14 predicted proteins | sample 812S3MmetaG_FD_121299 | JGI IMG/M metagenome (GOLD analysis project Ga0182030, IMG submission 121299) | Permafrost microbial communities from Stordalen Mire, Sweden - 812S3M metaG (Illumina Assembly) | ecosystem: Environmental > Terrestrial > Soil > Wetlands > Permafrost | place: Sweden...
GAGAAAGGTGGGTGTTGCCACATCATCCTGACCGCCGGCGGTACTGTCGCTGCCCGGTATGAAAGTGCGTTGCGCCGCTCCCTTGGCGAGCTCGATGTATCCATTGGCGGCCATTGGCACGTAACCGATGTTGCCGCGTCCGTCGCTCTGTCCCGGCCGTCGCCCGACCAGTAGCTGGTCGGGCAGGTGCGAGACCTGACCGTTCAGTAACTTACCGGCGTGACGGTCGCACAGCAAACAGATGTCCGCCCAGATCCCGGCCAGGTCGTCGAGCGCGGGCGCCGTCATGGCGTTGTGGTAGCCGCCGGTGCTGATGCAGCGGCCGTATGGGTGCTTGGCGTCGGGGCCGAGATAAACTGGATTGTCCGAAATCGAGGAGAGCGACACCTTCGCGGCGTGCTCGGCGGCGGTGACCGCGCGATGCGCGTGGCCGAGGATGCGCGGCACGATGCGATAGCTCACGGGGGCCTGATAGTTGCGCCGCCCCCCGCCGTCGCTCAGATAGCCGCGCAAGGAGCGCAGTACGGCGGCCTCATCGCCATCGCCCCACAGCTCCTCGAGCGCCTCGTCGTAGTGCTCGAGCGGCGCGCGGAAGGCCTCGATTGACAGCGCGAAGGTCTCGAGCGCGAGCTGCAGCCGCCGGCGCGCCGCGATCGCCGCGTCGGCCACGAGGGCCGCGGCGCAGGGCGAGCCGTTGATGAGCGACCCGCGCTCTTTCACTTCGAGGTCGAAGCGCATCGAGAGCTCCGCGAACAGCGGATAGAGCGCCAAGATTTCGCCGGCGCCGCCCTGACCCGCCGCGGGGACGGCCGGCATCGGCGCACCGTCCAGCATCTCGGCGACGGCGAGCGCGATGCGAGGAGTGGTCGCGGCGTGACCCTCGAGAAAGTTGGCGAGCCGCGCGAAGACGATGCCGCGGACAGCGCGATCGGGCAGGTAATCGCCGAACGAGGTCGCGGCAGGGAACGGTTTGATGCGTGCGTGCAGATCACGCTCCTCGTGCGTCAGCCGGTGGCTCGCGCGCTCTCCCATCGCCGTGGTGACGCCGTAGATCACGACCGAGGGATCCTTGTCGATCAGCTCGAGGAAAGAAGCGCGGCTTTTCGCGATCTGCCGCAGAGCGTCTTCGCCGATGCGCACATTCTCCCCTTGCCAGGAGACGCGGTAGAACGCTGTGAGATTGATGTCCGAGCGGTTATGGAGAATGACGGTCAAGGGGCGGATTTTAGAATAATATCCGCGCGTGACAAGAGACGTGGTTCGCGATGCCGTGGATATCCTTGCGGGAACCCAGCAGTCCATACGGCCATTCTTGGCCCAACTGGAGAAATGCGGGGACGTGCTGCACATCGACAAGGCAGTCGATCCGTGCTTCGAGGTCTCGGCCTTCCTGTCGCTCGCCGATGCGGGCCCCGCGCTCATGTTCGATGAGGTGGTGGGTTCGCCGCTGCGGATAGCCGGGAATTTGCTCAACGGGCGCAAGCGGATCGCAGCGGCGCTCGGCGTCGAGGTGAGCGAGATCCTGCCTCGGCTGCGCGCCGCGGTCCGCGCGCCCCTGGCGCCCACCGCGGCCGCCGCCGCGCCGGTGCAAAGCGTGGTCGTTACCGAGGATCCGCTTGCCGGGTTGCCCGTGCCGCGCTTCTTCGTGCGCGAGCTGCGCCCGTACATCACGGCGGGGGCTATCATCGCGCGCGATCCCGAGAGCGGCCGCGGCAACCTTTCGTTCGCACGCCTTGCGGTGCTCGACGGCCGCCGCGCCCTGATCGGCATCGCGCCCAACCATCACCTTGCGCTATTCGCCCTGCGCGCGGCAGCGTTGGGCCGCGAGCTCGAGATCGGCGTCGTCATCGGCGCGCATCCCGCGATCCAGCTCGCCGCCTGCCTGTATCTGGGCGTGGGCGATGACGAAATGGAATGCGCCGGACGGCTGCTGGGGGAGCCCGTACGGACGGTGCGCGCGCGCTCCGTCGACCTCGATGTGCCGGCCGAGGCCGAGCTGGTGCTCGAGGGACGCATCGATGCGCGCCAGCCGATCGAGGAGGGGCTCGTATCCGAATATCACGGCCTGTACGAGGACTACGGCAGCGGATTTCTCGCGACGTTCGAGGTGCTCACGCGGCGAAGCGACGCAATCTTCCAAGTGATCGAGCCCGGCTACCACCGCGAGCACATGTATCTCGCGGCGCTGCCGATCGCCGCGGGGCTGTACGACGCGGTCGCCGCCGTGGCGCCAAGCGTGCGAGACATCGCGGTCACCGAGGCGGGCGCGGGCCGCACAGACATCGTCGTGCAGCTCTCCGCTCCACCTGCTGATCAGCCGCGCCGTGTGATCTCGGCGGTGTTCGCCGCGCTCAGCATCGCGAAGCGCGTCACCGTGGTGGACGACGACATCGATCCTTGGGATGCCGTCGCGGTCGACTGGGCTCGCACCAACCGTATGCGTCTGGAGCGCGACCTCATTCTGGTCCCGAATGCGAAAGCCGTGCGCTCGGAGCCCATGGAGGCGGGCGGCGCGGTCACCAAGGTGGGTTTCGATGCGACGGCGAAGGCGGGCGATCGCGCCGAGGGCAACGAGCGAGCGCTGCCGCCCGCCGAGGTGAGCGGCGCGGCGCGTCGGTGGCTGGCGGCGCGCCTGCCCGCCGAGCGGCGCCGGTGGCTCAAATGAACAAGCCGCGGATCGTGGTCGCGATCTCGGGCGCCTCAGGCGCGATCTACGGCATCAAGGCGCTCGAGCTGCTGCGCGCGCACGGTGCGCATGAAACGCATCTGGTGATCTCGCCCGCGGGGGCGCGCACGATCTCGGAGGAAACGGCGCTGGCGCTGCCTGAGGTCGAGGCCCTGGCCGACGTGCGGCATTCGTTTCGCGATATCGCGGCGCCGATTGCGAGCGGCTCATTTGCGGTCCACGGCATGCTGATCGCGCCCTGTTCGGCGCGCACCCTTGGCGGCATCGCGGTTTCGCTCGGCGACAATCTCATCGTGCGTGCCGCCGACGTGTGCCTCAAGGAGCGGCGGCGCCTGGTGCTGCTGTTTCGGGAAACGCCGCTCCATCTTGGGCACATCGAGCTCATGGCGAACGTCACGCGATTCGGTGCTATCGTTATGCCTCCGGTACCTGCGTTCTACACGCGTCCCGTCACGGCCGAGGACATTGCGACCCAGACCGCGGCGCGCGCACTCGAGCTCTTGGGGGTAACGGTGCCCGGGCTCAAGCGCTGGCCCGTGCCCGAGGAGTGAATCATGTCCGATTTCGATCTGGTCGTTGCCGGTAACCTCGTGCTCGCGGACCGGATCGTGGAGAACGGCTTCGTGGCGGTATCGGATGGCAAGATCGCGCTCATAGGGCGCGGCCCGCCACCCTCCGCACGCGAACAGCTCGATACCGCCGGCCAATGGGTGATGCCGGGCGTCATCGACGGTCAGGTGCATGCGAAAAGCCAGGCGAACCAGGAAGGACTTGGCCGTGCCTCACGCGCAGCCGCGGCGGGCGGCGTCACGACCATGGTGGACATGCCGTACGACGATCCGGAGCCCGTCTGGCACGGCGAGCTGCTGCGCGCCAAGATTGCCGAAGTCGAGCGGGACTGCCACGTCGATGCCGCGCTCTACGGCACCATTTCCGAGGCGCACGGCCCCACGACCATCGCGGGCTTGATCGACGCGGGCGCGTGTGCGTTCAAGTTCTCGACGTTCGAGGCCGCGCCCGGCCGCTTTCCGCGCGTCGAGGAGGACGTGCTGCACGACGCCTTCACGCAGATCGCGCCGAGCGGCCTCGCGTGCGGGGTGCACAATCAAATGCAGGAGCTCACCCGCAAGAATATCGCGCGCCTCACCGCCGAGGAGGACACCGGTTGGGATGCGTTCGGCCGGGCGCATCCGCCTCTGGTCGAGAGCTTGGCCACGGCCCTCGTCTTCGAGCTCGGCGCGATCACCGGCGCGCGCGCGCACGTGGTGCATTGCTCGCTCGCGCGCGGCTTCGAGCTCTGCGAGAGCTACAAGGCCGCGGGCCACAAGGCGAGCATCGAGACCTGCGTGCAGTACCTCATGTTGAACGGCGAGTCCGACATGAAACGCCTCGGCGCGAGGCTCAAACACTATCCGCCGGTGCGCCCGCAAGCGGAGGTCGATCGACTCTGGACCCACATCGCGGCGGGGCGCTGCGCTTTCGTGTCCTCGGATCACGTCGCTTGGGGGCTCGAGCGCAAATCGAACCCCAACATCTTCAAGAACTCGTCCGGCGGCCCCGGTCTGGAGACGCTATTGCCCGCGTTTTGGAGCGGCTGCGAGGAGCGCGGGATCTCGCCGACCCTGGTGGTCAAGATGCTCTGCGACGGCCCCGCGCGCCATTTTCTCTTGCGCGACCGCAAGGGCTCCTTCGATGTGGGCGCCGATGCCGATATCGTCGTGGCCGAGCCCGGACGATTCGTGTTCGACGCATCGAAGAGCTTGTCGGCCGTGCAATGGAGCTCGTTCGACGGCCGCGAAATGCGTATCCGTGTGGGCGCGACGTTCGTTCGCGGCCAATTGGTCTACGACGGCGCCGGCATCGTGAACAAGGCGGGCCACGGCAGGTTTCAGAGGCCCCGGCTCGAGAGCGCGGAGCGTGTGCGGTGACGGTGGGTATCGACCCCGGGCGGCTGTGGGATGACCTCATGGCGCTCGGAACCATCACCGAGCCCGATCGCCCCTACACGCGGCGAGCGTTCTCCCCGCTGTTCGATGAGGGGCGCACCTGGCTTGGCGCGCGGATGCGTGAGGCCGGATTGCGCACGCACATCGACGCGGCAGGCAACCTGGTCGGGCGCCGCGACGGCAAGAATGCATCGCTCCCGGCCATCATCGTCGGCTCGCACAGCGACTCGGTTCCCTCCGGCGGCCGCTTCGACGGCATGGCCGGCGTCGCTGCCGGCATCGCCATTGCACGGGCGCTCGCGGCGGCCGGCGTCGATCTCGAGCATCCGCTCGAAATCGTCGACTTCCTCGCCGAGGAGCCGAATGAATTTGGTCTGTCCTGCGTCGGCAGCCGCGGGATCAGCGGCTGCCTGACGGCCGAGCATCTCAAGGTCACGAACCCCAAGAACGAGACGCTCGCCGAGGCGCTGATCCGCGTCGGCGGGGACCCCGCACGGCTCGGCACCGCGCGCCGCGGCGATATCGAGGCAGCGTTCGAACTGCACATCGAGCAGGGCCCGGTTCTCGAGGCCGAATCGATCGACATCGGCGTCGTGACGGCCATCGTCGGCATTACCCGGTTCGAGATCGAGTTCAAGGGTCGCGCCGGGCACGCCGGCACGACGCCGATGCCCGGCCGCCGCGATCCACTCATAGCCGCCGCCCACATGGTCGGCTGGATCCGCGAGCGCGCCGTCTCGCTCGCCGCGCGCGGACGCGGCCATTTCGTCGCGACGGTCGGCATCATCGAAGCGCTGCCCGGCGGCAGTAACGTGATCCCCCGAAGCGCGCGTATCGTGATCGACGCACGCAGCGAGGCCAGATCCCTCATGGAGGAGTTTCGCAGCGCACTCGACCAGGAGAGCCGATCCGCGGCGGACGCGGCGAACGTAGAGCGCGGCAAGTTCGCAATCCTCTCGGATAATCTGCCGGCGGCGTGCGATGCGCACCTGCAGAAGGTGCTCGGAGAGAGCGCGGCCTCGCTCGGACTCACGAGCCGGGCGATGGCGAGCGGCGCCGGACATGACATGGCCTTCCTCGCGCAGATTGCTCCCGCGGCGATGGTCTTCATTCCCTGCAAGGAAGGACGCAGCCACACGCCCGAGGAATGGGCGAGCGCGGACGCCGTGGCGGACGGCACGCGCGTTCTCCTCGATGCGATTCTGAAGCTCGATGCCGCGCCGGCCGCGAAAGTTCTCGCCCCGCGGGGCGCCGTCTCATGAGAAACTCCGCGCCATGAGCTTTCAGATGGTGGCGCCATTTGCCTTCCTGGGTGCGGCGGCGCTGGCGTTCTGCACGCCTGGTGCGCGCGCTGCCGGTAACGAGCCGCTCGATCCCCCGCCCGCGCTCAAGGACTATGAGGCGCTCGCGAAGCTGCCGGACTGGAGCGGCGTGTGGACGCCGGTCATCAGCGACCAGGAGCGCCAGGAGCAGAGCAACCCTCCGCCGTGGAAGCCGGAGATCGCCAAGCAAATCAAGAAAATGTACGCCGAGGAGGAGGCCGGCCGGCCGTTCCCGATCATCGATCACTGTTTTCCCACCGGCATGCCGAGTTGGATGTTGATCACGCACAACGCGTTCGAGGTGTTGTTCACGCCCGGCCGCGTCACGATTCTGGGCGAGGGTGACGGCAATCGCATGCGCCGGATCTATACCGACGGACGCTCGCATCCGCCCGATCCCGACCCGAGCTTCCACGGTCATTCGATCGGCCATTGGGAGGGGGACACGCTGGTGATCGACACCGTGGCGGTGTTGCCGCAGGCGTATCTTGCGGTGAACGAGGCCGTAGGTGTCCCGAACGACGGGGACATGCACGTGGTCGAGCACTTGCACCTCTTGAACGCCGATACGCTCGCCGACGATCTCGATATCGCCGCGTCCAAGATCTTGACCAAGACCTGGCACACCACACGCAAGTATTACCGGCAGCGGGCACAGAAATACGAGATCGTCGAGGGCGTCTGCCAGCAGGGCAAGTTCATCGATGCGAAGGACGCTGACGGCCACGATGTCTTCGCACCCATCACCTTTCACGAAAACGTTCCCATAGGTCCGTCATCCAAATGAAACGTCCCTCGAGCCTCGCCGCGGCAATTGCAGCCGTCGCCGTGGGGGTTGCGGCGGCGCTGCCCGCCGCGGCTCACCATTCCTTCGCCACTTACGACCGCACCAAGACCCAGACCATCAAGGGCACGGTGAAGACATTCCAGTGGACGAACCCGCATTGCGTCCTTTGGGTGGTGATCCAGGCTCCGGGCGGCGGCGAGCCGCAGGAGTGGTCCATCGAGACTACGAGCCCCGGCGTACTCACCCGCTCGGGCTGGACGCGCCACTCGCTCAGTCCCGGCGACCGCGTGAGCGTCGAGTTCAATCCCTTGCGCGACGGCTCGCACGGCGGCGGCCTCAACTCGGTAACGCTGCTCGATACCGGCCAGACGCTCAAGGCGGGCTTCGGCGAGGAGAAACCGGAGCTCAAGTGACGGAATAAGCTAGAGCAGGTCCCTGAGCCGATAGTAGAGCATCGCGAGCACGAGGGACGGGCGGCGCAGCAGCGCTCCGCCCGGAAAGTCGCGATGCGGCAGCCGGGCGAACACGTCGAAGCGCTCCGCCGTTCCCGCGACCGCCTCGGCGGCGAGTTTGCCGGCGAGCGCCGTAAGCGACATGCCGTGCCCCGAGAAGCCTTGCAGATAGAAGACGTTGGGCGCTAGCCGACCGAAATCGGGCGCGCGGCTCATGGTGATGTCGAGGTAACCACCCCACGCGTAGTCTACCTTGAGATCGGCCGTCTCCGGAAAGACACGCACCAGGCGCCGGCGCATGGATTCCGCGAGGCGCGGCGGCTCGAGTGCGCTGTAGCTCACGCGCCCGCCGAACAGCAGCCGCTTATCGGCGGAGAGCCGGAAATAATCCAAGATCCAGTTGATGTCGGCGACCGCCGCATCGCTTGGCAGGAGCGCGCGGGCGAGCGCGGGCGGCAACGGCTGCGTTGCGATGATGTAGGTGCCGACGCCGAGGATGCGCCGCGCGAGCGCGGGCGCAAGCGAGCCGATATACGCGTTGGCACAGAGCACCAGGTGCCGGCAGCGCAGCGTCCCCTGCGCGCTGCCCACGACCACTTCCGCACCGTCCTGGTACTGAAGCGCCTGGGTGTCCTCGAAAATCTGCACGCCCGCCTGCTCGGCGGCGCGCGCCAGCCCCTGGGTGTATTTGAGCGGGTGCAGATGTCCGCTGCGAGTGTCGATGAGCCCGCCCAGGTAGCGCTCGCTGCGCACGTGCGCCTGCAGCTCGCGCCGATCGAGCAGCCGGACCGATTCGTAGCCGTATTCCCCTCGCAACTCCTCGACCCATCTACTGAGCTCCACGAGATGCCCCGGCTTGGTCGCGACATGCACGTGGTTCGGCTTGTAGTCGCAGTCGATGCCATGGCCGCGGATCAGCGCCTGGGTCAAGTCGAGCGCTTCGATCGACAGGTCGAACAGGCGGTGTGCGTCGTCGCGTCCCACCTCGGCCGCGAGCGCCTCCTGGCCGGGGGCGAGCCCGAAAATGGTCTGGCCGCCGCTGCGCCCGGAGGCACCATAGCCGACGACGTGTGCCTCGAGAAGCGCGACTTTGAAGCCGCGCTGCGCGAGATGCAGCGCTGCCGAGCAGCCGGAGATCCCGCCTCCCACCACGGCGACGTCGGCCCGCACCTCGCCGGCGAGCGCCGCGCGCCGCGCCGTGGGACCGTTGCTCGAGGCGGCGTAATAGGATTGGGCGGGGGGAAGATTCAGGCGCACTTTCGGGGTTCGGAGGAGTCGAACTGTTTAAGATCTTATAGCTATTGACAGGATTTGATGCCTATGAGCGTAGCGGGAAATTTGCGCCCAAGGCAAGATTAACGCGCTGCAACATATGCCGCTAAGTGCCGGAAATGCCTAAATCTTAACCGATTTTCGAGCATCGCTCGGGACGATTCCGCCCGGGTATGGTGTAATACACTCGTTTATTAAGCCTGGTCGTCTACCTAGGCGTTTAATATTTTAAACATGTCTCGCTTGCCCGTCATCGGAATTCCTGCCGATCGCCGGCTGTGTGGTAACCATTACTTTCACATGGTCGGCGAGAAGTACCTCGACGCCGTCGCCCTCGGGGCGAGCGCGCTGCCGGTGCTGATTCCCGCGCTCGGACCCGAGCTCGATCTATCTGCACTACTCGAGGTTTGCGACGGGCTTTTGCTGACGGGCAGCGCCTCGAATGTCGAACCACATCACTATGGAGGCCCGGCGAGCACGCCGGGAACGCTACATGATCCAAGTCGGGACGCTACGACGCTTCCGTTGATCCCGCGTGCGGTCGCGGCCGGTTTGCCGGTGCTGGCGATTTGCCGAGGATTCCAAGAAATGAATGTCGCGTACGGCGGCACCTTGCATCAGCGGCTGCACGAGGTCAGCGGGTACGCCGACCATCGTGAAGACGAATCGATGCCGCTCGACGTGCAATACGGACCTGCTCACGAGGTTCTCCTGGAGCCCGGAGGAACGCTGCGAAAAATCGCCGGACGGGATCGCCTGCAAGTCAACTCCCTTCATTGGCAGGGCGTGGACACGCTCGGGGACGATCTCTTGGTCGAGGCTCGCGCACCGGATGGCGTCATCGAGGCGTTCAGGGTTGCCGACTCGCCGGGCTTCGCCCTCGGTCTGCAATGGCACCCGGAGTGGCAGTTCGAGGATAACGCGTTTTCCCGTGCGCTGTTTGCCGCGTTTGGCGAAGCCAGCCGGCAGCGCGCCGCAGGTACAAGGTGAAGTTATGGCAAGTACGATTCAGCAGTTCCTGAAAGAGCATGGCATTTCGGAAGTCGAGGCGATCATCCCCGACATGGCGGGCATCGCTCGAGGGAAGCTCATGCCCGCCGAGAAATTCGCGGAAGAAGAAGGGATGCGCCTGCCCGAAGCGATCTTCCTGCAGACCGTCACCGGCGATTACCCGGAGGATCAGAGCGCGATGAATCCCTCCGATATCGACATCGTGCTCAAGGCCGATCCGAAGACGGTGCGCGTGGTTCCGTGGGCCGCAGAGCCGACCGCCCAAGTCATTCACGATTGTTTCTACGGCGACGGCCGTCCGGTGACGATGGCGCCGCGCTACGTATTGCGGCGGGTGCTCGATCTGTACGAGGCTCACGGCTGGGAGCCGGTGGTCGCCCCGGAGCTCGAATTCTTTCTGGTCGAGCCGAACATCGATTCCGACTACCCGCTGAAGCCGCCGGTAGGCCGGTCCGGACGCCCGGAAATCGGCCGCCAGGCCTACAGCATCGCGGCGGTCAACGAGTTCGATCCTTTGTTCGACGACATGTATTCGTTCTGCGAGGCGCAGGACATCGAGATCGACACGCTGATCCATGAATCCGGCGCCGCTCAGATGGAGATCAACCTTCTGCACGGCTACCCGATGGCGCTCGCCGACCAAGCGTTTCTCTTCAAGCGCACCGCCCGCGAAGCGGCGATGCGCCACAAGATGTACGCGACTTTCATGGCAAAGCCGATGGCGAAGGAGCCGGGCAGCGCGATGCATCTGCATCAGAGCGTGGTTGACGTGAGAACCCGCAAGAACATCTTCTCGAACGCCGACGGCTCGCCCTCCTCGCTCTTCTTTGGGCATATCGCCGGGCTGCAAAAGTATTTGCCGGGGGCGATGTCGCTGTTCGCGCCGAACGTGAACAGCTACCGGCGCATCAGCCGCTATTCGTCGGCGCCGATCAACGTGCACTGGGGATACGACAATCGCACCGCCGGCTTACGGGTGCCGATGTCGGGCGCGGAGGCCCGGCGCGTGGAGAACCGGGTGGGCGGCGCGGACGCGAACCCCTACCTCGCGATCGCCGCTTCGCTCGCCTGCGGCTACCTCGGGATGGTGGAGGGTATGAAACCCTCCGAGCCGATCTCGGGAAGCGCCTACGACCTTGCCATTGCGCTCCCGCGCACGCTCGCCGAGGCGCTGCGGCTGCTGCGCGAGTCGAAGCCGCTGGTGGACGTGTTCGGCGACCGCTTCGTGCTCGCCTATACCGCCGTCAAGGAAGCCGAGTACGAGACCTTTGCGCAAGTCATCAGCTCCTGGGAGCGCGAGCACCTGCTCTTGAACGTCTAGCCCCCGACAGCAGCCCCAGCGCGTGCGGCACTTCCCGTGTGCACTTTCAGTGCGACGCTTCCCGCGCGGCACTTCCCGCGCGGCACTTCCCGTGTGGCACTTTCAGTGCGACGCTTCCCGCGCGGCTCTGTCCCCGGGCGCCGGGCTGCGATATAAAGGGCGCTCGCAACAATCAAGGGGTCGCATTTGATGTGGGGATCTGCGCTCGTGGGACGAGGGGCGGCGATTTTGACGCTTGGTTTCCTGTCTTTGTTGAGCGCTTGCGGGGGGGCTAAGCAGAGTCCGGGCCCCGAGGCGGCGTCCGCCAAACTTCTGAATCTCTACATCTGGTCGGATTACCTGGCGCCGAATACGCTGTCCGACTTCGAGAAAGAAACCGGCGTCAAGGTCAACGTCGCTTACTACGATTCCAACGAGACGCTGGAGACGAAGCTGCTCGCCGGCGCAAGCGGCTACGACGTCGTGGTGCCGACCTCGTCATTTTTCGAGCGTCAGATCAAGGCTGGGGTCTATTTGACGCTCGACAAATCCAAGCTCCCCAATCTCAAGAACATGGATCCGCAGCTCATGGGGCGGGTCGCGCTGCACGATCCGGACAATGCCCATGGCGTCATCTACATGTGGGGCACCAACGGCATCGGTTACAACGAAAAGATGGTGAGGGAGCTGATGCCGGATGCCCCGCTCGACAGCTGGCGGCTGATCTTCGACCCCGCCGTCGCCTCCAAGGTCGCCAAGTGTGGCATCAGCGTGCTCGACACGCCGGCCGATATGGTGCGCCTCGCGCTCTCCTATCTCGGGCGCGATCCCAATTCAGACAAGCCCGAGGACATCGCCGCGGTCGAGGACATGCTCCTCAAGATCCGCCCCTACATCCGCAACATCAACTCCTCGGAATACATCGAGGCGCTCGCGAACGGCGATCTGTGCATTGCAGTGGGCTATAACGGCGACGTGCTGCAAGCCCGCGACCGCGCGCGCGATGCCGGCAAAGGCATCGAGATCAAGTATGCAGTCCCGAAGGAGGGTTCGATTCTCTGGTTCGACATGCTGGCGATCCCGAAGGATGCGCCCCATCCGGATAGCGCCTATGCCTTCATTAACCACATGATGGATCCGAAAGCCGTCGCCGAGGTCAGCAACTTCAAGCGTTTCGCCAACGCCAACCTGGCGGCACAGCCGTACGTGCTCGACTCCGTCAAGAACGACCCCGCCATCTACCCGCTGCCCGAAGTGCGTGACAAGCTCAAGATCCAGCTTGCGGATTCGGCCGACGAGACCCGCGTGATCACCCGGCTCTGGCAAAAGTTCAAGACGGGTCAATAGCGCATGGCCAACTCAGGTGGGGCGGCCAAGGCCGCGCCGTGGCAGGACCCGAGCGCGCGACCGTACGTCGAGATCGAACGGGTCACGAAAACGTTCGGCGATTTCAAGGCAGTCGACGACGTCAGCCTCAAGATCTACAAGGGCGAGATTTTCTGCTTGTTGGGCGCCTCGGGGTGCGGCAAGACCACGCTGTTGCGCATGCTCGGGGGCTTCGAGACCCCGACCTCCGGGCGGATAGTGATCGACGGCGAGGACATGACGGGCGTACCGCCTTACGAGCGGCCCGTCAACATGATGTTTCAGTCGTACGCGCTCTTTCCGCACATGAACGTCGAGCAGAACGTCGCTTTCGGGCTGAAGCAGGATCGTGTGCCGAAGCGCGAGATCGTCGAACGCGTCGCGACCATGCTCGAGCTGGTCAAAATGAGCAGCTTCGCCAAGCGCAAGCCGCACCAGCTGTCGGGCGGCCAGCGCCAACGGGTGGCGCTTGCGCGCTCGTTGGTCAAGCGACCGAAGGTGCTGCTGCTCGATGAGCCGCTCGGGGCGCTCGACAAGAAGCTGCGCGAGCACACGCAGTTCGAGTTGATCGGCCTGCAGGACAAGCTCGGCGTGACGTTCCTCGTGGTCACGCACGATCAGGAAGAGGCGATGACGCTCGCGAGCCGCATCGGCGTCATGGACCATGGCGAGATCGTCCAGGCCGGAACGCCGCCCGAGATCTACGAGTTCCCGTCCTCAAAGTTCGTCGCGGATTTCGTCGGTTCGGTGAACATGTTCGAGGGCAAGCTCCTCGAGGACGAGCCCGAGTACGTGCGCATCGGCTCCCCGGAGCTCGGCTCCACCATCTACGTGAGCCATGGAATCAGCGCGGCTCCCGAGGCCACCGTGTGGGCGGCGATCCGTCCCGAGAAGATTTTCATGTCGACGGCCCCGCCCGCAGGCACCGGCCAAGGCGACGACAATCTGGTGCGCGGAGCGGTGCAGGACATTGCCTATCTCGGCGACCTGTCTATCTATCTGGTCAAGCTCGCGACCGGGAAGGTCGTGCGCGTCACGCAACCGAATACCTCGCGCCATGCCGAGGCGATCACCTGGGATCAGCAGGTGTACCTCTCTTGGGATGCGTCGAGTCCGGTGGTCGTGACCCGATGAGTCGATGAAATCCCTGCGCCCGTTGAGCAAGATCGGCGTCTCGGGGCGCGGTCTGGTGGTGACGCTGCCTTACCTGTGGCTGCTGCTGTTCTTCGTCGTCCCGTTCATCATCGTCCTCAAGATCTCCTTCTCCGACATCGATCTGGCGATCCCGCCCTACAAGCCGCTGATCGAATGGATCGGGAAGAATTCGCTCGCGATCAAGGTCAACTTAAACAATTACGCCTTCCTGTTCACGGATCCGCTCTACATCCACGCGTTCTTGAATTCGATCAAGGTTGCGTTCATCTCGACGCTTTTGTGCTTAATTATAGGCTACCCGATCGCGTACGGCATCGCGCGCTCGGCCTCGACGACCCGCAACGTGCTGCTTCTGCTGGTGGTGCTGCCGTTCTGGACCTCGCTGTTGCTGCGGGTGTACGCGTGGATCGGCCTCTTGAAGGCGAACGGCGTCATCAACAACGGGCTTATCTGGCTCGGCATCATCCATGAGCCGCTTACCATGCTCTATACGCCGTTCGCGATGTACGTCGGCATCGTCTACTCGTACCTGCCGTTCCTGATACTGCCGCTCTACGCCAATCTCGAGAAAATGGACTGGCAGCTGCTCGAGGCCGCGGAGGATCTCGGCTGCCGGCCGTGGCAGGCGTTCTACAAGATCACCCTGCCGCTGTCGCGCAACGGCATCCTCGCGGGCTCGATGCTGGTGTTCATTCCCGCGGTCGGCGAGTTCGTGATCCCGGCGCTTCTCGGCGGCCCCAATGCACTGATGATCGGACGGGTGCTATGGGATGAGTTCTTCTCGAACCGCGCCTGGCCGGTGGCGAGCGCCGTGGCCATCCTGCTTCTCGTCCTGCTGGTGCCGTTCATGATGTGGTACCAGAGCGTGCAGGCGCGCGAATCGGCGGGTACTCGATGAATTACCGCCGCTCGTATTTCATCGTCACCTGCCTCGCGTTTGGATTCGCGTTCCTCTACGTCCCGATCCTGTCCATGGTGGTGTTCTCGTTCAACGCATCGAAGCTCGTCACGGTCTGGGATGCGGCCAACTCACCCACGCTGAAATGGTACTACTCGCTGCTGCACAACGAGGAGATCCTGGACGCCGCCTGGATCTCGCTCAAGGTAGCAGTGATCAATGCGTCCGGGGCCGTGATCCTCGGAACTCTAGCGGGTTTCGGGCTCGCGCGCTTCTCGCAGTTCCGCGGCCGCTTTACTTTGAACGCGATGACCACGGCGCCCTTGGTCATGCCCGAGGTGATCACCGGGTTGTCGCTGCTGCTTCTGTTCGTCGCGCTCGAGCAGCTGATCGGCTGGCCGGCGGGCCGCGGACTCACCACCATGACCATCGCGCACATGACCTTCTCGATGGCCTATGTCACCGTAGTGGTGCAGTCGCGCATGGCGACCTTCGATACGGCCCTCGAAGAGGCCGCCATGGACCTCGGCGCGCTGCCTGTCAAGGTGTTCTTCGTCATCACGCTGCCCATCATTTTCCCGGCGATCCTCTCCGGATGGCTCCTGGCATTCACGCTCTCCTGGGACGATCTGGTGATCTCGAGCTTTACCTCCGGCCCCGGATCGAGCACGCTGCCGATGGTGGTGTTCTCGAAGGTTCGGCTCGGCGTGAGCCCCGAGATCAATGTGCTGGCGACGCTCACCATCGCGGTCGTGACGATGATGATCGTGGGAGTGAGCTTTTGGCTGTCGCGCGCCGCTAGAATCGAAAAGGCCGCGGACTGATATTTCGGGCGCCGCAAAACTTCTACCGGACGCCAAACTTTTACCGGACCGCCCAGTCCTAGGTTAGGGCTGCGGCACACCGGAATCTTGGGAGAGTAGGGATGGGTTTACGTTTCTTTGCAATTGTCGCATTGGCCGCGTGGGTGGCCACGACGCCATCCTCAGCCGTCTCTACTTCGCGGCCGAACGGCCTGCACCCCGCGGCGGCCTCGGGCGGCGCACATCTGCTCGTGGTCGGCAGCCGCAGCGCCGCGCAGCGCCGCGGCGCCGCTAGCGCGAAATTGGACTCGATTCTCGCGGATCTGTCGCGGCACGCGGCACTTGCTCGTCCCGGCCATGTGCTCGAGGATCTGCATTCCATGAGCCCGGCCGCGCGGTTCGCGCAGGTTTCCGCAACGGCGCCGCCCTTGGTGCTGATCGATGCCGTGTCGCGCGGCGATCCACAGGAGTTGAAATCGGCACTGATCGGTATTGGACTCGAGCGCGCCGCGCTGTACTCGAATGATGTGGGCGGCTGGCTGCCGGTCAACCAGATCGAGGCCGCCGCCGCTCGCAGCGAGGTCGTTTCCGTCCGCGCCGCAATGCCACGACCTCGCTCCTTCGGGCCCGTGGCGACTCAGGGCGACTATGCAGAGGCCGGTAGCGTGGTGCGTGCCGACTATCCAACCCTGACCGGTAGCGGTGTCACCGTCGGCGTGCTCTCCGACAGCTTCAATTGCTATGCCGTGTACGCCGAAGCCAGCAGCCACGTGCCGGTTTCGGGAAATCAGGGCTACGCGTCCAACGGCTTTACCGCCGACTACGCCACGGATGTATCGACCGGTGCGCTGCCGTCGGGCGTGGATGTGCTTGCAGAACCTTACTCTTCGGTACCGTCCGCTGCGGGCGACTGCCTGGCCTACGGTGCACCCACGCGGCCGCCGTTCAGCGACGAGGGCCGGGCGATGTTGCAGATCGTGCACGCGGTCGCCCCGGGGGCGAGTCTTGCGTTCTACACGGCGGAAGACAGCGAGGCGGATTTTGCCACCGGCATCGGCGCGCTCGCGGCCGCAGGCGCTACCGTCATTGCCGACGATGTCGGTTATTTCGACGAGCCTTTCTTTCAGGACGGAATCGTGGCTCAGGCGGTCGATGCCGTCGAAGCGAAGGGTGTGGCGTACTTTTCCGCTGCCGGCAACGACGGAACTCTGTCCTATGAAAACACTGCACCCAGTTTCACCGCAATGTCGAGCAGCGGATCGAATGCAGGCGAGCATTTGCTGAACTTCGATACGAGCGGAGCAACCGACACCACGACGTTGCCGGTGACCATTCCGGCGATTCCGCCGGGCGATTTCCTCGCGGTGGTGGTGGAATGGGATCAGCCCTACGTGACCGGCGCACCGGGAAGCCCAGGGGCGAGCAGCAGCATCGATCTGTGCATCACCGGCGGGACCGGCAGCGACACGATCACCGACTACGACGGCAACGCTGCAAGCTGCACGGGACCGAATGCGCTCGGAGCCGACCCGTACCAGATCATGATCATCGGTAACCCGGCCAATGCAGCAGGAAACACCAAGCAGCAGAACCTTAACATAGTGGTCGGGCTGGCCAGCAATTCCCAAGGCACGGTAGCGCCCGGCCGCATCATCGTCTCGGTCGAGGACGATGGATTGGGCAGCAGCATCACCTCGTTCGCGACCAACAGCGCGACCATCCAGGGACATCCGGGCGCCGCCGGCGCCGCGGCCGTGGGCGCCGCCTTCTATTTCGATACGCCGCGGTGCGGCACGACGCCCGCAACGCTCGAGTACTTCTCGTCGGCCGGCGGCGCCCCCATACTCTTCGACACTTCAGGCGTGCGGCTCACCGAGCCGCTGGTTCGCCAGAAGCCGGACTTCGTCGGTCCCGACGGCGTCAACAACACATTCCTCGGATTCACCCTGGCGTCGGGCGGATATACCGGCTCGAACGGGTTGCTGAAGACCTCGATCAGCGAATGCCAGAATGACCCCGGCTATCCGAATTTCTTCGGCACCTCGGCCGCGACGCCGCATGCGGCCGGCATCGCGGCTCTAATGCGGCAAGCGAACCCCACGGTCACGCCGGCCAAGATCTACGGCGCGCTGCGCTCGAGTGCGTTGCCGATGAGCGGCACCACCCCCAACTTCGAGTCCGGATACGGATTCATTCAGGCGGATACCGCGCTGGTGGTGCCGACGCTCGCGTTGACGGCGGCCTCCGTCCGGCTCGGCAGTTCGGCGACGCTCACCTGGTCGTCGATCCATGCGGCGAGCTGCAATGCCTCGGGCGGCTGGAGCGGGGTGCAGGCGACCGCCGGCAGCGTAGTGCTGACGCCGAGCGCAGCAGGAACCCAGACCTATACCCTCGCCTGCTCCGACGCGTTCGGCGTAGCGGCCGCCGCTTCGACGACGCTGACGGCCACTTCGGGAGCTGCGCCCGAGAAGCCGAATTTGAACCTCGCCTCCTCGTCGGTGGCAGTCGGCAAATCGACCACCATCGCATGGGACTCCGACGGCGCGACCAGCTGCACGGCGTCGGGGAGCTGGACTGGAACGCTCGCTGCGAAGGGAAGCATGACGATCAAGCCTACGGCAGTGGGCACCCTGACGTACACGCTCACCTGCAGCAATCTCGGCGGCGCGTCGACGCCGGCTTCGGTCGTTCTGACCGTCACGCCGGCGCTGGCGGTTCCTGCGACGCCCATGCTGACCCTGGGCGTGGCTACCGTTGAGGCCGATACCAGCACCACGGTAACGTGGACCTCGGTGAATGCGACCTCCTGCACGAGTTCCGGAAACGCGAATGCACTCGGTGCGGGTTGGTTCAGCGGTACCGTGGCGCCGAGCGGAACCTTCACCATCACTCCTGTCGCGACAGGCACCTATACCTATACTCTGTTCTGCACGAATGCGGCGGGCAATTCGCCCACGACGGCGGCGTCGCTGGTGGTCACATCCTCGAACCAGGTCGGCGGCGGCGGTGCGATCGATGAGCTGATGTTGGCGGCGTTGGCCGCGCTCATTTTGGCTCGACGGCATGTCGGCGTACGGGCACTGCCTCGGCAATCCCGTCGACCGCACGAGGAGGGTGAGGACGCCGAGACGGGCTAGACGAGGACTCGCTCGATGCCGCCCGTATTCGCGCGGCGCACGTAGTCGGGCAACCAGTCGGCGCCGAGCAGATGTTTCGCGATCTCGACCACGATGTAGTCCGCGTCGAGCCCCGCATCATCGTTGAAGCGCTTCAGCCCCTGCAGGCATGAAGGGCAGGAGGTGAGGACCTTGACCTCGCCCCGGTGGCCGTCCGCGCGCAGCTGCTCGACACCGCTCAAGATCTCTTCCTCCTTGCGAAAGCGCACCTGAGTCGATACGTCGGGCCGCGCCAGGGCCAAGGTCCCTGATTCCCCGCAGCAACGGTCGCTCCGCGTCACCAAACCATTCCGCGTGCTGTTCATGAGCGTGTTGACCACCGTCAGCGGGTCATGCTTCTTCATCGGCGAATGGCAGGGGTCGTGATACATGTAGCGCGTCCCCGTGACGCCCTCGAGCCGTACGTCTTTCTCCATCAGATACTCGTGGATGTCGACGATCTTGGAGCCGGGAAAGATCTGGCCGAATTCATAGCCTTGCAGCTGATCGAAGCATGTCCCGCAGCTCACGACCACCGTCTTGATGTCGAGGTAGTTGAGCGTGTTGGCAACGCGATGAAACAGCACGCGGTTGTCGGTGATGATTTTCTCGGCTTTCGCGAACTCGCCCGCGCCGCGCTGAGGGTAGCCGCAGCACAGATATCCGGGGGGCAGCACGGTTTGCACGCCGACATGCCAAAGCATGGCCTGGGTCGCGAGCCCGACCTGCGAGAACAGGCGTTCCGATCCGCATCCCGGAAAATAGAATACGGCCTCCGACTCGCTCGTGGTGTTCTTGGGGTCGCGGATGATCGGAACGTACTTGCGGTCCTCGATGTCGAGAAGTGCCCGCGCAGTGCGTTTCGGGAGCCCGCCCGGCATGCGCTTGTTGACGAAGTGGATCACCTGCTCCTTGAGTACCGGCTTGCCGGTGGTCGCGGGCGGATGCCGCGTCTGCGCGGTGGTCCAAGGTTTGAGCGCCCGATTCGCGAGCCGCTGCAACCGGTAGCCCCAATCGATCATCAGCTTGCGCGCCAGCCTGACGGTGCGGGGATTGGTGGCGTTCAAGAAAAACATCGAGGCCGCCGTGCCGGGATTGAAGCGCTTCTTGCCCATGCGTCGCAACCAGTCGCGCAGCATCATCGACACGTTGCCGAAATCGATGTCGACGGGGCAGGGGGATGAGCACTGGTGGCATACGGTGCAATGGTCGGCGACATCGGCGAGCTCATCCCAGTGTTGGATGGCGATTCCACGCCGCGTCTGCTCCTCGTAGAGGAATGCTTCGATTAGGAGGGAGGTCGCGAGGATCTTGTCGCGGGGCGAGTAGAGCAGATTCGCGCGCGGCTCGTGGGTCGCGCAGACCGGTTTGCATTTCCCGCAGCGCAGGCAATCCTTGATCGCGTCCGAGATCGAACTGATGTCGGACTTCTGCATGATCAGCGATTCGTGGCCCATGAGGCCGAAGCTCGGTGTATACGCCCGTCGTAGATCGCTCCCCGCCATGAGCTTGTGCCTGTTGAAGTGCCCCTCCGGATCCACGCGCTCCTTGTATGACCGAAAAGCGGCGAGCTCCGCCTCGGTGAGGTGCTCGAGCTTCGTGATGCCGATGCCGTGTTCGCCCGAGATCACGCCGTCGAGGCTGCGCGCGATGCGCATGATGCGTGCGACCGCGCGGTTCGCGGTTTGCAGCATTCTGTAATCATCCGAGTTGACCGGAATGTTGGTATGCACGTTCCCGTCGCCGGCATGCATGTGCAGAGCGATGAAGATGCGCCCGTGCAGCACGCGCCGGTGCACGGCGTCGCAGGCGGCGAGGATCGGGGCCGCGGCGGCGCCGACGAAGAGATGCTCGAGTTCGGCGCGCAGCTCCTGTTTCCAGCTCACCCGGATGCCTCGGTCCTGAAGCCGCTCGAATACCGTTCCCGCGGCGCCTTCGGGAAGCGCGGCGCCCAGCGCCTTGAGCTGCGCCCGCACCGCACCCAACGGCGCATCGAGCGCCTCGAGGAGCCCCCGCCAGCGCGCCCGCACGCGCGCGATGAGCGCGCGGGCCTCCTCGCGCCGCTCGGGGAGCGGGCTGTCGGCGCCGCCCGAGTCCGCGCCTTCGAAGTAACGCTCGAGCTCGTCGGCCAGCTCGACCTTGTTCTGGATGGACAGCTCGATATTGATGTGCTCGATCGCATCGGTGTACTCGCCCAGGCGTTCGAGCGGAATGACCACATCTTCGTTGATCTTGAAGGCATTCGTGTGCTTGGCGATGGCCGCGGTCTTGGCCCGATCGCGCCAGAATTGCTGGCGCGCCGCGGCTCCCACGGCGATGAACCCCTCGCCCGCACGCAAGTTTGCGAGCCGAACCACCTCCGAGGCGGTGGCTGCGACCGCGGCGGGATCCTTGCCGGCGATGTCGCCGAGCAGGATCATCTTGGGCAGCGCACCGCGCTTCGATTTGGTGCTGTAGCCGACAGCCTTCAGGTAGCGCTCATCCAAATGCTCGAGACCGGCGAGAGTGGTCCCGGTCCGCGAGGTTTCTGCATCGAGATAGCGCTTGATCTCTACGATGGCGGGAATGGCATCGCGCGCCTGGCCGAAGAACTCCAGGCACACCGTGC
>Ga0182030_10008836_pt1 | contig 20756 bp, 19 predicted proteins | sample 812S3MmetaG_FD_121299 | JGI IMG/M metagenome (GOLD analysis project Ga0182030, IMG submission 121299) | Permafrost microbial communities from Stordalen Mire, Sweden - 812S3M metaG (Illumina Assembly) | ecosystem: Environmental > Terrestrial > Soil > Wetlands > Permafrost | place: Sweden...
GGGCCCGATTTGATGGCGCGATCTTTGGGTTTTTTTGGCTTCCTTGCGGTTTGAGGGCCACATTTTTGCGTCGGCGGCTTGAATAATTGGGAATCGGACTGCGCCACCTGTCTCGTTGGCGTTCCGTTTGCAGTGCCTCCGCTCTGGCTCGTTATCGGCGATTCCTGGTTGTGCGTTAGGTTCTTCCCAATTGAAAACCGACACGGTAGGTCTGTCGACCTGCGCCCCCCGGCTGCTCACACTGCTAATGCCTCCGACATCACGCGATAATGATCGGCCGGGATGACCGCTTGCAACGCTCGATTACCTGTATGATGTTGAATACCAACGCGTTATGCACGGAACAAGCCGATTTTAAGAAGTTGTGATCACCCTCGAAAATGGTGTTGGGATGGCCTTTTCCGACAGCGGGGTAAAGCGACATTATGGCCGCTTTGGGTCCCGGTGCCGGCAGGGATTCTCTGTGCCCGCCGCCGCGTTTTGTTTGCCTTTGAACCATGGTTCAAATAACGATGCAGTAACGGGGTATTCTCTGTGGCCGCTGCCGCGCTTTGTTTGCCCGCTGGCAGGCGATTGGAGATGCGTGGGCCTGGCTCGTTATTGGCGCTTCCGCTTTGTACATTAGGTGCTTCCCAATTGAAAACAAACACTGTGGGTCGGTCATCCTGCCAACCCGGCGCTCTCACAGTTCTAATGCCTCCGACATCATGCGCTAATCATCGGCCGGGATAACCGCTTGCAACCCTCGATCAACTATAAGATGTTGCATATCAAGTCTTTATGCATGGAACCGGCCTATTTTCCAAGGTTGCGATTACCGGCGAAAAGGCTGTCGGTATGGCCTTTTCCGACAGCAGGGTAAAACGGAAACTCTGGCCGCTTTGTTCATGGTCTGGACAGCGCTCCCCGGTGCCGGTCACACGGGGCGGTGGCGTCGAGGAAATTCTCATTCTTACGGCGTGGATGGGCATAGCTTGCCTGTTATTCGAGCGGTCAACACAGTCTCGGCCGGAATTCGCTTCCTTTTTAGGCGCGGCCTTCCCAGGCGTTGACAAGCTCTTGGCCAAGGCGCGGCCATGCGCCCAGGCAGGTTTCCTCGTCAATCAAGCCCTCGCGCGTGAATTCCGATTGGGCGATCTTGAGCAGATCGGCCAGGTGCATCTCTTCCGTGGCGAAGGCTGCGGGGCTGCCGTCCAGCGCGATGTCGGCCGCCTCGCCCTTTTCGTCCAGCATGGAATACATCCGGGCCTCAATGGATCCAGACACGGGCAGGGACCAGACGTTGACGGGCAGTTTGCTGTTGATGCGGTGGGCGCGGTCCACGGCTTGGCGCATGAGGTCGAGCGCCCAGTCGGGAGCGAACAGGATGACGTTGTTGCACTTTTCAAACGAAAAGCCTTCGGCGCAGGCTTTCAGGCCGGCGAGGAGGACGGGGTTGGCGGAGGGGGTGAGACTTGAGACTTGAGACTTGAGACCTGAGACCTGAAGGCCCCGCTTGAAGTTGGCGGCGAGTTGGGCGCGCAGTTTCTGGCTGATGCGGCCGTCGAGAACGTCGTGGGGGATGTTGGCTTCGGCCAGGTAGCCGTGCAGGACATCGAGCGGTTCGTGGAAGGGGCTGAAGATGATGACTTGCTCCCCGCGCTCTAGCACGCCGCGGACGATCTCCAAGCAGGCGCGGACCTTGGGGGTGAAGGATTTTGCGCTGCGCACCCGGCCCAAGGATTCGCTGCCGGGCGCGGCTGCGGCGGCGCGCAGGGCCATGAGCTTGGCACCGACAGCAGGCAGTCCGCGGCGGTCGTAAGCGGCTGTTTGCAGGTGGTGCTGATAGACCCGGGCCTGTTCCACGCCCATCGGCACGGTGACCGTGTGGTAGATCTTCGGCACGATCTCCTGCTCCGGGATGTCGCACTTGCGCCGGCGCAGGACGACGGGGGCAAGGATGGTCCGGAGTTTGTGGATGTTGGTGATCTCGGCGATGGGGACTCCGGAAGGATGAGACTTGGGACTTGAAACTTTAGGGTTGAGAAGTGACCGGAGGGTTGGCGGCCGGGCGGGCTTGGCGGTGATGGAGTGGACTTGGAAGTCGTCAGAAAAGGCTGAGGGCTGGGGCTTGAGACCTGAAGCCTGACATTGAGGGCCGTAAGGCCAGCGGTCGTTGGGAGCATCCAGGGCGTTGCAGGCCCAGGCGGCGAGGAATTGGATGTCAGGGAGGCGGTTCTTTACCGGGGTGCCGGTGAGGACGAGGCGGTAGCGTGGGTTGAGCGACCGGACGCCAAGGCCGATGATGGTGTCGTCGCCTTTGATCCGGACACCTTCATCTATGGCGACGGCTGTGAAGTGGCCGTCCATCAGGGCGGCGAGCGACGGCTTGGAAAACTTCTCCGGCTGGGTGAGGGCGAGATGCCGGCACATCGCCAAGCCCTCCGCAGGTGTTGGTGCGTTGACGCCGAAGAAGTTTGTGTAGGCGCGGATGGCGGGATCAGACATGGGGCCATCCGGGATCTGCGGCAGGATTTGGAATTTATTGAGGGCGATCTCCGTGTAGCTAGAAATGTAGAAGCCCGGGCGCAGGCGGCCGCTGTTGGCTGCGAGCATCGCGGAGAATTCATCCTGGTTGTGAATGCGGGTCACGATCGGGGCGGCGGCGCCGAAGAGCGACTGGTAATCGGCGAGCATCTGGTCGTGAAGGCCCCCTGGCGCAACGATTAGGACTGGGGCGGCGGGAGTGAGGGGACCTGGATTTGAACAGGAGGGCGCAGAGGACGCGGAGGTTGAGGATTGGGAATGCAAGCCAACCTTTAGGAGTGCCCAAGCAATTGCCATGGGGGTTTTTCCGACCCCGCAATCACCGCCGTACACCACGCCGTCAGGGATGGCCATACGGGAAAGGTCGTCGAGTTGGAATGGCTTCCAATGGAAATTGGAGGCGAGCATTTGCTCGAAGTATTTCAAGAATTGGAGGTTCCATTCGTAGAGCGCAGGGTTTGCCTGGGCGATGTCGGGCGGCGGGATGATGTCGAAATGCTCAACGAGCGCCTCCAACGCAAGGTGGTGATGGAGGCGGCTCCCTGCTTGGTCCAACCTTGCCAGGGCGGTGCGAAGAGACGCGGGGAGATCGGCGAACGCCGGTTCGCCGCTACGCGCCAGTTCGGCGCTACCCGGAGCGGTGATGACGATGCCTTCGCCGATGTGGCGGCGGGCGACGAAGAGGCGTTCCTTGCCCCAGTCGTCGGTCGCCGCGAAGCAGAGATCGCGTCCGGTAAGCCGGTAGTCGCGGTCCGGGCCGGACATGGCCGGGCGTTTGATGGTGCGCTGGACGATGACGGGGAATTGCCTGACGGGATACCATTTGTCGGTGGTGAAGCCGGCGATGCTTTTGACGCAGCGGATGGATTGCCCGGCCGCCAGCCAGCCGAGGCTCTGGATAGGGGAGAGATGCGCGAGGGGCAAATTCATCGGGACATGAATGTTCTCGTGAAGCCGCAAAGGAAAAGGCGCGAACCCGACGCACCCGTACAGAGGCACTGCGAAGCGCCTTGCGAAGAATACGCCGAGCCGCGCCCGCTTGGGCGTGACTCGGTTTAGGTCTTCCCTGAAATTTCGCAGTTTTCTGTACGACCCTTACCGCTACGCTAAAATGTTCTGGCCGGTATGGCTGGATTCCCAGCATTCCCGCCGGCGTGCAATTCGCACACCAAAGGCACTTTTACCCCAAGGGCGTGGCCGCAACAAGGCTTTTTGCACAGCGTTGCGCGTCGTCTTTGCGGGCTTCTTCACCACGCACCTTCGGCCGCCGTTCGGATGTCATTGCCGGTTGTACCTGTAGCGCGTGGCCCGATTGCCGCCGGCTTCACCTTTCTGGATGACGGTCAAAACGCCGTCCCGAACAAGCCCTGTCAAAATCGTGAGGCCCGTTTCGGGCTTCTTGGTTCCGAGCACCGCCGCCGCGTCCCTTGCGCCGATAAAAAATGGTGCCTTTCCGGCAAGAAGTTGCAGTTGGAAGCAAACCGCAGCCAGTCGCTTGATCTTCGCACTCGTATATCGTGCGGCCTCCGGTGGCGGCGGGCAGGAGTCGGCCTGTTCAATCGCTTTGTGAAGCGGGTTTGCTCCCAGCGGCGTCCGCGTCTTTTCAAAGGCACGCTGAAACTCGAAGCGGTATTCGTCGAAGTCCTCGCCTTCGGGCAATGATGGTCGCGCCGTGCTCCACCATAAGCCAAAGGCGCTTTCCAATTCCTTTGGCGGAAGTTTGGCTCCTGTCGTGATTTCAAACGCCTTCAGTGCCCGGCAGAAAACGAAGATGGAATTTGGGTCGAAGCCGCCTTGGAGCGAAAGATCTACTGCTTGCGGCAAAGTTGCAACGCGACTTGCCAAAAGCGGAATCCTCTGTCTCGTCCCTATCTTCTGTTTCTCTGATTCTCTGTGTCTCTCTTTCTCAGACACTCTGATACTCTGTTTCTCTGTCTCTCTGTTCCCCTCTTGCTCTGTTTCGCCGACGTTCGGTTTCCTTGCTCCGCTGGGCTTGTCGGGATATGTTGCGGTATTCATCGCAAAATGCCTTTTAGCGAAACCACTTCCATGTATCCATGAAGTAAGCGCCGGGTGTCTTTCTGACACGGCCCTCTTTAACTGCGTTTTCCGTGTCTGCAAGCACTCGCTCGAATTTACCGGGTTTTTGTCGCATCAAGGTTCGATACATGCCGCCGTTTTTCGGGTGATCTGGAATTACCTCCGTGATCCGCTGCCATAATTCCTGTTCCCGCTTCCGCGATAGCGCATTTAAATTAAATGCCTTATGAGGATGTTTTTCTTCTGTACTCATGTGAAGATTCTCCTTGCGTCCTCTGCTGCCGGTGGTATCGTGAAGTTGTCGAGACTCTCACGCCCGCGCGGCCAGCAATGGAGCGCGGGTTTTTAGTTTTCCTCCTTCTGTGCAAGCAGGGCGTTTATGTCCGACTCCAAAAAGCCGGCGGCTCGGATGCGTCCAGGGAGCTTAACCTTCTGGATTGGCAGTTTGTCCACCGTGCGGAGCGACACAGACAGCCGACGGGCGACTTCACCACGGCGTAATATGCGCGGCACCGTCTGCGTGGGCGCTGCGGCTGGCTGGCTTGCTTCGGCCCCGGTGCGGACCATCGTCAGCAGCCGGGCGCGGTCGTTTGGTGAAACGGTTGGGTCTGTTTTCAGCGTCGCTTTGAATACATCCAGAGTTGTCGGTAACATGTTGTGCCTTTGTTTCTTTTCGGCGCGTTTTGCGCCTCTACTGATGCCGAAGGCTGTTACCTTTCTGTACATCCAGGGATGCACTTAAGCCCGTGTTGACAATGGTTTAGCGTGGGTTGCCCGTGTTACCTTTTCCCTGTCAATCCCCTGATTCATCATCCTCTTCCGGCGCGTTCGCGCTTCCTTCTTCTGCTTGTATATGAGCTCTAACCGATTCGTGACGCCGGTGCGTCACGACCCTAAAGCCTGTTTCCTTGAAGAACATCTTGAACCAGATTGAGACGGTTTTACGGTTCACCGAGAATTCTTGGGCGATTGCGGCCTCTGAGTGTTTTTTAGGCTCTGTCATGTACATCTTGACCGCCTTTTCGACCTTGGCTTTTGTTTCGGTCCGCATATTTGGCGGGTCGAACCGCATCCATTTTTGCAAGGTTTCTTTCAGTGTAAGCTCGGCCACTACACGCGCTTCTTCCAAGTCGGCGGTTGTCTTTTGCAAAGCCGAGGTAGCCATTTGCTCCATTTTGGATGTTCGACGGAGGGCGTCTTCTACCACCTTGAAGCCTTGTCTCACAGTTTCCTCCGCCGCAAGCTCCCCTTCGATTCTTTCAACCACCTCTGGGTCATTCCCATCACCGAGTAACTTTCTACCGAGGTCTCGGATCATTTTTTGCTCCTCGGCGCTATCGCCGACGGTCCAGATTGCGCCTTTCGGAACACCGCATCGTTCCGGCCTGCCTGGCATTGGGGCCGGAATCTTTCCCGGAATGTTCCAAGCAGTAGCCAGCGGACCTGTGAGCAAGAAACCGTACTGTGCAATCAACTTGCGTTCGTTCATAAGCTCCTTAACAGCTTGCCCGCCGGGGAGCGGTTAAGGCGCAACCCGGCGGGACTTCCCTGGCTGATCGGGCCGGGGCGAATTACGGCTTTAAGGTGACTGACTCACCGCGCTTTGTCCACCATCGCTTTTGTTTTCGAGCAGCGCAAGGAGCGCGGGTTTCATCTGGCGCAAGTTTTTGGCCGTCATGCTCTCGACCATCGCCCGGGCTTGGTTCAGGATTTCTTCCGCATTGGTGGGTGTCACGATTGGAGCGGGTTGGCCCATAACAGACGGCAGCATGGCGACGGCCCGGCCGGCCGCCAGTTCGCCAACGTGGGTGTAATAGCGAGTCATTGCCGGGTTGCTGTGCCCAACGATTGATTCGACTACGGCCAGCGGGGCGTTGCTCTCGCGGCAGAGCGAAACAAACGTGTGGCGCAAACTGTGGAACCCGACTTCGATCACGGCCCGCTTGCCGCCTTCCGCGTCGGGACCTGTTCCGGGCTGATGCGTTTTGATGCCGCAGCCTTTGAAATGGGCTTGGATCAAGTCTGTTACCATGTCCGTCCGTCGGGCGTACAGCGCGGCGATTTCCGGGAACACGTAGTCGCCCCGGTTTTCTGCGGGTATTTCGGCCAAGAGGTCGCGCAACACGGCGTGGATCGGAACAATCACGGGCTTGGGATTGCGGCGGGCGGTTTTGTTCGGGATGCGGCGGATCATGCCGCGCGGCAAGTCCACCTCCGCCCAGCGCAATGTCGCGCAGTCGCCCAGGCGCAAGCCGGAATAGACGCCCAAGGCCAGCAAGCCGCGCAACTCGCCTTTGGCAGATTGGCAGACCTTTTTGAGTTCGTCCACCGTAAGCTCGCGGCGGCTATGGGTGACGATGCGTTTGCGCTGAATGTCTTCCCAGGGGTTGCCGATGAGCTTGGCTTTGCTCTTCACGATGCGAAAAACCAGGGTGAGCAAGTTGATGTGCTTATTGCACGTCGAGGGGCTGAGTCTGCCGTGATTCAAATAGCCGGCGTATTCCTCGGCGATTTCCTTCGTGACGCCGCGGAGCGTCGCCATGTCGGCGTATTTTTCCTTCATCCATTCAACAAATGCGGACCATTGGCATTGATACTGATAAAGCGTCTCCTGGCCGCTGTCCGGGCGGTTTGCTGAGGCGAGAAACGCGGTCCATGCCTCGCTGATCGGCAGCGCCGGGTTTTGTTCGTCCTCCAACTTTGCCAACTCGGCCTTGCGCCCTGCCAATTTGCCAACGATGGATTCTAGGGCGGTCGCCTCGTCGGCAACGGCAAAGGGCGCCATAAGCTGCTGCCGGGCTTCCTCGGCCTCGCGTTTTGTCGTGATCGGATTGCCTTGCCCGTCGCGCAAGGCTTTGGAAATTACCTTGCCATTGACTGTCCAGCGGACATAAAAATTTGGTCCGCGTCTGAATAGGTGGCCTGTTCGATGTTTCATTTTTGCGCTCGCTTTCTTTTGATTTCCGTTACGTGCGCCTATTTGAACAAATCGGGGCGAGAAAGTCAACCAGAAAGTAACCAAAAATGAAGATTTGTGCTTAAAATGTGCGTTTTAAGCAGACTGTAAATCTGCTGGCTTACGCCTTCGATGGTTCGAATCCATCACCTACCGCCACCCTTCTCTCCGAGGCGAAACGTCCGACCGGGGGGTCCAATTCGTCAAGCAGGGCTAATCTCGCTCCCAATCCCTGTCTCTTAACCTTCCGCGTCATGCGGCGTGTGCGTCTTTATTTTCGGAGTCGCGCGCTTCTGCGGAATGTTTCTGAAGGCATTCAGGACAAATGGCGCTGGCCGTATCAATACCCACCGAGTTGGCGAGATAGGCTTCGACGCTTTCCCAGTAGCCCCGGTCATCGCGCACTTTCTTGCATGAGTAACAGATCGGAATCAGGCCTTTGAGAGTGTGGATCATGGTTTTGGCCTCCTGGTAGTCCCGGATCAATCTCTCCATGTCAAGCTCCACTTCCTCCCGCGCCTTCAAGACGGCCCGCAAATCGTGCAGGTTCTTTCCCAGCACCACTTGCGCCATCACTTGCCGGCTCAGCGTCCGCAAAGCCACCAATTGCCCGGGGCTCAGTTGCCGGGGCACCCGGTCAATCACGCACAAGGCTCCGATATGATGTCCGTTTGGCGCGGCCAGCGGGGCGGCGGCGTAAAATCGGACGTGCGGCTCCCCCACCACCAGCGGGTTATTTGCAAACCGTGCGTCTTGGCTCGCGTCCGGCACCACAAACATCTCCGATGACATAATAGCGTGTGCGCAAAACGCATGTTCGCGGGGAGTCTGGTGCGCTTCGATGCCGATTTTCGACTTGAACCATTGCCGGTCTTCATCCACCAGGCTCATGACCGAAATCGGCGTATCGCAAATGAAGGCTGCAAGCCGCGTCAGGTCATCGAAACACTCCTCCGGGTGAGTGTCGAGAATCCCGTATCCGCGCAAGGTGTTCAGCCGGTCGGCCTCGTGTTCTGGTATTGGGAAGCGCATAATTTGATAAGGTTGTTCCGGCGGGCGGGCCGCCGCTCGAACGGGAGGAGCGACTTGCCTCCCGTCTTCCCACAACATTAGCACACCCCGGCCCAATTCGCCAATGCCGGCCCGGATGCGACGGCATCACAATTTCAAGCGATCAGGTTTCCGAGCGCGGGTGGAATCTGCGGTGAACCTCGCGCAAGCGCCCGCCGTCCAGATGGGTGTACACTTCGGTCGTGCCGATGCTGGCGTGCCCGAGCAGTTCCTGGATCACGCGGAGGTCCGCGCCGTGTTCCAGCAGGTGAGTGGCGAAACTGTGGCGCAGCATGTGCGGCGTGATGTTCCGCCTCAAGCCCGCCCGCGCGGCGCGCCTCTTGATGCGCTGCCACATCGTCACCGCGGCAAATGGCGTGCCGCGCCGCGTCAGGAACAAATTGGCCGGCGACTTCGGCGTCACCAGTTTCGGACGCCCCGCCTCCAGGTAACGCTCAATGGCCGCGGCCGCCTTGCGGCCCAGCGGGACCACCCGTTCCTTGTTGCCTTTGCCAATCACGCTCACAAAGCCAGCGTCCAAGTGAAGCTGCTCCAGGCGGATTCCGCGCAATTCGGCCAAGCGCAAACCGGAGGCGTAAGCCAGTTCGAGGACCGCCTGATCGCAGAGGGTGGCCGGCCCTGCGGACGTTTCGGGCGCGAGCAGGCGGTTAATTTCCACCTCCGAAAGCCACTGCGGCAGCCGCTTCCACCGCCGCGGGAACGAGAGGTTCTCTCCCAGGTTATGCTCGACGTGCTTTTCCGCCTCCGCGAACGAGTAGAAGGCCCGCAGCGCGGCAATTTGCAGGTAAAGGGTGTCCGAACTGAGTTTCTTGCCGGATTCTGCCGGCCCATCCTTCAACGCGCGCGTGCGTTCATGCTCCATGAAGGCCATCAGATCGTTCAGCGTCACCTCCGTCCAATGCTTCAAGCCGCGCCGTCCGGCCCACGCCGTGAAATTCAGCAGGAGCGCCGCGTAAGTCCTTTGCGTTTGCGGCGAGCAACCCTTCTCCTGTCGGAGGCAGGACAAAAAATCTTCAACAAGATTTTGCATGGGCGCATCTCGCAGCCCCTCACAGCGACTTTCCGGTCAGCCGCTGGAATGCCTCCAGGTATTTCTCCGTCGTTTTGGCCGTCACTTCCGGCGGCAGGAAGGGTGCAGGCGGCTCTTTGTTCCACGAAAGGGTCTCCAGATAATCGCGTACGAACTGCTTGTCGAAACTCGGTTGGCTGCGGCCCGGTTCGTACAGCTCCGCAGGCCAGAACCGCGAGGAATCCGGCGTCAGCACTTCGTCAATCAATATCAATTTGCCGTCATGCAAGCCAAACTCCAGCTTCGTGTCTGCAATGACTATCCCGCGTTTCAGGGCGAAATCCGCTGCCAGGCAATACACTTTCAGGGTCAGATCCCGCGCCTTCTCCGCCAAGTCGTCTCCGACAATCCGGCACGCCTCCTCGAACGAAATGTTCTCGTCATGTCCGGTTTCCGCCTTGGTCGCCGGCGTGAAAACCGGCGCCGGCAGGCGGCTGGAATCTTGCAGCCCCGTTGGCAGCTTGATCCCGCAAACACAGCCGGTCTTTTGGTAATCCTTCCAGCCCGAGCCGGTGAGGTAACCGCGCACCACACATTCAACGGCCAGAGGGCGGGCCTTTTGCACCACCATGCTGCGGTGAGCAAGCACGCCGGAGAACTTCTCCAATTCCGGTGGCAGCGGGTCGGTGGCGCGGGCCGCCAGGTGGTTCGCCGTCACCCCAGCCAGCAGATCAAACCAGAAGTAAGACATTTGCGTCAGCACCTCGCCCTTGCGCGGAATGCCGTTGGGCATCACGCAATCAAAAGCCGAAATGCGGTCGGTGGCGACAAACAGCAGCCGGTCCCCCAAATCAAATATCTCCCGGACCTTGCCGCTCTTCACCTTCTTCACACCGGGCAAATCCAATTGCAATAACGGTTTATTCAAGATGATGCACCCTACAAGATCAGGGCGAAAACTGCAAATCGCAAAGTTCCGCCGCGACGTTTCATCTCAATCCGGATAATTATTTTCGGCGGGGCGGGTTGGGTTTGAATTTGATTGTAGGTGCCGCTGACTTCGCGTATTTTGCTCGAATGAAATCGGATTTTGCTCAAATTCAGGCGATCAGGGCCAGCCGGCGCAATGATCTTGCGCGGGATGGGGCGGAACTGGTTCTGTCGCTGGGCAATTCGACGATTTACCGGGAATATGAACGGGCGTTCAGTGACACGACAGGGCTGCCGGTTTCGTTGCGGTCGGTGGATTCGTGGCAGTTGCCTCATCGGGGCAAGCGGCATGAGAATCCGTTGTGCGCGATGATGGCGGACAAGAGCGGGTCCTGCGCCTCGTGCCTGCGGCTGCAACAACGGCTGTCAGACAACGCCCGGCACGGAGCGCAAAGTCTGACGTGCGCGCTCGGGTTATGCGACACGGCGGTGCCGGTTCGGACGGGGGACCGGCTGGTGGGGTTTTTGCAAACGGGCCAGATATTCCGCAAGAAACCGACGGAAGCCCAGTACCGGCGCAGCGTGAGGCTGATGGCCGAATGGGGGATGGAGACTGAAGGGGACCAGCTAAAGCGGGCCTATTTTGGCACGAGAGTCCTCTCACCCCGGCAGCACGACGGGGCGGTGAAGCTGCTGTCAATTTTTGCGCAGCATATTTCGATGGTGAGCAACCAGATTTTGATCCAGCGCGAAAACGCGGAGCCGCCGGTCATCACGCGCGCCCGGCAGTATATCCACGAGAACCAGACTGAGGACCTATCGCTGGGCCAGGTGGCCAGGTCGGTTAACACCAGCGTCTTTTATTTCTGCAAGATGTTCAAGAAGTCAACGGGGCTGAATTTCACGGACTACATGTCGCGGATCCGGGTGGAAAAGGCCAAGAATCTGCTGCTCAACCGCAATCTGCGCATCAGTGAAATCGCCTACGAAGTGGGCTTCCAATCATTGACGCACTTCAACCGGGTGTTTAAGAAGATATTGGGACAATCGCCCAGCGATTACCGGGGACAGTTGATTTCGGATTGAGAGGCTTTCGCGGGCCAGTTCAGGGTCAAAAGGCCTCAGCTGTTAATCCGGTCTCGGTTTTGATTTGGCGGCAGATGCGGGTCAGACTGTGAAGGGGAATGTGTCCGCAATCCGGCTGTCTGGCGGGCCGTGCCGCAGAAAAGACCTGGACCTGGGAAATCATGGCGCCGCCATCCTTGAGTTCGCGGAGGCGATGGACGTATTCGTCAATCTCTTCCGGAAGCGGTTCCCATCCGTTGAGAAGGGGGAACATGCTTTGGATAATGATGGGCCGTTTGCGGCCGATGAGCCAGGCATTCTCCATGATCTTGTCCAGGGGGATTTTGCTCCGGTTGATCCGGTCCATGTGATCCTGCGTGCCGGCGTCGAGCTTGATCCAGATTTCGTCGTCGCCGGTAAAGAACCGCAGGGCATCCTTGACGGATTCCGAATCGAGGTTGCTGCCATTGGTGACGAGGACCAGCTTGAAGAATGGGAACACCTTGCGCGCGCGCACATGGACTGCCTCCTGGACGGCGTCGGCGAACTTGGCACACAAGGTAGGTTCCCCGTCGCCGCTGAAAGCCACATGGCGAAGGCGGAGCAAGTCGGAGCTTAAGGCGGCGTAACGCGGCTGCTGGCGAAGTTGCCCCGAATGGACCAGCCCCAGGGTTTTCTCCAATTCTGCCGCCATGACGTCAACGTCCAGGTGGCTTCCGGGCGGCGGGGCCTCGCGGCTGACGTCGCAATAGACGCAATTGAAGTTGCAGATCTTGTCCGGGTTCAGGTTCAGGCCGATGGAAAGGCCGCGCCCCCGGTCTGAGATCTTAAGATAGACAAACCGGTTGCCGAGGAAATTGCGCGCAGCTCCCGACGCCGTTACGGCTTGCGGCGGGCGCAATTCCCTGGCTTCTTCCGATTCGCACAGTTTCGAGGACATAATTTGCTCTAATGCAATTTAAGGCGGAGAGGCGGCAGCCGCCACACCATCCTTGGCATTTACCGGCCATTTTTGGCCCTGATTGCCGGCACGGTTTCAGCCCGCGCGGGCCGGGCGCCTTTGAACGCGCGGCCGGAAACCCGGCTGTGTCTTGCAATACGCTTGATAAACACTTCTCATTTAAGGGGCAACGGTCATCATTGCGCGCCCTGCGGGCCGGCGGCGGCGTGAGGGGCGGGGCGCTCCCATTCCAGCCCCAACTGGGACAAGAGCAGGCCCAGCTCGCTGCCGGAGGCCGGGAGGCAGGGGAGGGGCCTCGCGCGGCGCTCGCGCACCCACGCGCCGGCGGCGGGGTCGGCTTTGACGCCGCCTTTCAGGCCCAGCAGTTGCTCCCATTCGGCGCGGTATTCCAGGTTGTAGGCTTCGAGCAGGGACGGGGGGCCGTCTTCCCCCAAAATTCGCGCCAGTCTTGCCGCCAGATCGGCCGCTTCGCGCATCCCCAGGTTCATGCTCTGCGCGCCGACCGGTCCGGTCTGATGCGCGGCGTCGCCCGCCAGCCATGCGCGGTCCCGGCCGAATTGGCGGGCGAGACGATGCTCGAACTGAATGACCGTGCCCCAGCCGGCGTCCTTGATGCCAGCCTGGAACCACGGCGCGCGCACGGCCAGGAGTTGTTGCAATTGATGGCGGCTATCGTTGCCGCCGGGGGATTCGGAGATCGTGAAGCGGTTCCGATCTTTCAGGGGGAATTCGGAGGGAGCGTCCGCCTGCGGCCATTGGAAACTCCAGCGGCACTTATTTTCCGCGAAGGGCCACAAAACGCTGACGGTTTGGGGGTCCAGGACGATTCTCATTTCCGGCGCGAGGGCGGACTCGGTTTCGAGTTCGTAGACCGTGAACAGCTCCGGCTCCCCCACTTGGTCGGAGGCGATGCCGAGGCGCTGGCGGACGACGGAGTTCTGGCCGTCGGCGCCCACGACGAAATCAGCGCGGACGGACAGGGTTCTTTTGACCTGCAACTCAAAATCCGGCACGATGTAGCCTTTGCCGGCAAGGGCCATCTCTTCGATGCCGGCGAAGGCGGCGCCGTCCCTTATCTGCAAATCCGCGAGGCGGTGATTCCAATGGACCTTGACGCCATGCTGCTCGCGGAGCTTTCTTTCCAGCAGGTCTTCGAGGGCGCTTTGCGCCAGAACGAGCACAAAGGGGAACGGCCCCGGCAGGGCGGAGAGCTTGACTTCGGCGCAGCGAGCGCCGCCTTCGTAAAAAGCGACCGTTTCGATTCGCCGGCCAAGCTGGACCGCCTCGATGGCCGCGCCCACCTCGTCGAGCAATTGCAGCGTGCGCGGGTGCAAAGCGCAGGCGAAGCTGCGCCCGGCGGTGCGGGACTCCTGGTCAATGACCTGGACGGCAACGCCAGCTAGCGCCAGGCGGAGCGCGGTGAACATCCCCACTGGACCTGCTCCCGCCACTAGAACCCCGGTTCGATCATCTCGTCGCATAAGAATGGTGTACATCAGCAGTGTGAATCCAAAACAGCGGGCGCGCTTCCCCATTTTTGCGTTATATTTGACATTTCTTGCTCCGGTTGCGGGGGCGCGATCGGGGCTTTTCGATGGAAAACTCGGCAGGCCGCAATCGAGCGGGTCCATCGAATGAAAATTTGCCATTGAGAATTTGTCATTTGTCATTTGGCCGGACGATTGGGAGAATGTTGCCCGAGGTGCGCAGATCATAGAGAAAGCACTCTTGGATGCACTCAAAGAGAGTTACAGAACCGCCTGGGAGCCTGTGCAAAATCGGGTGTGTTTTTACCAAAATCCGGGAAGCGGCCCGCCGGGCTTTAAGCGATGCTGACATTGTAAATGAGAAGCATCGCAGCAGTGAACCTGGAGCAGCTAGGCGCGCAAAAGTGGCGGCGCGCGCGCGGGAGCACTGCCCCAAACACACAATTTCTTCTCAGACAACTGCACATCCAGGCCACGCCACAACTCGATCCTCCTGAGTTTACTGGATTAAATAACTGCGACCAGGGCGCGTCTTGGGCGCGCCCTGCCTTTTCTACGAGCCGGCATGGTGGTTTGGGTTTTGTCTCGATTGCGGCCTGCGCGGGCACCCACACCGGCTTGAATTGATACGGCGATGAAGAACTTTTTTGCGACAGCGATGCGCCTGAGTCATATCTGATTTCCATTATTTCCTTTCCGAAGGCTAACACCAACCCTGCCTTCTGTCCGGCGCAACCGCGCCCGGCATGAAGGAACAACAAGACAAACAGGGCGCTCTCGGGCGCCCTGTTTGTTTTTTCATGGATTGCCCGCCAGCAGCTCGTTGACTTTCGCAATCACCGCAAAGGCGTCGGCCACATAAAGCACGTCGGCTTTGCCGCGCGCCCAGCCGCAGTTGGGGTCGAGACTGATGGCGCGGCGTTCTCCAATGAAACGCCACCCGACGGTGTGCGGCTCTTCGCCGTGGCAGCAGGTGCTCAAGCCCTTGGCGTGTCGCGGGGTCGCGCCGGTCTGACCGATCTGGTTCAGATGCGACAGGAAGGGCAGCACCGCCTGGCCTTCGCCCCCCAAATCCACGAGTGATTTGCTGCTGCCCAGCGAGGCGCGGGTCAGCTTGAGAAAACCGAGGATCAACTTCTCCGCCTCGGGAACATGCGTCAGGCCATCGGCCTGCTTCTTGGTCCAGCCCGCGCCGGTGACGAACAGCAGGGGCGAGTCGGGACGGATCGTTTGCGCGTCGGCCTTCGGCTCGCGGATGCCCAGCACCGTTGTGCGTGGGCCGCCTTGCGCCGGTTGCGCCGCAACCATTTCAACTGCCGCGGCGCCCGCGCCGCAATCGCACGCCGTCTGGCTGCCGGGGTCAATGAGCAGGAACCACGGACGCTGCGCACGGGTGAGCGAAGCCTCCATGCGCTGGCGATAATACCAGCGGTTGATGGCGGGTTTGCCGGCGGCGTCGGCGATGCCGGTGACGTGGCAATCCACGCGTCCGCCGAGGCGTTGGGAGACGCCGGGGAGAACGCGGTTCCAGCGCGAGGTTGCGGGGGCGACGACGATGGTGGCACCCGCCGCTTTGCACAGCGCTTCCGCCGCCGCCGCGTCGGTGGAATAGCGCGACGGGCCAAAATCCGCGCCCGCGACGCCGTAATACTTCGTGGCGGGACAGGCCGCGATAGAGTCCGCTGCCGCTTGAACGCTTTCGCCAGCCAGGCCGACGACAAGGCTGGAGCCGGGGATGGCTTTGTTCAAGGCGCGGGCGGCGTGCAATGCCTCGCGGGCTGATTTGGCGAGCGCGCCGCCGGCTTCGGGGTGGGCAAGGAGAAGAATTGTTTCCATGGTGTGCGCAGAGCTGGAGTGCTGGAGTGTTGGATTATTGGAGTGCTGGGTTAAAGAAACGGAGCCTCATCACTCCATCACTCCGTTCGTTTTCATTTCCTGATCCACTCGATGATTTCTTTGGCGATGTCGTCAGGGGATTTGTCTTTGACGATTTGCGTGGCGCGAAGCTGTTTGGGAAGGGACACGCTTAGGAAGGCCAGTCCTTCCCCCGCGAGTTTCACCGGGGCGGCCTTTTGCAGCGCGGGCATGACGGCGCGCATGTTGGCCATCCCGACCTGGGGATTGTTCTTCGGCTCGGGCAAATTGCCCGTGGCCCAACCCAGCACCGCCGGCGGCCCGGCGCACCGCGACAACTGATGCCGCCCGCCTTCGATGCGCTCGAGGATTTCCAGCGAACCGTCAGGGTTGACCTTCAGTTCGTCCACCCCTTGGAATTGGTCGGTGATGCCGAGACGCTCGCCGGCCATTTGCAACGTCGCACCCGCGCCGCGCGAGGCGGATTCCCAGCCGCCGAAGAGCAGCAGCCTGGATTTGTCGAGGCCGGGGATGGCCTGGGTGGCGCCGGCCAGCGCGGCGGCGACTTCAGCGGCCTCAGTGAATCCGCCGCCGGGACTGTCGAGTGCCACAAGTTCAAAGGGCACTTTTTGCGCGACGGTCATCATCACCTGCTGGAGCTTGGCCTTGGGGCCGAGGCTGACGAGCCAGACCTTGCTACCGGGGACGTTCCGGGCGAGGTTGGCCGCTTCGTAAAGCGCGTGGGCTGCCCACGGATCGAGGATCGCGGGAAGCATCATTTCATTTTTCAACGCGGGGCCGGCCGGGCCGGTCGCCGGCTCCAGGGTTTGGAGCGGGTCCGGCACAATGCCGCCGCAGACGACGATTTGATAGGCTGTGCTCATAAATCAAGAGGCCGCAAAGAGGCGCAAAAAGGCGCAAAACAGCAAGACAATTCTGCACTGGAGTGATGGAATAGTGGGTTCGCGGAGTGATGGGGTGATGAACAGGAGCGAACGAGGAGATCAGGGTTCTCTCTCTGTTTCCGTTTCATTCGGTCCAAGAATTCGGCCCTACGGGCGCGCGGCGGGAAAAAGGCGGGCGGCGGTTTGGGCGGCTTCCTGAAGCCATTCGGCGCGCTGGCGCGGGGTGCTGGTGATGACGACCGAGAAGGTCCGGCGATGCACGTTGCGCACGCCACAAAAGTCAAACACACACTTCTTCCAGATATTTTCCAGCGGGTCGCCGAATATGGCGCGCTCGCGGTCGTCAGGAGTGTTGGCGGTGTTGAAGACAATCGCGGCCTTCGCCCGGAGCAGGCCGACGGGGACGCCTTCGCCTTTGTCATTGGCCTCAAAACGATAGGCGATGCCCATCCGCAACACGCGGTCAATCCAGCCCTTGAGGATCGCCGGGGGCATGCCCCACCAGTTGGGATGGACGATGATGATGCCATCGGCGGCGACTATCTCCTTGCAATGGGAGGCGATGACCGGCTCCAGCTTCGCGTCTGCCTGCAATTCTGCGGCGGGAAGCAGCGGCGGGAATTGTTCCTGGCAAAGATCGTGGAGGGCGACTTTGTGGCCGTTCTTCCGAAGCGCTTCCGCCGCCGCGTTGGCGATGGCGTGGTTGAAACTTCCCGGATTCGGATGAGCGAGGACGATGGAGATGTTCACGTTTGTGTCAAACAGAATCATGGTTCCCTAGTCATGGCCCGGAGTTCTTCCCACATCATCATGGGTCTCATCTTGCTTGCTTTAATTGCAGCCAACACCTCGGCCCGCGTTTTTTTCTCCGGCGCATCAGGCTTGCCCAGTCGGACCAAAACGAAATGGCCATTGCCTTCGTCCTGGCAGTCAAACACATCGCCCGGTAGGGCGCCCGGCATTACCACCCGCTTCTTGCTGTCAGCAATCACTGTCATGGTGCAATAATCCCACAATTACGCCGGCGGTTCAACCTCTTGGTTCATGGCGTTTCCGGTTCCAGGTCAATCCGCAGGTTCGCGCCCAATGCCAGGGCCACTTTTTCCAGGGTGCCAAGCGTCAAGTTTGCGTCAAAGCGTTCCAGACGGCTGACGTTGGCCTGCCGCGTGCCGATGGCTTTGGCCAGGTCGGACTGTGTCATCCCGCGTTTCTCGCGCAGCTTGATGATTTGGAGCACCAGTTCGATGCGCGCGTCTTCGGCCTCGTAAGCAGCGCGAAATTCCGGGTTTTGCAGCTTGCGTTTCAGGCAGTCGTCAATGGCCGCATGCGCCCGGTTATTCGATGCCGGCGTGCGGCGGTGGTTCGCAGTTTTCATAATAATCTCGCATTCTTTTGGCCCGGACGATTTCAACGGGCGATGTCTTGTCTGTCTTTTTCAAATAACCATGAGTGAAGATCAGGCGATCGCCCCGGCAATAGAAAAAGAACGACCGATGCTCACCGGCCCTCAGAGAAAGCCGCAGTTCAAATATGCCGGCGTCCAGATGCTTCGCATACGGTGGCCGACGCAACTCTTCGTGCGCGGCCAGGCGTTTGGCCCATGCCATCAGTTTTGCCTGATCTTTCTCCGGCAGATCTTCCAAGCCGTCAAGAAACGGACACCGCCCGTTTTCCAGGCGGACACAGCCAAGTAACAAAATCATTGTATATCCTATATGATATAATGTCAACTGCTCTTTAGGGTTCAGTTCTCCGACGAGTGCAAGCCGCCCGTGCCGGGGCGAAAGGCGGCGGCGCCGTGCTCCGGGTTTTCCGGCGAGGCGGTCGCGCAGTTCCACAGGCAGGCGCCGCAGTGAACGCATTTTTCGCGGTCGAAATTCGGCACGCCATTTTCGCCGGGAGTGATGGCCTGGCCGGAGCAGACTTCGACGCACAGCTTGGTGCCGCAACGGCGGCATTCGTTGGGAAATACAAACGCCACATGGTCGGCGTAGCCGGCGGGCGCCTGGGCTTTGCCGCCGAGGAGCAGGGCGTCCTGGTGCGAGACGAGCAATTGGCCGTCGTAAGGGATCGCCGGCCAGCCGGCGCGTTCCATAAGCGCCGCGTGAGCGGAGACGCCGCGAGCGTAACAGTCGTCGCGAATCTTCCGCGCTTCGTCGGCCGGAATGCGTCCGCGATAATACTCTTCCAGCGCGGGAATGCGTTCCCACGGGCGCTTTGAGCCGCCGGGCAGCGCAAGACGGCCGCCGCTCAATCCGGCCAGCGCCATGCCGATCATGCCGGTGACAACGCCATGCTGGAAGCCATCGCGCGATTTTTCGGCGGCGCGGGATTCTTGTTCGAGCCAGCTTTCGCGGCGGCGGCGGACGTAAGTGGCTTCGAGGTTTTCCTTGGTGAATGGCTTTTTCGCCTTGAGCAATTCGAGCACGGCGTCGGCCAGTTGCGTTCCCGTGGCCCAGGCTTCGTCCACGCCGGAGCCGGTGAGGACGTTGGTGGTGCCGCTGCCTTCGCCGATGCGCGCGCAGCCGTCGGCGGCCAGTTGCGGCTCGCCGCGGCGGCCTGATTCTCCGAGAGTCTTCGCGCCCCAGGAGCGGAGTTTGCCGCCTTTGAGAAAGCGCCAGAGATACGGGTGCGTCATCCAATGCTGGAGGTATCGGTAGGCCGTGCGAACCGGGCTGTCGAACCACGAGGGGACGAAGATGCCCAGCGAAGCGACGCGGCCGGGATGGACGTAGAGGAAACCGAAAATCTCCGGCTCAGGGTAGCCGAAGGTGTGGAGAACCGTGCCCGGTTTGAGCGGGGTATCCTCCGGCAAATCCACGACGAACTTCATGCCCACGGCCCAATCGCGGATGTGGTGGTTTTCCGGCAAACCGAAAAGGTCGTCCAGTTGCCGTCCGACCGCGCCGACCGGGCCGTCCCCCACGACGGTGAGCGCGGCGTGAATGTCCATGCCCGGCGTGAAGCCCTCGGCGGGTGCGCCTTGTTTGGTCACGCCTTGATCGAGCAGGCGGACACCGGCGACTTTTCCGTTTTCGACGAGCGCCTGCGCGACGGGCGTGCCGGGCCAGATTTGAACCGCGCCGGTGCTTTGGGCCTGCGCGCCAACCCATTGCATGAACTGTCCCAGCCAAAGCACCATGCCGCCGCCCTTGTGGAGGAAGGCGGGAGTCCACGGCAGATTGAGCGCGTAGTTCTCGACGGGAAGCGCGAACTGTGCGGCGCGAATCAAGGAATCGGCCAGACGCAACGCGGTTGAACGGCGGCTCGCGCCAATGGGGTCGAGCAGGTAGAGCACTTTTTCCTCGCCGACCGGTGCGGCCATTGGAATGCCGGCATTTTCGAGATCGGGAATGCTCGCCCGCAAAGCGCGCGCTTTGGTGACAACGCCGGAAACGCCGAAGCCGATGTCGTCGGCGCGCTCGTAGCAAAGGACCTGGAGCGGCAGGCCGGGCGCGGCGGCGCTTTCCACGGCGGGAGTGCCGTCGGCGTTGGCGAGCTGTTTGGATAGCGTGAACAGGAAGCCCGCCGTGGCCGGGCCGAAGCCGACGCAAACGATGTCGGCGTCCATGCGGGGGCGGTCAATGGCAATTGGTTCAGGATTCGGGTCGCTCATTGCAAACTGGGATCGGGCTTCATATCAATTAGTTTCTGACGCATACAATTGCACAATAGCTTCTAATTTTTGTCAAGCCCTTATTTGGGGATGCTGGAAGCCGTCCGGCTCGAACCGACCTAAGCACTGCTATTCCGAGTTTCATACCCCCAGGGCGCGCAGGAAGTGGAATTAAGTGGAATTAAGTGGAACCAAGTGGAATTAGGTGGAATTGCGCCCAAATCCTCGCCTAAGCGCATGAGGACAAAAAAAATGGCCGACAGGGGCCTTGGGCGGACATCTGTTTCTTGGCGCAACCCTCAAAATCCTCGCCTTGACCGCCCAAATTCGTCACAA